>Ga0154742_1023_pt7 | contig 44455 bp, 35 predicted proteins | sample Rifle2008BG16ft_FD_105750 | JGI IMG/M metagenome (GOLD analysis project Ga0154742, IMG submission 105750) | Candidatus Aminicenantes bacterium RBG_16_63_16 | reverse complement strand
CATCCCGGCGCTCCGCGACACGACGACCGAGCGGATCACCGACATCATTTCCTCCCATCTCTACCTTCCCCTGGAGGAAAAGCAGAACCTGCTCGAGACCATCAACACCCTGGAGAGGGTCCGGAGACTCAATTATCTCCTTGAAAATGAAATACTTAAGATCCATTCCCGGCTGAGGCGGGAAGGGCCTAAGGCCGAGCGCCAGAAGGTCCCCGGGAAAGAAGGCCGTCCCAACGTCTTCCCCGCCGGCCCCAACTTCGGCCGGAAGGAGGACCAGCCCAACGAGATTGAAGAATTGCGCCAGAAGGTGAAGAAGGCCGGCATGCCGCCCGACGCCCAGGAGAAAGCGAACAAGGAGATCGAGCGTCTGGAGACGATGCCGCCGATGTCCGCTGAAGCCACGGTCTGCCGCAACTACCTCGACTGGCTGATCTCGCTGCCCTGGAACAAGAAATCCCGCGAGAAACGGGACCTCAAGTCCGCCATCAAGATCCTGGATGAAGATCACTATGGGCTGGAAAAGGTCAAGGAGAGGATCATCGAGTACCTCTCCATCCGGGAGCTCGTCAAGAACCCCAAGGGGGTCATCCTGGGGCTGATCGGCCCCCCGGGCGTGGGCAAGTCCTCGCTCGGCCGGTCGATCGCCCGGGCGACGGGCCGGAAATTCGTCCGGCTGTCGCTCGGCGGGGTCAGGGATGAGGCCGAGATCCGGGGCCACCGCCGGACCTACATCGGCGCCTATCCGGGGAGGATCATCCAGATGATCAAGCGGGGGGGCACGAAGAACCCGGTCTTCCTGCTCGACGAGGTCGACAAGATGAGCATGGATTTCCGGGGCGACCCGGCCTCGGCCCTGATGGAGGTCCTCGACCCCGACCAGAACAGCACCTTCCTCGACCACTACATCGATACCGATTTCGACCTCTCCCAGGTCATGTTCATCGTGACGGCGAACATGGTGGAGCCGATTCCCCGTCCTCTCGTCGACCGCATGGAGGTCATCCGCCTGCCGGGCTATACCGAGGACGAAAAGCTCCAGATCGCCAAGCGATTCCTGCTCCCCAGGCAGATGAAGGCCCACGGCCTCAAGGCCAACAATCTGAAAATCACCGACCCGGCCATGCAGAAGATCATCCGCGATTACACCCGGGAAGCCGGCGTGCGGAACCTGGAGAGGGAGATCACGTCGGTCTGCCGGAAGCTGGTCAAGCGGGTCGTCGAGAAAAGCAAGGAGCACGGCGAGCGGGTCACGCCGAAGAACCTCGAGAGCTATCTCGGGATCGCCAAGTTCAGGCGATCCCTGATCGACAAGAACGAGGAAATCGGTGCCTCCATCGGGATGGCCTGGACCGAGTTCGGCGGGGAGCTCCTGACCTTCGAGGCCACCAAGGTCCACGGCAAGGGAAACTTCACCCTGACGGGACAGCTGGGCGAGATCATGCAGGAATCGGCCCAGGCCGCCTTCAGCTATGTAAGGGGCAAGATCTTCGAGCTCAACATCGCCAGGGACCTGCACAAGAACTTCGATATCCATATTCACGTGCCGGAAGGGGCCACGCCCAAGGAGGGACCGTCGGCGGGCATCACCATCGCCACCGCGATCATCTCTCTTCTGACGGAGATCCCGGTCAACCGGAAGGTGGCCATGACCGGCGAAATCACGCTCCGGGGCCGGGTCCTGCCGGTCGGCGGGATCAAGGAGAAGCTCCTGGCGGCCCACCGCGAAGGCATCCGCGAGGCCATCGTCCCGCTCGACAACAGGGCGGACCTGAAGGATATTCCCAAGATCATCAAGCAGGAGCTCAAGCTCCACCTGGTGGAAAGCATGGAGGATGTCCTCAAGATCGCCCTGACCAGGGAGCTGCCGCCCAAGCCGCCCAAGGAAACGCCGGCCATTTCGCCTGAGCTCGCTCCCGGGGGAGGGGAGGGCGACGGTCCGGGCGAGCCTCCCCTGACTCATTGACAATCCAACGGAATTTAAATCCGGCGGCCCCGCTCCGTCCGCGGCGGATGGAGCGGGGAGCCATGAATAGGTGAACACAATGACACGACGACCGAGACTCAACAACGAGGCGCGGCCCGCGGCCCCGCAGGAGGCGCCGGCTGAGGAACCCAAAACGTACCCAGGAGATTCAAGGATGAAAGAGTACAGCCTGATTGAGCTGGAAGAAAGGGACATCAAGGAGCTCCAGAAACTGGCCGGCCAGGCCGGCGTCGAGGACGAGGAAATCGAGGACGCCAGCAAGCACAACCTGATTTTCAAGATCCTCGAGGCCCAAGCCAAGAAGAGCGGCCTGCTGTTCTCCGAAGGCGTCCTGGAGACGCTCGAGGACGGGTTCGGGTTCCTCCGGGCCCCCGAGTTTAGCTATCTTCCCAGTCAGGACGATATCTATGTTTCGCCCTCCCAGATCCGCAAGTTCCAGCTCCGGACGGGCGATACCATCTCCGGGATCGTCCGGCCGCCCAAGAACGGCGAAAAGTATTTCGCCCTGATCAAGATCGAGGCCATCAACCTGACGCATCCCGACGTGCTCCAGGACATGCGGCGGAACGTCCACTTCGAGCACCTGACGCCTCTTTATCCCTTCGAGAAGATCAGCCTGGAAGATGGCAACCAGAAGAACATGAACGCCCGGATCATGGACCTCCTGACGCCCATCGGCAAGGGGCAGCGGGGGCTGATCGTCTCTCCGCCCAGGGCGGGGAAGACGACCCTCCTGAAGACGATCGCCAAGTCCATCGAAAAGAACCACCCCGAGATCTTCCTGATCGTTCTCCTCGTCGCCGAGCGGCCCGAGGAAGTCACGGATTTCCAGAGAAGCGTCAACGGCGAGGTCGTGGCCTCGACCTTTGACGAGCCGCCGGCCCGCAACGCCCAAGTGGCGAACATCGTCCTCGAAAAGGCCAAGCGGCTGGTCGAGATCAAGCGCGACGTGACCATCCTGCTCGACAGCGTGACCCGGCTGGCCCGGGCCCACAACGCCATCATTCCGCCCTCGGGCAAGGTGCTGTCGGGCGGCATCGACGCCAACGCGCTCAACAAGCCCAAGAAGTTCTTCGGCTCGGCCAGAAAGATCGAGGAGGGCGGCAGCCTGACCATCGTCGCCACGGCCCTCGTGGACACGGGAAGCCGGATGGACGACGTCATCTTCGAGGAGTTCAAGGGCACGGGCAACATGGAGATCAACCTCGACCGGCGGCTGGTCGACAAGCGCCTGTTCCCGGCGATCGACATCAACCGGTCGGCCACCCGGAAAGAGGAGTTGTTGATCGGCGATCAGGACCTCAACCGGATCTGGATCCTGAGGAAGGTCCTTAGCCAGCTCTCCGAGGTCGAAGCGATGGAGCTCCTGGTCGATAAGATCAGCAAGACCAAAACCAACGCAGATTTCCTCGGCGCGATGAGCAAGGGCCTGTAAGACAAGAGAACCGGACATCGTAAACCGCCCCACCTTACTCCAGACATGATTCCCGAGCCCTGCCTTTGCCAGGGCTTCAGAAGTCCCGCCTGACCGGCGGGAGCCGTATTTCGAACTGGGCAAGAACCCTGTCCAATCGAATACCCCGCAAGAAGCCAAGCCTGGCTTCGACAAATATATCTCGCCCGGGCGGCTACGTTGCTCGGGTCAGGGACATCTTAAAGCGGGACCTTAAGCAAAGCGTCGCGCATTCACTGTGCGTCCGCGCTTCGGAGAGGGGCCGCCGCGGTTTTCCACAGTCGCCCAGGAACAGGGCAACCGGGATATCCACAGGGAGAGGATGTACGGAACTGGCTGTGGAGAAAATAGATAGAAAGAGCGGCCCAAGTGCGTCGCATAAGGAGTATTATGTCAACTAGACCAAGGGGCGGGAGAAGGGGCCGGGGCGGCTCCGCCCTTCCGGGCGCCGGCCGCGCCGTCACTCAGTGTTTGGATTTGAGGCGGGCGATGATCTCTTCGAGGACTTTGATGATCTCGGTGTTGTCGACGGCGTGCTTTTTGAATTCAATGCGCAAATGGTAATAATCGTTGGCCGCCGGCGAATAGCTGAAGATGAACGGCCGGGCGTGCTTCTGCTTGCCCTTGAATTTCTTGGACAGCTCCCGGGTGTCCTCGCGGCGCAGGCCCCGCTGGCTGATCTGAGTGATCAGCTTTTCCATGTCCTCTTCCTTGTCGAGCTTGGCGATCTCGATGAGCATGCTGCGGCTCGTGATCTCGTATTCGGCGCAGAGCGCGCGCAGGCGCTTGGGGATCTGGGCGACGTTGACGATCTCGGTGATCGTCGAGCGGGCCTTGCCGATCTTTTCGGCGAGCTGGTTGTGATTGTACCCGTAAATATCGACCAGGGCCTTGAGGCCGTCGGCCTCCTCGAAAACGCCCAGGTCCTTGCGCTGCAAGTTTTCGATGAGGGCGATCTCCAGGGCCTCGTTGTCCTTGACGTGCATCTCGATGGCGGGGATCTCCCGGAGGCCGACCCGCTTCGAGGCGACGTACCGCCGCTCGCCGGCGATGATCTCGTACCGGTCCTTCCGGGGAAGCACAAGAATGGGCTCGAGGACGCCCCTGGACTTGATGGACGACATGAGCTCTTCGATGTTGCCGAGCTCGCTGCGGGCCTGTTGGGGGTTGGGGTCGATGCGATCGAGCGGGATCATGCGGATGGTCGGGCCGGTAATCCGGGCCGAAATGAGGTCGACAAAGTGGCCGTCGTGGCGCATGACGAGGGTATCGGGCAGGCCGGATCGTTTAGTTTTTGACACGTTCGATTATCTCCTCGGCGATTTTCCGGTACTGGACGGCTCCGACGGAATCCGGAGCGTATGTGAAAATGGACTCCTTGTAGGCGGGGCTCTCCTCGAGCTTGACGCTCTTGGAAATGTGCGTTTTGAAGACGCGGTCGCCGAACAGCTTGCGGATTCGCCGGACGACGTCCCGGGAGATGTTCGTGCGCTTGTCGTGGAGCGTGATCAGGATGCCCAGGAGCTGGAGGGGCGGGTTGGCCACCCGCTTGACCTTGTCGATCGTCTCCAGGAGGTCGTCCGTCCCCTCGAGACAGAGAAACGACGATTGGATGGGAATCAGGATATGGGTGGCGGCGACCAGGGCGTTCATGGTGATGAGGCCGAGCGTCGGGGGCGTATCGATGACGATGTGGTCGTATTTGGGCAGGATGGGCTGGATGACGTCCTTGAGGCGGTAATGGCCGTCGATCTCCCCGAGAAGCGCCGGCTCGAGCTTGGCCATGGAGATCCTCGAAACGACGACGTCCAGGCCCGGTATCGTGGACTTGGCGATGATCTTTTCGATGCTGTCCTGGGGGTGGACCAGGATATCGTAGAGGGACTTGGCGAATGACGACGAATCGTTCAAGCAGGAGCTGCTGCTGTGAGCCTGGGGGTCGGTGTCGATGAGGAGCATCCGGTAGCCGATCAAGGCCAGGGCCGCTGAGACGTTTAGGGCCGTCGTGGTCTTCCCCACTCCGCCCTTCTGATTGGTGATCGCGATGATCAACGAATCCTCCAAGGCGTTTGTCGTGTTAAAAAAAGGAGATTAGGATAATTCATAAAAAAATAAAATGCAAGAAAAAACGCACGAAGACAAAGCGCAGAGAATAAGATGGTTGGCGATGGTCTCAATAAGAGCTTGGGCTGGGAGCAAAAAATGCCAAGACCGGAAAAGGCCGAGACAAGGGCTTGGAAAATGTCGGCATGCCGACATTAATATAAATTATTGATATTAAATAAAATAATAAATCAATGAAATCGAGTTGCGGTAGTGGGCCGTCCGCTTTCTAAAAACCAGTTTGAACTTGTCGCCAGGTTTCTTTATAATCGCGAAAACCTGGCTGAGAAATCGAATGAATAATCCGCCGAACAATCGGCCCGGGCTCGAGCGCGTGATGACGCTTTGGGACGCCACGCTCCTCGTGATGGGAAGCGTCATCGGCTCGGGAATATTCATGACGACGGGCATCATCCTCGAGCTCGTGAGGTCGCCGGAGGCGCTGCTCCTGGTGTGGGCGGCCGGCGGGCTGATCACGCTTTTCGGGGCGCTGACGTTCGGCGAGCTGGCCGGGATGTTCCCCCTCGCCGGCGGCCAGTTCGTCTACCTCAAAGAAGCTTACGGGAAGCTGACCGGGTTTCTTTTCGGCTGGGCGTTCTTCTGGATGATCATGGGGGGCGGCATCGCCGCCCTGGCCGTCGGGTTTTCGGAGTATCTCGGGTTTTTTCTGCCCGGGCTCTCCAATCAGGCGGTTCTGCTTAAATTTTCCGCCCTGGGTCTTCCGATGACCATCGGGGCCGGCCAGGTGGTGGCCTTGGTCCTGATCGCCGGGCTTTCGGCCGTGAATTATTCCGGCCTTCGGGGAGGGCTGCTGGTCCAGAACGCCTTCACCATCATCCGGATCGGCGGCCTGGCGTTGTTCCTCGCCGCCGGCTGGCTCGTCGGGAAAAAAACGGGCCTCCCCCACCCCGGCCGGCTGCTCAATTTCGACGGCGGGCTCTCCCTCAAGGCTTTCGGCCTGGCGCTCTTTGCGGCCCTCTGGACCTATGACGGCTGGTACTCGGTGAACTGCGCCGCGGGGGAAATCCGAAAACCCCGGACAACCGTCCCCCTGAGCCTTTTTCTCGGGACCATGGGAGTCACGGTGATCTACGTCCTGACGAACGTGCTGTATCTCGCCGCCGTCCCGGCCTCGGACATGAGCGGCGTCGTCCGCATCGGGGAGCTCGCCGCCACGGCCATGTTCGGACCGGTGGCGGCGACGGTGATCGCCGGAGCGATCCTGGCCTCGATTTTCGGCTGCCTGAGCGCGACGATCCTATACGGCCCCCGCGTCTATTACGCGATGGCCGAGGAAGGGCTCTTTTTCCGGAAGATGAGCCTAATCCACCCCCGCCACCATGTTCCCGGGCGGGCGATCGTCGGACAGGCGGTCTGGTCGGGGCTCCTGTGCCTCTCCGGGACCTACCAGGCGCTTTTCGAATACGTGATCTTCGCGCTGGTTCTCTTTTTTGCAGCCACCGGGGCCGCGGTCATCGTGCTCCGCCGGAGGCGCCCCGAGATCGAGCGGCCCTACCGCGCCTTTGGCTATCCTGTTGTCCCCATTATATTTATCGTCATCAACCTGGCGGTCTTCGGAAACCGGATCGTCTCCGAGCCCCGCAAGTCCGCCTTCGGCCTGGCGATGATCCTGGCCGGCCTGCCCGCCTATTTTTTCTGGAGACGCCGCGGCGCCTGAAACATTACTAATCCGATGGGATAAGTAGAGTATAGATGGTCGGCATGCCGACATTGGCGTCGGCCTGCCCTCAGGCCGCCAGCTTGCCGTCAATGTGGATCACTCTCTTCATCAGGGGCAGCTTGACCCCTGACTGACGCACCGCCTCCTCGACCATCAGGTAGAGCCCGGAGCAGCAGGGCACGGTCATGATGGCGACGGCGATGGACTTGAGCCCGTTCTCCCGGATGATCTCCGCGAGCTTCTTGATATAGCCCTCCGTCTCGTCGAGCTTTGGGCAGGCGATAACCAGCATTTTCCCCTGGAGCAGGTCCTGGTGGAAGCTGCCCAGGGCGAAGGCCGTGCAGTCGGCCGCAATCAGCAAATCTGCCCCTTTGAAGTAAGGCGCGTAGGGTGATACCAGGTGGAGCTGGATCGGCCACTGGCGGAGCTCCGAGGCCCCGGAAACGGTCCGCCGGGCGGGCATCCCTGACTTTTCCCTCTTTATCTCCTGCGCCGCGCTCCCCGGGCAGCCGCAGGCCAGAGGGGCCCTCCCCCCCGCGCTCCCGGGGCCCGCTCCGGGTCCCCGGCCGGCCGCGGCGGTCGCTTGCGCCCCCGTCGGCTTGCCCGGCGCCTTCCCCTTTCCCCCGGCGGGCTTCTCCCCTGCCAGGGCTTTTTCTATGCCGTGCACATTGCCCGCCGCCTCGGCCCCCCGCGTCTTGAGGACATGCCGGTAAGCGGCCGACGCGTCGTAGCCGGCGCTTTCCCTCTCGATGACCTTGAGGGCGCCCGTCGGGCAGACATCCAGGCAGGCGCCCAGTCCGTCGCAGTATATCTCCCTGACGAGGACGGCCTTGTTCTCGTCATCCAGGGCCAGCGCGCCCTCGGCGCAGGCCGTCGTGCACAGCCCGCAGCCGTTGCACAGGTCCCGTTCGATCTCGATGATTTTTCTTTTCGGCATGGTCGTTCGACTCCCTTGGATTTTCCACGATCAGTATAGCCCGCTGCGCGCGGCGATTCCTTGACTTGGGTCAAAATTCCCTTTTTTCCCCCCTCAGCCTCCGGCAGTCGAGGATGCGGATCTGCCTTCCCTTGACCTGGATCAGGCCGTCGTCCTCCATCTCCCGCAGGTTCCGCGACAGCGTCTCGCCGGCCATGCCGAGCTGCCTGGCCAGATCGCCCTTCTTGACCTTGAGCTCGACCGAGCAAGTCTGGGCGCCGCCGCAACTGGACAGGAGATACCGGGCCAGCCTCTGCCGGACGCTCAGGAGCCCGAGCGCCTCGACCCTCTGGTTAAGGACGAGGCATTTCCCGGCCAGAAGATCGATGAAAAAGCGCGCCACCCCAGGGTTCCGCCCGATCCTCCGGAAGACCTCCTCCCGGTCGAAATAGAGGACCTCGGCGTCTTCTGTCACCCTGGCATAGGCGGGAAACCGGACCCCGGCAAAGGCCACCGCCTCCCCGAGGAAATCCCCAGGCCCGAGCCGGACGATCTCCATCTCCCGGCCATTATCGTCCATCCTGAAGACCCGGACGCCGCCCCGCCGCACGTAGAAAAAGCCCCTGGCCTCGTCGTGGACGTGAAAGAGGAAATTGCCCGCCCGGTAGGTCTTTTTTAACCCCAGAGCTTCAACCGACGGATCCAGTTTTTCCATGCGGCTTATCTGGCTTTCGCCAGCGCCTCCAGGGCCAGGGCGATTTTCCTCCGGTGCTCCAGGATCACCCTCGGGTCTTTGGTGTATTCCTGGCCGCTCACAAACATCGCCGCCGGCACATCGAGGAGCTCACATGCCCCCGCAGCCAGCGGCTTCTCGCCATCCGGCGCGTCCCTGACCGCCCGCTCAAGGAGCCAGAGATACTCGTAGTCCTCGAGGCCCTCCCTCAGGATTTCCCAGCGCACGGAGTTGACCGGCCCGCCCAGGTATTTCGCCTTGTCCACGCCCACATTCCGGTTCGGCGGATAAATGAACCGCCCGTCCCCGTTTCCCCAGTACCTGATCTCGCCGTATGGGGTCCCGTACCCGCTCGTGTAGGACATCGGGTCGGTCCAGGGGTTTTGGGGCCGGCCCTCGGGATAAACATTGTGGCTCGTCCAGTACATCGCCTCCCAGACCAGGATCCCCTTGAGGCCGAACCTGTACGACATCCAGGGCCAGAGCCTGAGGTTCACGGCGGGGTGGTCGATAAATAGCGTGACCCAGGGCGCTTTCGGGCCGGTGCAAAGGTATGACCAGAACTCGCGTCCCTTGGCGCCGAGCTCCGCCACAATCTTGGGGTCCACCCGGTGAAAGATCGTGCAGCTCACCTCGCTCACGTCCATAATGTCCGGCCCCGGCCGGTGCTCGGTGATGAACCGTGTCAGGCGTGGCGCCGCCTTCCGGATGTTGAGCATCCCTTCGCGCACAAACGGATAGTCTTTCGGGTCCGGTTCGTCAAACCAATAGATATATTCCTTGCCCAGCCAGCGGTTTTCCTCCAGGTGCTTTTCGACCTGCCCCAGGTACCGGCTCATCAGGCTATCGTACGCGGGCGTGCCCTGGCGGAACCCCGCGAATATGCCTTTCTCCCGACTGTAAAACGACCCCGCCCCCAAGCCCTCAAGCCTCAGGTCGAAAGCGTTGAACCCGAGCTCGTCGAGGTAGCGCCGGGCACCGCGGTCGAACTCGGTCCAGTCCACCTCGACCGACATCCCGGCCGGGTCCATCTCCATGTCGCCGCCCGAAAGCAGGTTCCCTCCTCCGGCGGCCGGGCCGAAGCTCACGTCGTCAAAAAACGCCGTCCCGGTGGCGCTTCCCCTCCCATCCCGGAAAACCGGAAAGAAATGAACGCTCACCGACCTTGTTTCCGGGGCGAACCCGGCGACCTCGATCGAGTCCGATTTCCACTTCAGGGAGCCGTCGGCGAGACTCAGCCGGTTCCAGGCGGGCTCCCAAACACCCTCGGCATTGTAGCCCTGGATGAGCGCCGTGTATTTCTGGCCGGCGGCCGCCGTCCTGGCCCACCACGTCATCCTGTAGGGCGTTCCCGGCGTGACCGGGATACGGTTTTCATAGATGACCTCGACGTCCGCCGAGATCGAATCGTCGGCAGCCTTGACGGCGCGCTTTCCCGAGTGGGGCAATTCACCGGTGAACTCGCCGCCGCGCCAGCCGACGCCCTTGACGCTCACCTTCATGGGATAAAGCTCCATCGGGTCCCGGGGCGCCACCCGGTGGTCACGGAGGTTCCGGTAATAGAGGTCGGCCACCTGCTCGAGCTCTTCTTTCGTCTCGAGGTTATGGTAGAGGCGCATGAACCCCGTCGACGTCCCGAAAGATGACCGGACATGGGATTCGCGCGGCAAGGTAAAACCCCAGACCTTAAGCGAAACGGGGACCTCGAACTTCCACGCCCCGGCCGAAAGGAAAATGCGCCCGGCATAATCGCCCGCCGGGGCGTCGGCCGGCACGAAAACGGTGATCCAGAGCGGCTGGTTTTCTCCGGGCCAAGCCGTGAACGGCCCCTCGTATGGGGGCAGAGGGTCGGGCCATTCTCCGGCCGCGCCGGCTTCGTCGGTCGGGACGGTAACGTTGACGGAGCCGACATGGCAGACCGAGATGCGCGAAGGGTCGATGACGACGCCGTCAGGGCCCGCCAGCGGCCCGCAGTCCACTCGGACGCGGTCGAGCCTCTGGTTCGGCTTGAGAACTAAAAGAAATGGCTCGTATTCATTCCGGGCGGCGAACAGGCTGACGCCCGGCGAGGCCGTCCGCGGCGCCGGGCCGTTTTTCATAATCTTATAGGCGCCCTCCGCCCACCAGATGCTTGCCGCCGGGCTCGCGGAAAGGAGATAGCCAACCTCCTGGGGACTGGACTGGGGGTGGGCAAAAGCGGCGTTTATTATGTATATTATTGATAATAAACAAACTAAATGCATTTTACGGAGCTTTTTTATGGAGACAACCTTAGCCACCGGATCTATCCCTATTGTTTTATTGTGCGGGTTTTGGCTTTTCGTTGGTCGTTTCGTGGAACACCCGTTGATTTTTTGCTCCATCGGTCCTCCTCGACTCGCCTTGTCGTTCTTTTCCATTGACTCACCCTCACCCCGCCCTCTCCCCTCAGAGACTGTGTCAGGGCACCCATTTAGTGATTGTGAGCGACCTTTGGGAGCGAGGCAATCTCATTATATTCAATGATTTGTGAGATTGCTTCGGTCCCTCGTAACGACATTACGACTCAGCCTCTCAGGGAGTGGTGGCTAGCCCCGCTCGACCGGCATGATGAGGCAGCTCGGGCCTCCCCTGCCCTTTATGAACTCGGAGAGGTCAAGCGTCTGGACGGCGAAACCCTCCTTCCGAAGAGCCCTGATCGCCGCCGAGTTCCGCTTCTCGGCGATCACCTTCCCGCCGCCGAGCGCGATGATGTTGGCGCTCGCCGTCCCGCCCTCCGGGATCTCGATTGTCTCGAACCCCTCGAAAAACCCGCGGCTGAAAAGCCCCCGGTAGCAGAGCACCGTCTTTAGGCCGGCAAGGCTCATCTCACCGCCGATATGCAGGCGCCCGGCCGGCAGGCGGAGCGTCCTCGTTTCGTACCCCATTTTCCCAAGCAGACGCGACAACTGGCCCATGCCGCTCCCGTTTGTCCTTGCCGATTGCCCCACGAAGGCCACCTGTCCGGCGAGGATGACGTCTCCGCCCTCGACCGTCCCCGGCGCCTCGATCGCGCCCGCCCGTGGGACTCCCAGCGCCTCGACGGCCTCCGCCAGCCAATCCTCCTCGCCGCGCCGGGTCCGGAGGCCCATCCTGAGTTTGATGTACCCGCCGGGCGTCACCAGGCAAGCGTCCCGGGCGAACACGGAATTGGGATGTCCCGCAAGCTCCGGTAAGTTGACCACCTTGGCGCCCGCCTCTCGCATGGCCTCACGCAGCTCCCGATGCTGCTCCCGCGCCTTGGCCGGGTCCGCCACGGCCTCGATGTTGTGCGCCTCGAGGTTATCCACCCGGAAATATTCCCGCCGCGGCGCGCAGACGATCACCCGCCTGAGCCGGTCGCCTTCGCTTCTGATGGATTTGTCCGTCGGGGCGTTTGCTGGAGTTTCTGCTTTTTTCATCTCAGTTCAGCCGTAGACCCGCGGCGAGGCGGCGCAGGAGGCCGGGGGCGTCGGGGCCCTCGGCCTTCAGCACATACAGCACCGCACCCCGCCCGAATGCTGCGGCGGCCGTCTTTCCGTCTGAAGCGTAAATCGCAGGGACTTGCTTATCCATTTTCATGTTTGTCGGCGGTTCAGCCTCTTTAGATCTATTTTTTCCCATTTCAGCCGAGCCCTCGGCATCCGGCTTGCCTTGTCCCTTAGTTGCTCCTGGCCGCTCCCCCACTGTCAGCGTCCCGCTCTTCCCCCCGGGCACGAGCTTGGCCAGTCGCTCGGCGGCCGCCTTCGGCATCTCGAGCCATGGGTAAAACGGCTGCTCCTCGAGCGCCGCCTTTTGACCGTTCGGCCCCGTCATCCCGACGACCGTGGGGTCCGGCCAGATGGCGTCGAGCTTCGCAAACGCGAAGTCCGCCGGCTTTTCGATCTCAACGCCCAGCCACGGGTTCCGGTACCGGTTTCCCTCGACCAGAAACGGCCTGGCGTCCGCGCCGACGACCGTCGTCTTCCCCGCGGTCTCGTATTCCAGGATGGCGATATCCACCTGGCCGAAGATCTGCTGGGCCGGCCCGATGCCGATCTCGCCCGCGCCCATCGCCAGCGACGACGCGACGATCGTGAGGTGCCCGGCATCCCCCACGCCCTCGTTCACGATGGCCGCGTCGAGCGGCACGCATTCCTTCCCTGCCATGATCTCCGCCCAGGCATGGCCGCCGAACATCCCCAGGGCATAGACATACCCCATCGCCACCCGCGACGGAATGCCCGCCGCCCTCGCCAGCGTGGCCAAAATCGTCGCATACCCGACGCACGTCCCGCGCCGGTTCTTGAACACCTCGGTGGCCGGGGCGAATACGATCCCGAGGTCGAAGGTCATGTGCTCGGCCGCCCAGCGCTCCATAACCAGCGCCGCCTGGAAGGCGTCCTTCTCATCTCCCGCCAGCTCCCTTGCCAGCCGCCGGATTTCCGGATCGTCCGACTGGATGTAGGCGTTGGGCTCGAGGAACTGGCGGTTGTCCGCGTCGGTCGCCACCGGATACTTCATATCCTTGGGTTGCGCCGGCCGCCGCATCTCGAGGACGAGCTCTTTCTCCGTCTGTTCGATGACGGTCTGGTTTCCGCTCTTGAAATCCGGCCAGCCGAGCGCCGGGTTCCGGTGGGCAAGCCTGAGCTTGAGCCGGTCGATGGGCGCCTGCCTCGGCAGCCGGATATTCGTCCGGACAATCGACTTCTGGTAGATCTCCGCCGGGAGCTCGACGCCCGACGCCGAGGCGAGGGCCACCGACTTCTCGACCCGCACGATCTCCATGATTCCGAACGGCCCGGGCTCCTCCTGTTTGAGGAGGTTCCCCTCGAGGTCGAGCCAGCCGGTGCGCTTGATGGGCATGCCCTCGAAGGTTTCCTCGACCTTGACCGCGGCGACGGTCTGGCCCTCGATCATGACATCCTCCCGGTCGAGGACGACCCGCGTCAGGTCGCCGACCAGGCTCGCCTCGGGAACAAAGGTCTGGATGACGATCTTGTCGCCGGGTTTCTTGAGCCCCTCCGCGCAGGCGTGCCGGACGGCCTCCGAACCGTAGAGCTTGCCCTCAAAGGTCAGGATGTTCGTATAGCTTTTGCCGCCGGCCTCGCTTGTGATCTCGATTTTGCCGTCGCCCACGACGGCGTCGGACTTCGTGGACTGGGTCGACGCCAGCATGACGTAGCTCGTTTTGAGGAGCGCGCCGCTCTCGGCTGACTCCGCCGCCTCCGACATGAACCGAAGCTCGATCCGGCTCCCCAGCCTGTTGAGGACCAGGCGCATCTCGGAGGTTGTGACCAGGAGGCGCTCCGCGGGCGCAGTCTTGAATTGCGCCGCCGCCTTCGCCTCGACAATCTCGCGCACGTACCCGGCCGGGTTTCCGCCGATCTTGATGACGTACCAGCGCTCCGCTTCATCGGCGGCCGCCGCCGCACGCGGCGCACCCGTCGCGCCCGACAACGACATCATGACGGCTATCGCCCGGACGATAAGGCTGAGAAATCTTAGTATTGGACCGGATTTTGGAAGGTGGCTCTTATTCATGGTCTTTCTCCGGGCGCCTCATCCGCTCCGTAGCACAATGCGTCGGGCGTCCATATTAGTTTATCCTGTCGGTGCTCTGTGGGCAACACGGACCTCGGGACCATAATTCCCCGAATCGCGCCTTGCCAAAATGACTCCTTTGTGAACAATATCATCACAGGAGGATAAGATCATGGCCTTTAAAGCGCTTTTTATAGCTCATGCTCCCGATGCGGACAAGGAACAACATCGGTGTTTTATCGACACCGGCAAATATCAGCTTGACGTGGTCATCGTTAAAAACCAGGCGGAGGCCCTGGAAGTCAGCGCGCAATTCTTCAAAGAAAAAAACATTGAGTCCATCCTTCTCTGCCCCGGATTCACGCACCGGGATATTGCGGAGATCGTCAAAGCCACCGAGAACAAAGTCGCCGTCTGCGTGGCCAGGGGCGACGGCCCGTCCGGCAGGATTTCCCTGGAAGCTCTCAAACGGGCGGGCTTCTTTTAGGCCTGTCCGTTCGCTTGACTTTTATTCCGGCCGTTTGTATAAATATTCCCAGTTGATCGGGACCGAGATGGTTCTTCTGGCGAATAGTCTGTCGTTTCTTATTTCCGCCTTCTCCTGGTGTCCCGTCTCGTAAATTCCTTTCCAAAGTCCCCCGCAGAGAAGGGACACTTCCAGGGGGGAGTCAAGCTCCCCCCTCGGCGCTTCGTTACACTCCGCTGACCCCCTGAGGGGAACGACGCCGTCCCCCTCAATCTCCCCCGCGGTGGTGCGTCTTCCTTGCTCATCTAAAAACCGAAGTTATTTGTGAGACGCACCACTAGCTGCTTCGTCACCGCCCTCCCTGTGCCGAATTTTCGCCTTTGTTGACATAGATATTTCGAAAAAAGGGGTTGACATGTTGCGTTCTTCTCGCGTTCTCGTCTCTTTCTTCTGCCTTTCGTTGGCCGCGCTGCTGGCTCTCCTGACCGGAGTCGCTGCCGCCGGTCCCGCCGACCAGGTGCCGATCACCATAAAATCCAAGGACGCCGCGGACCTTTTCGTCAAGGCCCGAAACCAGATGGAGCTCAACCACACGGAGAAAGCCTACGACCTTTTCAGCCAGGCGGTGGCCAAGGACTCGGATTTCGCCCTCGGCCACCTGTACAAAGCCGCGACGGCCTCGGAAACCGAGGATTTTAACGCCGAGCTGGCCAAGGCCATCGAGCTCGCGCCCAAGGCCTCCCCGGGCGAGCAGAAGCTTATCAGCGCCATGCGCGCCATTTTCATTGAAAACAACCGGGTCAAGCACCGGGAGATCTTCGAACAGCTGGCGTCAGAATTCCCCAAGGACGCGCGCGTCCTTGGGTGCCTGAGCTCGACTTACGACAACCTGGCCGAATACGACAAAGAAATCGCGGCCTGCGATAAAGCCCTCGCCGTCGAGAAGGGCTTCTTCCCGGCCTATCAGAGCTTGGGGTATGTTTACAGCCTGAAGGAGCAGTTCGACAAGGCCGAGGCGGCCTTCAAGAATTATCTGCGGCTCTGTCCCAAGGAGGCCAATTCCTACGACAACCTGGCCGACCTCTACCGGCGGACAGGCAAGTTCGACCAGGCCCTCGAGCATTACCGGGATGCCTTCAAGCTCGACCCGACCTACCTGACTTCGCAGTACAAGATCGGGACGACCCTGGCCTTCATGGACAAGTTCGACGAGGCCCGCCAGGCCCTCCAGAAGTCCATGGACATGGAAGTCAAGCCAGCCTACAAAGTTTATGACCAGGAGGCCATCGCGCGGACCCATATTTATGCTGGCGATATCGCAAGGTGCATGGAAGCCGCCGACAAGGCCGTCCGGATGGCCGGCGAGCTCGGCCTTCCCGAGGAGGTGCCGGGCATTCACGAGACAAAAGCTTTCACTTATCTCGCGGCCAACGAGCTCGACCAGGCCGAAGCAAGCACCGGCGACCTCCTAAAATCCCTGGAAAATCCGGATCTGCCACCTGTCGTAAAGCAGAATAACAGCGCTGCCGCGACCTATCTCCAGGCCTGCATAGCGGCCGGCCGCAAGGATTTCAAGGCGGCGCTGGCCAAAGCCCATGAATACAAGGCGCAGGTCGAAGCGATCAAAAATCCCGTCTTCCAGAAATATCCCAGTTCACGCTACGGCCACATCGCGCTTCTCCAGGGCGAATACCCCAAGGCGGTCGAGCTCTTCGGGCAGGGATACCAGGAGGATCCGTACTTTCTGTACCATTCCGCCGTCGCCAAGGAAAAAGCCGGGGACGCGGCCGGGGCCAAGGAGCTCTACAAAAAGGTCGCCAACTGGAACCGGGACACTTTTTCGTTCGCGCTCTTCCGAAAGAAGGCCGCCGCGAAAATTTAAGAGGTCGAAACCGGGGAGAAACTAATCAGTCCCGGCGGGCAGCTGCGGGCAACAGAGATAATCAAGAGGCTGACGCAATTCCGACTAAATGGTCGTCCTTATAAAAGGAGTCTGGCATCTCGGTGGAATCTTGAGAATAGGTGAGTTATTCTGGTAAGCACTTTCAATATTTCAAAAGGACGTCTATAATAAAGCCGGAGATTTGAGCCATGGCGAAAACACGCGTTTCTGTCGTCCGCATCGAAGGAAAAGTGCGGTGGCAAACCCACAGGGCCAAGAGCGGGAATTGGGTGGCCTTCTGCAGTCCGCTCAAACTGACAATCCAGTCGGATACCTGGGTGAATCTAATGGAAGATATAGCCTACACATTGGACGCTGTGCTCAAAGATCTACTTGCCACTAACGATTTCCACAAGTTCATGAAGGACCAGGGCTGGAAACTAATTGGCTCACTCCCGAGACAAAAAGAGAATATGCGCTTCGATTTGCCGTTTTATCCTGTGGCGCTAAATGGTCCGCAGAGAAGTCTTTCTCAATAAAATCCGCAGCCGGGGCTATTATTTCAAATCCAAGCTAAAACGGACTTATCTTTATCGCAGAAAGGGTGGCACCCATTTTATCTCGGTGCCGATGGCAGATCAGCTTGAGGACGAATATGTTATAAGCACTCTGTGCCAGGCTGGGCTTTCCTTGGAACAAGCTAAGTCTTTCTTGGCTACCGCCAAAAGCTGACCCCGTATGTCCCCTTATCTAAAAAAGAATCTCCTCGTCCTGTCGTTGAGCCTGATATTCGTCGGCGCCTTGGCGGCCCTCGCTGATGTCCCCATCAGCCCCAGCGAGGTGTGCTACGGGACGGGCGTCTGGGATGCCGCGAAATTCGGCAACCACCGCGCGGTCATCCGGGTTGAAGGCCAGGCGGACGCGGTCCGCGTGCGGATTCCCTGGCGCCGCCGGGACACGAAACCGGAAAAGAAAAACGTGGTGGTCGTCGAGGCGGCGACCGGTGCCCAAGTCAAGAACGTCTGCCCGCTCGCCCTCAACCGTGAATACGGCGATTTTGTTTTCCAGCCCGTCACGGCGCCGGGCGAATATTACTATTATTACTTGACCAACACCTCGAAGGGCAACCAGCACTACCCGACGGTTACTTATAATCCGTTGGAGATCACGGCCGAAGATCCCTGGCTGAAGAAATGGGGCCTGTCCCCCCTGGCAGAACTGTCCCCACGGGGAAGACAGGCCCCATCTGGAGCTGCCGCATCTGGCGCCGAGCCCGCCAAGGAATCCGCCGCCCTCCCCGCCCCTCCGGGCCCCTCGTCCGCCGACTTCCCCGAGGCGCGGGTCGTCGAGATCCAGTCCATCGACGCATTCAACAGCTTCCATCCCATGGAAGTCATTGCCACGGCGATGGAGACGGCCCGGCTCCTGGCCGAGCATCCCGCCGCGCCCTACCTCCTTTTTCCCGAGGACCGCCGCTTTTCAGTCCGTATGAAAGACGGCCTGCCCATGAGGTGGGTCGAGGCCGGGCCACGCAATGAATTTGCCGGAGAGGCGCTCCGGGGGGAGTTCTTCACGTTCCAGATCGGCGTTTTTGCATGCCGGTCGGCCATCGAAAGCACCGATGTGACATTCGAGGACCTGAAGCTGACTCAGCCCGCGCCTTCGCCCGCTCGTGGGAAGAAGCCCCAGGATTCTTCTGTACACCCTCACCCCAGCTCTCCCCCTTCTGGAGGGAGAGGGAGTAGCTCTGTTTCCGCCGATGATAAATTGACATCGAATCAGGCATCTGCCTCGCCTGTTGCCTCCGGCCAGGGCCAAGCCAAGCCGACCCTCCCTTTGATTCCTGCTTCCGGCATGCATTCCTTCAATACGCGCGGGGTCAACTGGAATGGGAAGCCGTTCGTCAAGACCTGCGCAGTGCCGCTCGGCCAGGTCCAGCCGCTTTGGTGCGGCGTTCAGGTCCCGAGGGAAGTACCCCCCGGCGCTTACGAGGGAGAAATCACCGTCTTGCCCAGGGGGCTGCCCCCAACCTCCCTCAGGCTGCGTCTGGACGTCAAGGACCCCGTTCTCGAGGACGCCGGCGACTCTGATCCCTCGCGCATGTCCCGCCTCCGCTGGCTCGACTCGAGGATCGCCTTCGATGACGACATCGTTCCGCCCTTCACGCCGCTCCGTGTCGAGGACCGGACGGTCTCCTGCCTTGGCCGGTCCGTGACCGTCGACGACACTGGCCTCCCCGGCCGGCTCACGAGTTTTTTCACGCCGGAGCTCACCGGCGTCGGCACGACGGGACGCGAGCTCCTCTCCGCTCCCTTCGCCCTCATCGTCTCTGACGCCGAGGGAAACGAACTGGCTTCGACGCTCGGCAAATTCGAGTTCACGAAGAAAACGCCGGGCGCCGTCTCCTGGCGTGCGGAGAGCCAGAGCGGGCCGCTTACGCTCACGGTTCAAGGCACCATGGAGTTTGATGGATTCGTAGAGTTCAAGGTCAGCGTGTCCCGAACCGCGGCGCCCGTCCCCTCGCCTCCCCTCGAAATCTCCGACATCCGCCTCGAAATCCCGCTCCTCCGCGACGCCGCGCGCTACATGATGGGCATGGGCTACAAAGGCGGCCTCCGCCCGGCCGAATTCTCCTGGACTTGGGACCGCACCCTGAACCAGGACGCCCTCTGGCTCGGCGACGTCAACGCCGGCCTCCAGGTCAGCCTCCGGGACGAGAACTACTCCCGCCCGCTCAACACGAACTTCTACCTCTCGAAGCCGCTCAACCTGCCGCCCTCCTGGTGGAACGACGGCGAGGGGATCTGCGCCGTCCAGGAGACAAGCGCCTCGACGGTCCTCTTCACGGCCTCGAGCGGCCCGCGCCGCATCCGCCCCTCCGACACCCTCCACTTCAACTTCAACCTCCTCCTCACGCCGTTCAAGCCGATCGATCCGCGCACGCACTTCGCCACTCGCTTCTTCCACGCCTATAAGCCCGTCGACGAGGTGGCCCACGCCGGGGCGAACACGATCAACGTCCACCACGCGACGGACATCAACCCCTACATCAACTACCCCTTCCTCCGCCCCGCCGAGATGAAAGCCTATATCGACGAAGCCCACGCCCGCGGCATGAAGGTGAAGATCTACTACACGATCCGGGAGCTCTCGAACCGCGCCCCCGAGCTCTTCGCCCTCCGGAGCCTGGGCGACGAGATCTTCTCCCGCGGGCCCGGCGGCGGATTTTCCTGGCTCCAGGAGCACCTCGTCTCGGACTACATCGCCGCCTGGTTCGTGCCCGAGCTCAAGGACGCCGCCATCATCAACAGCGGCATGTCCCGCTGGCACAATTATTACCTCGAGGGGCTCGACTGGCTCGTCCGGAATATCGGGATCGACGGCCTCTACATCGACGACGTCGCCTTCGACCGCACCACCATGAAGCGCGTCCGCAAGATCCTCGACTGCGGCCGGCCCGGGGCGCTCATCGACCTCCACTCGGCCAACCAGTTCAACCCGCGGGACGGGTTCGCCTCGAGCGCCAACCTCTACCTCGAGCACTTCCCCTACCTCAACCGCCTCTGGTTCGGCGAATATTTCGACTACAACGCGGCGCCCGACTACTGGCTCGTCGAGATCTCGGGGATCCCGTTCGGGCTGATGGGCGAGATGCTCCAGGACGGCGGAAACCCCTGGCGCGGCATGGTCTACGGGATGACGAACCGGCTGCCCTGGTCGGGCCAGGACCCGTCGCGGCTCTGGAAGGTCTGGGACGAGTTCGGGATCGGCGAGGCGGAGATGGCGGGATGGTGGTCGCCCAATTGCCCGGTAAGGACGGGGAATCCGTATGTCCTGGCAACGGTCTATGTGAAAAAGCGCGGCGGGAAGGCAGGCGCGGCCGGCGGGGCGACGGGAGGAGGCGGTGGCGCGATGATCGCGCTTGCGAGCTGGGCGAAGGAGCGGACCGAGGTGCGCCTGGACATCGATTGGAAGGCCCTGGGAATCGATGTGAGTGCGGCGCAGATCATGGCGCCGGCGATCGCCGATTTCCAGACAGAAGCCCAGTTTCACCCCGGCGACCCGATCTCCGTCGACCCGGGCAAGGGATGGATTCTTATTTTGAAGTGAGCTGCGATGCTGGTAGATCTGATCGTCGAGCCGATGCGGGAGGATTTCATCCTCTGGCGGTGTCTGCACGGCGGGCCGCTCAACCGGCAGAATATCGACGTTCCTCCGACCAACCTTGGAGTCGATTGGCCGTCCGCGCGAGCGCGGAATATTCCCCTGCTTGTAAAGCTGACACGGACGTATGGCGCCTGCGCTATAATGGCGCGCGACGGAGACGATGTGGTGGGCACACTGAGGTTCTACCCCATGGCGCTCTGTTCATTCGAAGACAGCGGCGCCGGTTTCTGCCTGCAGCAGCGCCCTCCCGCCGGCCCGGCCGACGACCTGGCCGCGCGCGGGCTTCCGTCGCTCACAGCCCAGGCCGATAAAACCCTGTTCGTCCACTGCCTGATGATAACCGCGTCGCCCGGCGAACCCGAACGCTACAGGCGGAAGGGGTTGGCGACCCGCCTCGCGCAAGAGCTCATCCGGTGGGCAAAAGGGCAGGGCTGGTCGGCGATCGAGGCGAATGCCTACGAAGAGCTCCCGATGCTCTACGCCATTTCCGGCGTGGCGGGGAGGCGCTTCTGGGAGCGCATGGGTTTCTGTCTGGCTCGTCAGGACACGGAGCCGGCCATCAGCGGCGATTTGCTCGAGACGCTCCGCCGGGATGCCGTCGCGTCCGGCCTTGATCCCCAAAACGTCGCCAACAGGTACAGGATGCGGCTCGACCTGACCGGCCGGTGACCTTTCCCAGAAAATTGGGGACACCTGCCAATTTCAAGAGAATCAGTGACGTGCCCCCAATGTCCATGTTCAGGTACTTGAGGAAGGCCTCGAGGACATCCTCCTTTCCGTTCCATACCCGGCGCGCGAACTCCCTCTTGGTCATGGCCTATTTATGGACCGTCGCCGGGAATGAGCCAAGCCGGCCGGCCCGCCTCAGCGCACGAAGTTGAGCTGCATATAGTAGGCCTGGGGCTTGGCGCAGGCCGGGCAGCTGTCGCGCGCATCCTTATCGCTCCTTTCCTCCAATACCATAGCGGAATCGCCGGATTCTGTCCAGGCTGGTTTCATCGATATCCTCCCCCTCCCGTTCCATCCCCTCCCGCCAAGAGCGGGGAAGCTCGCGGTCCGGCCTTGTTTGCGATGCCGGTTGACATAACAGCCGCCAGGGGCATAGATTCAGGCAGGCGCGCGGAAAAGCGCCGGCCGCTTCAGGTGCCCCGTCCGATAATCAAGTTGAATATATTTTTTGGGCAGCGAACGCGGTTGGCAATAAATAGAATTTTGTGGGACATCATCGCGAGCAGGAGAGACAAATGAATCTGATACTGTCCGTGCTGGCCGGAAGATACGCCATCTGTCGCTTGGGCGCCAACGAAGCCATTCCCGACTGGGCGCAGCCTGCGCTGAGCCCCGGCGATGCATTCCCAGCTTGGGCGCCCCTTTCGAACGGCCGCCCCGGCTCAGACGGGAGGTTCATCTCGATCACGCGGACAGGCGACGAGCTTTCGATCGTTTGCCCCGGGTCTTTCGTCCCCGAAGCCGTCCGGCATGACCGGGGCTGGCGCTGCCTCAAGGTGGAAGGCCCCCTCGACCTCTCGCTCACCGGTATTCTCGCCGCGCTCTTGGCTCCGCTGGCCGAGGCGCGGGTGAATATCTTCGCCGTCTCGACGTTCGATACGGATTATCTCCTCGTCAAGGACGAACTGCTTTCACTCGCGGCCGAAACGCTTGTCCGCGCCGGGCACCGGATCGAAGCCCGTTGAATTCCCGCTTGCCTTTATCCTCCTTCCCCCGGGGCCCTGGCGGGTGATTTCTAAAATATTTTTTATTTTGTCCGGCATTTTTGCCGGACTTGTGCTATAATGCATTCGAAGAATTAAGTAAAGGACGGGCAAAGTCCCTCACCGGTCACCTACCTCTCCTTTATTTGTTCAAATTTAAAAGGAGAGTCGTATGAATATCTATGTTGGCAACCTTTCTCGGGACCTGACAGAATCGGACCTGCGCGAAGCCGTCCAGGCTTTCGGCGAAGTCGGTTCAGTGTCCATCATCAAGGACAAGTTCTCGAACGAGTCGCGCGGCTTCGGGTTTGTCGAGATGCCGAACCCGGCCGAGGCCAAGGCGCTCATCGCCGGCTTGAACGGCAAGAGCCTGAAGGGCCGGGCGATCACCGTCAACGAAGCCCGTCCCCGCACGGATAACCGCGGCGGCGGCGGCTTCGGCGCCGGCCGCCGGTACTGATCCCGCGGCACTAGCGTCGGTTCTTAAGTCCAAAACCAAGCGGGGGGCATGAACGGGCCTTTATGATCCCGTTCGTGCTCCCCGTCCTCTAAAAATCGCTCCTCCCCCTCGCCCGCCCACTCACCTCAGCAGTTTCGAAGAGATATTGCGGGCCTGGAGCTGCGCCGCGACAAAGCTCGCCGTGGCGTTCACCTCTGTCATGTAGCTCGCGCCCTCGCAAATCAGGACCGAGGCGTTCATCGCCAGAAAGGCGACATTGAAAAGGTCGGGCCTCAGCGGATCGAAGGCGGCGGGCGGCAGCCCCGTCTTGAAGGCCAGGTATTGGATGGCGAACCCTACCAGTTGGTTGGAGACGACCGTGATGATCGTCGCCTCATCGGCCTGCAGGAGCACGCCGTACTGGATCATGTCCTGCTGGAACGTATCTTCCGCGGCCTTGATCAGCGGCTGGTATTGGTGCGGGAAGGCCCTCATGAGCAGCGCCCAAAAGGACGGCGTCCGGACCATGGCCGCTTCCATGATTTTCTGGCCGATAAGAGGGTCCGCCCTCTTGATGAGAATATCGCCCGCATATTCGACGATGTTCTCCGTGAACAACATCCGCTCATCAATCGTGAGCACGACTCCCTTGGCCGCCAGGCCCGCCCAGACGCCGTAGCCCTCGAGGAGCTGGTCGAGTTGCACCGCCAGGGCGACGATATAGCCCGGGTGCTCGTTCTGGTAGGGCGGCGGAAAAGGCAGCAGGGGCGGGATGGCCTGCCAATGGGCGATATAGTCGGCGCCCCAGGCGTCGTTGTGAGCGAGATAGCCGAGCGCATCCGCCTTCTGGAACGGCCCGTCGGCATTCCACCACACGGCCAGGAAGTCCTCGTTCAACCCGCCCGGATCCTGGGCCGGGATGCCATGGGTGTACCCGCGCAGGACGAGGTCGTCCATTAGTCTGAACTCCAGGTTGAAGATGTCCGGCGCCAGGATGCCGTAAACCTGGTTCATCTTGAGGATCGGCATGAAGGTGCCGATCCTGCCGGCGATGTAGGCGTGGGTGGCGTAGTTCCAGGAATAGCCCGCCGTCGAGACGACAACGAGCGCCGCCGCCAGGCCCAGTACCAGAGGAATCTTCTTTTTCATCGATTTCTCCTCAAATTCAAAGAAACCATCCATCCTGTTCGGTAAACCGGTCCGATCCCAGGCCGAATCAGGTCACAATCAACGTCATCACCTCCCTGCCCGAATCCGGGCGCAGGCGGCAACCTATCCTGCCGGGTTCAAAGACGTTGTGCTGGTCTGGCTGAGGATTCGCCTCCCCTTCCTCTCCTGTCCTCAAGTGGGAGTATATGCCTGGAAAAAACCAAATGTCAATGACGCTTCACTTCATCGAATCGACGGTCTTTTTGATGCCCGCGGCGACTCGGCTCAGGAAATCGATGTCCTCTCCGGACAGCGTGAACCCCAGCGCGCCGGCGTTCTCCCGGGCCTGGGCGGCGCTCATCGCCCCGGGGATGGCGACCACCATGTCGCCGTGCGCGTAGATCAGCCAATTGAGGGCAATCTGCCCCGGCGTCCGGCCGTATTTTTTGGCTTGTTCCTGGAGCGCTTCGATGAGCGGGCGGCTCGCCTCGAGGCCCGCCGGCTGGAAGGCCTTCATATACTTCCTGTAGCCAGGCTTCGACCGGACGAGCCCGGGCTGATCGTGGAATTTCCCGGTCAGGATGCCCTGGGCGAGCGGCGAATAGGCGATGATCGAGATGCCGAGCTCCCGGGCCGTCTCGAGGATGCCGTTTCTCTCGATGCTCCGGTCGATGAGGCTGTAGCGGACCTGGTTCGAGATGAGCGGAAGGCCGCGTTTCCCGAGCGTCTCGTGGGCCAGGTGCATCTTTCTTGCCGAAAAATTGCTGACCCCGACCCACCGGATTTGGCGCGCCTCGACGAGGTCGGCCATGGCGTTCATCTGGGCCGGCACCGACGAGAAAGAATACGGCTGGTGGATCTGGTGGAGGTCGATCGGATAGCCGTCGAGCGCGGCCAGGCGCTCGTCGATCGTCCCGGCGATCGACCTGGCCGTCCGGAAAAAGGGCCGCCACTTGGTGGCGACGATGACATTCCCCGGCTTCACGCCGAGCGATTTAAGCGCCGCGGAAAGCTTCCGCTCGGACCGGCCGCCGCCGTAGGATTCGGCCGTGTCGAACCAGTTGATCCCGGCCTCCAGGCTGATCCTGACGATCTCCCGGATGTCCTCGTCCGGGATCGTCGCCCAGTAGTTTCCGAAAAGTCCCTTCCCCTGGGCGAACTGCCAGCAGCCCAGGCCGATCGGCGAGATGGCCAGGTCGGACCTGCCCAGCTTCCTCAGCGGGATGGGCTGCAACATGTCGGCTCCTTCTTCTATTCCCTGTAAAGGGAATCGATGACGTCCTTGAATTTTTCCTCGACGATATTTCGCTTGACCTTAAGCGTGGGCGTTATCTCGCCCTTCTCGATCTCGAAATCCCGCTCGAGAAGCGCGATCTTCTTTACCTTTTCATAAGGAGCGAGGTTCGGCGTGGCCCGGTCCACCTCGGCCTCGAGAAATCGTTGGACCGCCTCGTTCTGGACGAGATCCCGCCGGTTGACATAGGGGATGTTCCGGCCCTTGGCGTACTCCTCCAGCTTCTCGAAGTTCGGGACGATGAGCGCCGAGACGAACTTCCGCCGGCTCCCCAAGACGACCGCGTTCAGGATGTAGGGGCTCTGCTTGACCAGGTTTTCGATCGGCTGGGGGGCGACGTTTTTCCCGCCCGAGGTCACGATCAGATCCTTCTTTCTATCGGTGATGACAAGGAAGCCGTCCACGTCCAAGTAGCCGATGTCCCCCGTGTGGAGCCAGCCGTCGCCGAGGACCTCCCGGGTCTCCTCGGGTTTCTTGTAGTAGCCCATCATCACGTTCGGGCCCCTGACGATGATCTCGCCGTCGGCGGCGATCTTGACATCGACGCCAGGAATGGGCTTTCCCACCGTGCCGAACCTGAGGTTTGAGAAGGTGTTCACGGCGATGACGGGCGACGTCTCGGTCAACCCGTAACCCTCGAGGACGACGAGGCCCAGGGCGTGGAAGAACTCGGCGATGTCCTTGGCCAGGGGCGCGCCCCCCGAGACGAAAAACCGGACCCGGCCGCCCGTTTTCTCCAGGATCTTGGAAAAGACGAGCTTGTGGGCCAGGCCGAGCCGGCGCTTAAGGCCGGGCGTGAGCGGCTGGCCGCGGAGGCGGCGGGCGCCGCACTCCCGGCCGACGCCCAGGGCCCAGTAAAAGATCTTCTTTTTCAGGACCGAGCCGGACAGGATCGTGTCCATGACGCGCGTGTAAATTTTCTCGAACAGGCGCGGCACGCTGACCATGATGGTCGGGCGGACCTCGACGAGGTTCGCGGCGACCGTCTCGACACTCTCGGCGAAGGCCATCGTCGTGCCCCGCGAGAGGAAGGCGAACATGACCAGCCGCTCGAGGACATGGGAGAGCGGCAGGAACGAGAGGTCGATGTCGGACGGGCCGAACTCGATGATCGAGGCCAGGGTCTCGACGTTGCTCACGAAATTCGCGTGGGTGAGCTTGACGCCCTTGGGGACGTCGGTCGTGCCCGAGGTGTAGATAATCGAGGCGACGTCGTCCGGCTGGACGGACTGCGCCGTCTTGAGGAAGAGCGATGGGTTCTCGGCGGCGATCTCGGCGCCCCGCTTCTCGATCCCGGCAAGCGGCAGGACGCCCGGGGCGGGGGGCGCGGCCTCGAAGGAGACGAAATGCTCGACCTTGGGGAGGTCGCTTTTGACCTGGGCGACCTTGTCCCAGAGATTCCGGTCGGAGACGATGACCACCTTGGCGTCGGAGTCGTTGATGATGTACTTGATCTGCTCGGGGACGAGCGAGGTGTAGATCGGGACGCTGATCGCGCCCTGGCAGATGACCGCGTAATCGGTCATCGTCCACCAGGGGCCGTTCTCGGCGAGGAGGATCACCTTGTCTTCGCGGCGGATCCCCAGGTCCCGGAGGCCGAGCGAGATGCGGGTGACGGTATCACGGACCTCATCGGTCGACAAGGACTCGTAGCGGCCTTCTTTCTTGTAGAGGAACAGAGCCGGCTTCTTGAAGCTGTCCGTGAGGTGGATGAAAAGCCGGGGAATCGTCTCGCGCATGTTTCCTCCTCTAAAAGATTAACATACTGAAACAAAGGCTTTTTGTGCAACTGATTTTTCCGGGGCGGGGCGTCAATGAACTTCTCCTGATCCCGCGGCTCACCAGCGAACTATGAAAGTTCCCTCCTCCCCTGGCGGGAGTCGATCGGGGGGAATAAAGGCGGTGGAGAACGCGATGGGCCTAAGTCTGTTCTGGTACGGGCACGGCGATGACGACGGCGCAGGTCCCCGCCGCGATGTCATGCCGGCGAGCCTCGACGAAACCGTTTTCGGCGAGGAGCGCGCGGAGGCCCCCGCGGCGGAAGAAATCACGGTTCAGCCGGAAATGCCTCGCGCCGCCGAGCCGCTCGATAAGAGAGGTGTAGACATAGGCGCGGCGGGACGCGGCGTCCCAGGGCTTTTCGAAGTCGACCAGAACGAGACGCCCCCCGGGTGCCAACACTCGCCTGGCCGCGCCAAGGATCCGGCTTCTCAACTCCGGTTCCTTCTCGTGCAGGGCGAAGGAAAGAATCGCCGTCTTGATAGTGCCCTCCCGGAAGGGAAGGCTGGCCGCGTCCGCGCGGATAAACGGGACTCCCGGCCGGCGGGCGGCGGCATAGCTCAGCATCTTGAAGCTGATGTCCAGACCCACGAACAGCGAGTCCTCCCCCCCGGCGCCGGCCGCGGCGAGCCGTCCCAACTGGGCCCCCGGGCCGCAGCAGATATCGAGGAGCGGAAAAGGCCCGGCCCCTGTGACGAAGGCGTGGACTTTTTTCCGGATGCCGACAAGCGGCCTCTCCAGGATCCCGTCGTACAGGAGGCCCGGCAGGTACCACCGGCCAGTCCGGCGCCGATTTTCCGTCCTCATCTCGCCTCGCGCTTGCCCAATCCAGCGAAGAAGAAGTTAACAGCTGCATTTTATTCTATCAGACATGCTGTCATTGATTAAGAATCCTCATCATCTGCCGGCGCGAGCACGCCCCCGAGCCCTTCTTGTCAAAGCGGGGCGAAACATATAACCTATACCCTGACTTTTTGAATCAGCCATGAGCCGCATCGTCAAAGTCCTCTCCCACGGCCTTGAGATCCGCGCCGAGGACGGCGACCGGCTTTCGGACAGGCTGCAGGCGGCGGGGATTCCGATCAGCGTCTATTGCAGCAAGCGGGGCCTGTGCGGCAAGTGCTTTGTCGAGGTGGTCGGCGGGAGTCTGCCGCCGGCCGGGAAAAAAGAGGCGGCCTGGATCGAGCAGAAAAACCTGGGTGAAAACTTCCGGCTGGCCTGCCAATTCGACATCGCCGGCGACCTGGAGGTCAACGTGCCGGCCGCGTTCACCGTCCAGCCGGTCCCGGTCCTCCCGGAAATCCCCCGCTCGGTCGTAGCCCCCGACCCGGCCGTCAGGATGTACGAGCTCGAGCTTCCGAGGCCCGAAATCGCTTCGCCTGCATCCCTGTTCGACCTCGTCGCCGAGGGACTCGGGCTTGAGGGATTGAAGATTCCGGGCGGACTGCTCAAGGACTTGCCGGCCGCCGTCGAAAAGGGCCGGTCCCGGGTGACCGTCGCGGTTCATCTGGACAAAGAGATAATCGCCGTCGAACCGGGGAGCGCCCTCGACAGGAACTTCGGCCTGGCGGTCGACGTGGGCACGACCACCCTCGTCATGGACCTTCTGGACCTCGATTCGGGGAGGACGCTCGACACCGAGGCGGCCCTCAACGGCCAGGTCCGGCTTGGCGCGGACGTCATCTCGCGCATCACTTACGCCTATGGAAACCCGGCCAAGGCGGCCGAGCTAAGACGCCTTGTCCTCGGGACCCTGAACGATATGATCGGGCGCCTCCTCGACCGGAAAAAAATCGACCGGGACTCGGTCCATGAAGTCGTGATCTCCGGAAATACCGCCATGTCGCACCTCCTCCTGGGCGTCCCCGTCGATACCCTGGCCACGGCGCCGTATCACGCGGTCTTTTCGCGCGCTCCCGTCATCCCGGCCTCGGAGGCGGGGCTCGTGGTCAACGCCCACTCCCCGGTCTATTTTTCGCCCAACATCAAAAGCTTTGTCGGCGGGGACATCGCGTCGGGGTTGCTGGCCTCCCGGCTGGCCGCCAACGACGGCCATTTCCTGCTCATCGACCTCGGGACAAACGGCGAGCTCGTCCTCAAGGCGGGAAGCGAGCTGATCACGACATCAACCGCGGCCGGCCCCGCCTTTGAAGGCATGAACATCAGCTGCGGCATGCCCGCCCTGCCGGGCGCGGTCTTTCGCGCCCGGGACAACGGGTCGGTCGACGTCTGGACCGTGGGCGGCGGCGAGGCGACGGGGATCTGCGGGACGGGGCTCATCGACATCGCGGCCATCGCCCTGGCGCGGGGGGATATCGCGCCGAACGGCGCCGTCCGGACCGGCGATAAGAAAATCCGGGTGACGGATACGCTATCCCTTTCCCAGGATGATGTCCGTCAGCTCCAGCTCGCCTGCGCCGCCGTCAAGTCCGGCGTGAGGATCATGCTGGGCCGAAACGGGCTGACCGCTTCCGACCTCGGGGGGATCTATATCGCCGGCGCCTTCGGGAGTTACCTTAATATCCCCAACAGCATGTCGCTGGGGCTTCTCCCGAGCATCGACGCCAATAAGCTCGTCTTCATCGGCAATTCCTCCCTGGCTGGGACCAGGCTTCTGCTCCAGTCCAAGGGTGAACGGGAAAAGGTCGAGGCCCTGGTCCGGGGGATTCGCTACCTGTCCCTTGCCTCCGACCCGGAATTCCAGGACCAATTCATCAACGCTCTCGACTTCGGGCCGTGGACGTGACGTCAGCCCGGCCGGGGGCAAGAAAGGAACGCACATGAGCAAAGAGGACATGCTGGCGAGGATGGCCCAGGCCATCATCGACGGCCGGAAGGAGGACGCCCAGGCGCTCGCCCTAGAAGCGGTGGCCGGCGGGCTCGACCTCCTCGAAGTGATCGAGAAGGGCTACGTCCCCGGTCTCCAGAAGGTGGGCGAGCTCTGGGAGAAGGGTGAATACTTTCTGCCCGAGCTCATCAGCTCGGCCGAGTGCATGAAAGCGGCCATGTCGGTCCTTCAGCCCGAGCTCAAGAAAGCGCACCTCGAGGCGCCCGTCAGGGGGCGGGTCGTCATCGGCACGATCGAGGGCGACATCCACGACATCGGGAAAAACCTGGTGGCATCGATGATGCAGGCCCACGGATTCGACGTCCAGGACCTGGGGGCCGACGTGAAGCTCGAGCGGTTCATCGAGACGGCCGAGGAGACCGGCGCCGACTTCATCTGCCTGTCGTCGCTCCTCACGACAACCATGCTCAACCAGAAGAAGTTCATGGAGCTCCTGAAATCGAGGAACCTGGCGGGGCGGTTTAAGGTCCTGGTGGGCGGCGCGCCCGTCACCCAGAGATGGGCTTCCGAGATCGGGGCCGACGGTTACGCCGAGAACGCCCCGGCGGCGGTCCGGCTGGCCCTCGAGCTCATGGGAAAATAGGCCGGAGAGCGGGAGAGGATGACCATGATTAAGGCAAGACGGCCGAAACTCGAGCTCCTGAGCCAGCGCTTCGTCCAGAAGATCGTGAAGGAGGGACTGGAGCTTCTCGAAAAACAGGGGGTGTTCGTCGAAAACGCCGAGGCCTTGGAGCTTCTGTGGAGGGCCGGACAGAAGCTCGACCGGACGGGGAAGCGCGTCTTCCTCAAACCGGACCTGGTCGACGATTGTGTTTCGTCGGCGCCCGCCGTCATCCGGCTCTATGACCGGGCGGGCCGGCAGCGTTTCGTCGTCGGCCGGGACGAGGTCCATTTCGACCCGGGGTCGGCCGCGGTGAGCCTCCTCGACCACGCGGTCCAGGCCGAAAGGAAGGCCGTGACCGAAGATGTCGTGAAGTTTGTCCGGCTGACCGAAGCGCTGCCCCATTACCATTTCCAGAGCACCGGCCTGGTCAGCTCCGACGTGCCGAATGAGATCGCCGATGTCTACCGTCTCTATATCGCGCTTCATTTTTCGAGCAAGCCGGTCATCACCGGGACGTTCCGGGTCGAGGGGTTCCGGCCGATGCTCGAGATGCTCGTTGCGGTCCGGGGCGGGGCTGAAAAACTCGCCGAAAAGCCGCTCGCGGTGTTCGACGCCTGCCCCTCCCCTCCCCTGAAATGGAGCAACCTGACGGCTCAGTCCTTGATCGACGCGGCGCGGGCGGGCATCCCCTCGGAACTCATCTCGATGGGCATGACGGGGGCAACATCTCCCGTGACCATCGCCGGCACCCTCGTCCAGCACGTCGCCGAAAACCTGTCCGGGGTTGTCATCACGCAATTGGCGAAAAAGGGCGCTCCCGTCATCTTCGGCGGCTCGCCGTCCGGGTTCGACATGCGCCACGGCACGACCCCGATGGGCGCCGTCGAGACGATGATGATCGACGCCGCCTACGTCCAGATCGGGAAATCGCTGGGGCTGCCGACGCATGCCTACATGGCGCTGAGCGACGCCAAGGTCAACGATTCCCAGGCCGGTTTCGAGACCGGGATGGGCGCCGTCATCGCCGCCCTGGCGGGAGTCAATATCGTCTCCGGGCCCGGGATGCTCGATTTCGAGAGCGCCCAGAGCCTGGAAAAGCTGGTCATCGATAACGAGATCTGCGGCATGACGTACCGGCTGATCCAGGGCATCGCGCAGCGGGACGAGCCACTGGCCCTCGGCCTGTTCGAAGGGTTCGAGATGGGGAGCCAGTTCCTGACCATGCCCCACACGAGAAAATGGTACCGCACGGAGCAAACCTTTCCGGTTGTCACCGACCGCGAGACCTACGACGGCTGGGCCGCGCTCGGGAAAAAGACAATCGCCGAAAGGGCCGCCGAGGAGGCCGCCCGGCTGCTTAAGCCCGCGGTTGAAAACCTGCCGCGGAAATCCGTGCGCCTGGAGCTCAAGGAGATCATGCACCGGGAAGCGGAGAAAACCGGCTTCCGCGATCTTCCCACCCTGAGCGACTTCTTCTGAGTTCGGGGGACAGCATACGTAATGCACTAAACTGACGCCCCAGTCTTGTCTTCCTGAGTTCTTTTGCTGACCGGGTCGAGCGGCCGTTTCGTTGACCAAGGCCCCCGACTGTGCTATTGATGGGATTCAACTTCCCCGATGTCTAAAAGCCCCGAGAAACCCGCCCGATTCAAGCTGGCCGTCCCGGCGTTTTTCCTCGTCGTGACCCTGGTCATGACTTATCCCCTGGCGCTCCAGCTCGGCACGGGGGTGAGGGATATGGGCGACGGCCTGCTCACCTCATGGATCATGTCCTGGAATGTCCGGGCGATGACGCGCCTCGACATCGCGCATTACTTCGACGCCAATATTTTCTTCCCGAACAGGCGGACCCTGGCTTATTCCGAGCATCTGTTCACGCAGTCGCTGGCGTCGCTGCCCGTCCGGTTGTTTTCCTCGAACCCCCTCCTCGCCCACAATATCGTGCTGCTCCTGGCCTACCTGACGTCGGCCCTTGGCATGTTCGCGCTGGCCCGCCATCTCACGAAGAGCCGTTTCGCCGGGGTCGTGGCGGGGCTGGTCTTTGCCTTTTCGCCGTTCATGTTTTCGCATTTCGTCCATATCCAGGTCATCACGGCCGGCGGGATCCCACTGGCCTTCCTCTTTCTCCATCGCTATTTCGAGAGCGGCCGGATGAGGGAGGCTGTATTTTTTGCGCTGGCCGCGAGCTTCCAGGCCCTGGCCAACGGATATTATGCCCTCTATCTCGGGTTTTTCGGCGGCCTGTTCATCCTGGTCACGGCGGTGGCGCGGAAAAGAGTCATCGACCCTCGATTCTGGCGGGATATGCTGGCGGCCGCCGGCATCGTCATTGTCCTCGCCGGACCCTTCGCTTATCAATACGTCAGGGTGGGAAAGGACATGGGCTTTTCCAGGAACATCGGCCAGCCGGCCACCCTGACCAGTTTCCTGGCGGCCTCCCCCACCAATCGTCTCTACGGCGCGCTGACGGAGCGGTTTCAAACGTCCGAGAAGCACCTTTTTCCCGGGGCGCTGGCCTTTATCCTGGCGGTGGCGGGGCTGATGTCTCTGACGTTGCGCCGCCACCCCTCCGGTCGGGGACAATCCCCCCCCGGGGGACAGTCACTTCCGCTGCCCTCACCCAAGTTGGCCGCGGCGGTCTATGGCGCGATTACCCTTCTCGCCTTTCTTTTCACCTTTGGACCCAAGGGTCCGTATGTCCTTCTCTTTAAATATGTGCCTGGGTTCAACGGGCTGCGCGTGCCGGCCCGTTTCCAGATCTTCGTCATGTTTGGAATCGCCGTGCTGGCGGCGTTCGGAACCAAGGCGCTCATCGCGAGGCTCGCGGGCAACTTCCGGCGGCTGGCTTTCGGCCTCCTGCCCTTGTTGGTCCTCGCCGAATATGCCGCCTTCCCGGTTCCCCTCGAGGAGTTTCCCCCGGGCGGAGAAGTTCCCGAGGTCTACCGGTGGCTCGCCGCGCAGAAGGACGACGGCGCCGTCCTCGAGCTGCCGCTTCCCCCGCCCCGGTTCGGCCTCGGCCTCGTCGAGTGCCCCCGGGTCTATTTTTCGACCGTCCATTGGCACAACCTTGTCAACGGCTACAGCGGCTTCTTCCCGCCCGTTTACGATGAGCTTCTGCGCCGGTGGCGGGAATTGCCGGTGGCCCAAAACGTCCGCGACGCCTCGGACCTCGGCGTCCGCTATCTCATCATCCACGAGGACGAATTTGTCCCGGAGTCGCGCGCCGTCCTGGCCTCGGAATTCGCCGGACTGGCCCCGGCGGTACGAGAGGCGGCCCGCCTGGTCGATGACGTGGTTTATGAATTGCCGCCCTCTCCCGCCGCCACCGCCGGCCCCCGCCCCTCCTCCGCCGCATCTCCCCCACGCCGCATCGCCCCGACGCCCCGCTGGACCGCCCGCGCCAGCGTCAACGGGGACACGGCCTCCCGGGCCATCGACGGCGACATGCTGACGCGCTGGAGCAGCGCCTTCCAGAAGCCCGGCGACGAGTTCATCCTCGACCTGGGCGAAGTCCGCGACGTCAGCGGGCTGCGCCTTAAGCTCGGGCCGAGCCTGTTCGACTATCCGCGGGGCTGCCGGGTGGAGGTTTCGCTGGACGGCCTAGCCTGGGCGGGCGCCGCTTCCCTCGTAACTCCCGTCCTTCCGATCCGCGAGTACCTCCGGGCCAACGAAATCTCCTATGGCATCACCTTTCCCCGCCGCCCGGCGCGCTTCGTCCGCCTCGTCCTGACCGCGGAAAGCTCCGATTATTACTGGTCGATCTACGAGGTCGAAGTCTTAAGCTAGCTTGCCTTCCGGAACGGGGCGAATTCGAGGCCCTTGCTGAGGAGGCTCGTCCCCAAGGATTTGTCGAGATAGGCCAGGGCCAGGTTGTACTCGATGATCGCCCGGAGCTCGGCCGTTTTTGCGTCGGCCAGGTCCCGCTGGTACTGGAGCACGACGTAGTTGGTCGTCAGGCCGACCATGAGTTTTTTCTCCTCCGCCGACAGCTTGTTTTCGGCGAGCTCGCGCGCGGCCTTGTACGCCAGGACCCTCTTGTAATCGGTCTCGACCGCCCTGACCGCCGTCCGGATTTCGAGGAAGATGCGCTGCTCGAGGTTGGCCAGGTCGGCCACCGACTGTTCGTAGCCGATCTTCGAGGCTTCATACTGCGACCGCGTCAGCAGGCTGGATACCGGGACGTTGAGCTGGATCCCGACGGCCCAGTTGCTGTACTTGAGGCCGATGGCCTGGCTGAGCGCCGCCCCCGCCCCCGACGGAAGGGTCCCGACGATCGTGCCGGTCAGCGGGTCATTGTCCTGGTAAAGAATCTGCGTCCCCGACATGCCGGGGCTCCAATAGGACGCGTATAAATTCAAGTCGGGAAGGACCTGGTTCCTGGCATAAACGACGTTCAGCTCCTTGTTTTTCAGGCTGATCCGCGTGACCTGAAGGTCGGGGCGGTTGGCGACCGCGGCCTTCAAGGCCTCGTCGACGCTCACCGTCCGCGGCTCCTGGCTGGGCTTGTCCGAGGGGACGATCTTGACCAGGCCGCTGCCTTCTTCGGCCGCGATGTTGATGACGGTCTTCAGCATGTCCTCGCTGTTAGCCACGGCGGCCTCGGCCTGGAGGATGTCCGCCTCCCGGGTGGCCACCTCGGCCTCGGCGCTCAGGATCTCGATCGGCGCCACCATGCCGACCTCCACCTCACGCCGGTTCTTGGACACCAGGTCCCTGGCGAGGTCGAGGGACTGCTTCTTGACGGACAGGTTCTCGATGGCATAGATCAGGTTCCAGTAGGACTGCTCGACATTATAGATGGTTTCCAGAAGGACGGCCTGGAGCTGGCTTTCCGAGATATCCCGGTTGTTCTGCGAGATGAGGATGTCGCGCCGGCTCATCTTCGGCCCGAAGTTCCGGAGGAGCGGCTGGCTCAGCCCCAGGCTCAGTGTGCTGCCGTAGCGGGGGTTGATGGTCTGGAACTTGAGGTTGGATTCGCTCTTATAACCGCTCAGCGACGCCGACACGCTGCCCCCCGTCGGGATCGCCTGGGAAACGGACGCCGAAAGATCATTGTACCGGCTTTTGACGTTGCCCGCGGCCTCGATCCAGGAATAGGACGCCGAGCTGTTTCTCTGGTTGTTGAAACCGAAGGCCAGGCGCGGCAGGAATTTTTCCTTGGCCCAGGCCAGGTTCGCCTCCGCGAGGTCGGGACTCAGGACGGCGACCTGGACGCCCAGGTTGTTCTTGAGGGCGACCAGGATACAGTCCCTGAGAGAAAGGGACTTGCTGGTCTGCTGGGCCCCCGCCGGAAAAGCGGCGGTCCCCAGGGCCGTCAGGCCGATGATCAGTCTTTTCAACATGGCGAACCTCCTGGCTTGGTTTTTTTCGAAATGTCGCGCGGGCGGCGGCTATTTGAGGATGAGACGGTCACAATTCCCGAAGTCCTCGTAAGATGAGGTCACGACGCTCTCCCCCTCGCGCAGCCCGTCGATGACTTCCAGGATCTCCGCAGTCTGGCGGCCGACCTGGATCCTTCGCTTGACGGCGCTCTTGTTGCCGTCCTCGAGGACATAAGCCCATTTCCCCCCGGTGGTGCGCACGAAGTCGCCGCGGGCGAGCAGGAGCGAGTCCGCCGGGTCGACGGCCGTGAGCCGGATGTGGAGCGTCTGACCGCGTTTCAGGCCGGGCGGATGCTCGCCCATGAACTCGAAATCGACCTCGAATTTTCCGTCCTTGACCTCGGGGTAGATCTTCTTGACATCCACCCGGTAGGTCTGCCCGGCGAACTCGAATTCGCCCGCGTCCTTGGGCTTGATCTGGGCGATGAACCGCTCGTCGATGCTGGCCTTGACCTTGAACCCATCCCATTGGTCGATCTGGCCCAGCCGCGTGCCCTGGGAGATAGACTCGCCCACCTCGGCCGTCAGGGAAGTCAGTTGGCCCGAGACCGGCGCGACCAGCGTCAGGTTTTCCTGCCGTTGCTTGACGATGTCCAGGTTGGCCTGCATCCGGGTCAGGGACTCCTCCAGGGACTCGAGCTGGGCTTGCCGGAACTTGAGCTCGCTCTTCTGGCTCTCGACGGTCAGCTCTTTTTGCTTGACCAGGTAATCGTACTGGTCTTTGGCGAGCTCGTACTGGTGCCGCGAGATCAGATTGTCCTTGTCCAGCTCCTTGTAGCGCTCGTAGACGCGGCGCTGCTGCTGGAGCCGGTTTTCGATGTCGTAGAGTTGCTGGTTGAGCTGGAGCTTGAACTGCTCCATCGACAGGCGCGTGTTCCGCATGTTGTTACTGGCCTGGAAAAGCTCGGACTCGCGCCACATGATGTCCATGAGGAGGTTGCTGTTGGCGAGTTGGAGGATCTTGTCGTCCTTCTTGACGAGCGAGCCGGCCTCGGTAAAGATCTTTTCCACCCGGCCCGCTTCCATGGCGTCGAGATAGACGATGTTGACAGGCAGGATTTTCCCCGCGACTGAAATGGCTTCCGAGAAAATCCCCCGCGTCACCCGGACGATCTCGATCCTTTCTTTTCTGATGGTGTGCGTGGAGGCGGCCTTCCTGAAGACCGCGGGTGCCAGGAAAAGGACGGCGGCGCCCAGCCCCAGGGCGGCGGCCCCGATAAGACCCCCGGCCAGCCAACGCCGGCGCGCTTTGGTCCGGTTCTCCGGACGCGAGGACCCGTCTGAATCTTTATTCATCAGCCTGCTTTTTTTTCGTGCAGAAATTATACGCTGAATTTTATTAAAGCAGAATCCCCCCCCTTGTCAAGAAATATGCGGCCCTGTGACGAAAAGTGCGGTTATGGTTCAAATTGGAAGACGATCGGCCGCAGCGGCCTCGGAAACCGGCTTGGGCCGGCCGCGCTCCCTCTAGGGTTCGACCGCCGCGTCTTCGCCGTAAGCGGGGATATGAACGCGGAACCCCCGCTCCTCGCGGAGCGTCCCGGCCAGCGCCTGGAGCGTGGCGGGCTCGCCGTGGGTCAGAAAGACAACGGGCAGCGGCGGGTTGAAGTGCCCGAGCCAGCGGAGCAGACCGGTCCGGCCGGCGTGGGCGGAGAAGCTGTGAATCTGCTCGATCCGGGCCCGGACGGCATGGCTCTCTCCGAAAATCCGCACCGTTTCCGGCTTCGCCAGGATCTGGCTGCCCAGCGTCCCGGCGGACTGATACCCGACAAACAGGATGGTGGACTCCGGACGCGAAATGTTGTGGACCAGGTGATGCTTGATCCGCCCCGCGGTGCACATCCCCGAGCCGGCCATGATCAGGCAGGGTTCGGGCACGGCGTTGATCGACTTCGAGTCTTCCTGGGTGCGGACGTAGCGGAGTCCCGGAAAACTGAAGGGAGACCGGCCGCTCCGGAAAAGCCCGAGCGTTTCCGCGTCCAGGGATTCAAAATGCCTCAGGAAGACCCCCGTGACATCGGTGGCCATCGGGCTGTCGAGGAAGACCGGCAGCCGGGGAATGCGGTTGCCGCGGAGGAGCCGGCTCAGATAGAACATCATTTCCTGGGCGCGCTCGATGGCGAAGACGGGGACGACGATATTCCCCCCGGCCAGGACCGTGTCCTGGATGATCCGGCTGAGCATGGTCTCGAGGTTCGCCGGATCTTCATGGTCCCTGTCTCCGTAGGTTGCTTCCATCACGGCGGCGTCGGCGCTGTCGAAAACCGACGGGTCGTGGATCAAGGGCCTATCCCGCTGCCCCATGTCCCCGCTGAAAATGGCCGTGAGCGGCCGGCCGCCTCCCCTTTCGACAGAGAGCTCGATCATCGCCGAGCCCAGGATGTGCCCCGCGTCATGGAGCCGAGCGGTGACCCGATCGCCGAGGGCGAAGCTCTCGCCGTACCGGACCGGCTTCACCAGGCCCAGTGCCGCCTCGGCCTGGACCTCGGTATAGAGCGGGACCTCGGGATATGGGCCCTGCCGCCCTTCCTTTTCGTGACGCTTTTTCTTGGTTTCGGCCTCTTCTTCCTGGATCCTGGCGGCGTCCCGGAGGACGATGGGCAGAAGGTCGGCGCTCGGCGGCGTGGTCAGAATGCTCTTCCGGAAGCCCTCTCGGACCAGCTTGGGAAGCAAGCCGGAATGGTCGACGTGAACATGGGTCAGGATGACGGTGTCCAGGCTGCCGGGCGGAACCGGGAAGGGATTCCAATTCCGCTCGAGGTAGGCCCTTTCCTGGACCATGCCGCAGTCCACGAGAAAGCGGGCCCCGCCGGCTTCGACATAGTAGCAGGAACCGGTGACCTGTCCCGCCGCGCCCAGGAATTTAATGATCATCGGACTTGTCTCGGGAAAATGAGTTCCTGGACAAGTCTAGCAGTTTGCGGGCGGGCCGTCTAATTCCTTATTTTGCAGGTCATCCCGGCAAATCTGTTTCTGTGACGGAGTTGCCGCCTCTACTTTGTCAATCGGATGGAGCCGTTGACGGTTTCGAGCGACAGGCGCGGGCCGCCGGTCCCGATCTGGCCCCGGAGATGGTGCTTTGATTTTTCGAGGCCCTGGAGGGTTACCGGGAAATCGACGCTGATGCTGCCGTTGGTTGTCTCGGCCTCGAGATAACCGTTGATCTCCGCAGCGGCTCCCAGTTTCAGCGTGATGCCGCCGTTCGTCGTCTCTCCTCGGACGTCACCCTTCAAGGCGCTGAGGTCGAGCGTAATGCTCCCGTTGGTCGTCTCGGCATCGACCTTCCCGACGACATTCACGGCCTCGATATTGCCGTTGGTCGTCCCGAACTTCAAGTCGCCGGATGCGTTCTCGATGTGGACATTGCCGTTGGTCGTGCCCACCGCGGCGGTCGAAAACGGACCCCTCAGGTTGATTGTGCCGTTAACCGTCTCCACGCTCTCGAGGCGCACTCCCTCGGGCACCTGGATGGTGTAGTCCACGCTCACGCCCGTATTTTCGTGCTTGGGGTAGACCGTCTCCACCGAAACGGCGTCGGCGGACTCGCTGACCTCGATCTTCACCTTCTCGAGGTTGTCAGCGCTTTTCTTGGTCTTTTTCAGGGCTTTGATCTCCACCTTGGCTTCCTTCCAGGTGGAGACCGTGACCTCGCCATTGACGTTGCTGAGCTTGAAGCTCCCCTTGGAGCTCAGGGGGAGCGTCTTCTGGAACTGCTCCTGCTGCTGGGCCGCGAGACAGCCCGCCAGGCAAAAAGCCGCAAAACTCAGCGCAACCAGGCCGTAAACGAGTTTTTTCATTATGTCAGTCCTCCACATCAGGTTTCAACCGGATAGACGATCCTGGAGACGAAAAGGTTGCCTTTCCCCCGATCAGCGGCTGCGCCGGCCAGCCTAGACGTCTTCTTGAGGGTACCGCTCCCGGATGATCTCCGCCCAGGCCCGGCTGCGGGGGAAATACATGAAAGCGAGGAAAAGGGACACGAACAGGAGGTAGTAAAAATCGCGGACGGCGCCCGTCAGGAACACGAGGACGAGCCCCAGCCCGGCGGGCGCTTCGCAGAGGATCGAGGTGATGATGGAGGTGCGGCTGAGGCGCTGCAGGAACTCCGGGTAGGGTTCGCCCGGGCGCCCCGTGAAGACGCCCCGGTTGAGCAGCCGGACCCCGATGACGGCGACGACGGCGAGTCCATAAAAGATGTAGCGGAGGGCCTGGGTGTCCGCGCCGCCGGCCAGCCGGGGCATCGGCCGCAGGGTGGCTTTGAGGACTTCGAGCATGACCGCGTAGAGGAGGACGGCGGCGACGATCGCCACGTGGACGAAAACCGCTGTCCGGAAGACTTGATTCCACTGGGTCCGGGTTACCATTTTTGCCTCCTCATAGTCATCGCCTCATCGCGTGGCCTGTTCATTCCACGTCGAGAAGCAGGCTTTTAAGGTATTCGCTCTCGGGGTGGAAGATGTTGACCGGGTGATCGCAGGCCAGGCGGTGCCTTTGCAAAATCCGGACCCGGCGGCCGGCTTCGACCGCCGCTTCCCAGACCACCTGCTGGAAGAGCCCGGCATCCACAAAATGGGAGCACGAAAAGGTGAGCAGGAGGCCGCCCGGAGCGGTTTTTTGAAAAGCCAGCCGGTTGATATCCTTGTAGCCGCGGCAGGCACGGACGACGTCGGCTTTCTTCTTGGCGAAGGCGGGCGGGTCGAGGATGATCATGTCGTATGACGCGCCGCCGCTCCTCAGGAATTCGAAGACGTCGCCGACGATCAGGGAGTTTCCTTCAAGCGGGAGACCGTTAAGAAGCAGGTTGCGCCGGGCCAGGTCCATCGCCGGCCGGGACGCGTCCACGGAATCGACCGCGGCCGCGCCGGCGGCGAGGGCCGCCACGGAGAAAGCGCCTGTGTACGAGAAACAGTTCAGGACGCGGCGGCCCTTGGCCAGCGAGCCGACGAGCCGGCGCGCGGCGCGGAGGTCGAGGAAAAAGCCGGTCTTCTGCGAGCCCGCGAGCTGCACCAGGAAACGGAGGCCCTCCTCCCCGATCTCCACTTCCTCTATGGGCTCGCCCAGTAGCCAGCCTTCATAGTCGGGCAGGCCCTCTTCCCGCCGCGAAGGGAGGCGCGACTGCTCATAGATGCTCCGGGGCTGGGTTTTTTCCGAGAGCCAGCTGACGATTTTCGGCTTGAGCTTTTCCATGCCGAGGGTCGCAACCTGAAGGACAAGGACATCGGCATATTGATCGGCGACGAGCCCCGGGAGGTTGTCCCCTTCCCCATGAATCAGGCGGCAGGCGTTTGTCTTGCCGGCGAGCAACCTGCGCCGGAGGGCGAGGGCGCTGTCGATACTTCTTTCGACCGCTTCGAGCGGCGGCTCGCCTCCGAAGCTCAGCATCCGGCCGATGATCGAGCTCCGGGCGTTGAAATAAGCGTGCCCGAGCAGCTCGCCGCCCGAGGACCGGACGGGCAGGATTTCGCCGGGCTCGAATTCCGGGAGACCGGCCACGGCTCCCGAGAAAATCCAGTGATGGCGGTTCCGGACGGCCTTGTCTCTTCCCTTCTTGAGGATGACCGCGCGCTCGCTCACCGGGCCCTCTCGCCCTGCTTTCTCTGGATCCGCCCCAGGAGCCGCCTGTCGGGCGCGGTCAGGTCAAACCCTGCCAGCTCCGACGGCCTCACCCAGCGGATCTCGTCGTGATCACGGAGTTCGAACTCCCCGTCGAGATGGTTGGCTTCATAGGCGTCGAGCCGGATGGAGAACTCGACCGATGTCGACCGCGCGGACGCGATGTAGCGCCCGATCTCGGTTGTGACACCGAATTCTTCCATGAGCTCTCTTCGGAGACACGCCTCGGGCGTCTCTCCGGGCTCGAGCTTCCCGCCCGGAAACTCCCATTGGCCCCCGAAGCGGTCGGTGCTTTTTCTCCGGGCGATCAGGATGCGGCCATTTTTGCGGATGACGGCGGCCAGCACCTTCATCATTTTGCGCGGCGCAGCGGGCTTTTGTTTTTGGAGCATAACCTCATTTCCTGCGACAGCGCTTATCATATTCCGACCCCGCGTTTTTTCAAGCCCGGTATGCTATAATGCGCCGCATGAAAATCGCGATGCTGTCCTCCGAAGTCGTCCCGTTCTCGAAGACCGGAGGCCTCGCCGACGTGGCGGGCGCCCTGCCCAAGTTCCTCAGCCGGGCCGGCGCCGACGTGCGGGTCATCACGCCGCTTTACAGAGAAACGAAAAAGAAGAACCTGCCGCTCCGTCCCGTCGGGAGCGCTATCGAGCTTGACTGGCTGGGAGAGAAAGACCGGTTTTCGGCTTTTGAGCACCGGGAGGACGGCGTGACCTTCCTGTTCTTGGAGAGGGACGATTATTTCGACCGGGACTTCCTTTACGGCACACCTCAGGGGGATTATCCGGACAACGGCGAGCGGTTCGGCTTCTTCTCCAAAGCCGCCTTGGAGATGCTGAAATCTATGGGGTTCAGGCCGGATGTCGTCCACGTTCATGATTGGCAATCGGCCGTGGCGCTCGCCTACCTCAAGTTCGTTTATGACGGAAACCCGTTTTTCGCCCACACCAAGTCGCTCCTGACTATCCACAACCTGGCCTACCAGGGGCTTTTCGCAGGCGAGCTCCTGGAGCGCATCGGGCTCCCCGAGCGGCTGTTCAGCATGGAGGACATGGAGTTTTACGGAAAGATCAGCTTCCTCAAGGCCGGGATTCTCTATGCCACCGCGGTCAACACGGTCAGCCGGCGGTACAGCCAGGAGATCCAGACTCCCGAATTCGGCGCCCGGCTCGACGGCCTGCTCCGCAAGCGCAGCGATTCCGTGTACGGGATTCTCAACGGCGTCGACTACGCCGGCTGGAGCCCGGCCACGGACAAGTTCATCGCCCGGCCGTTCGACCCAACGTATCTTGACGGCAAGAAGGACTGCAAGCGGGACTTGCTGCAATCCTTTGCGCTCGGGGCCGGGCCGGACGATGCGCCCGTCGTCGGGATGGTCTCCCGGCTGGCCGGCCAGAAAGGGTTCGACATTCTCTGCGAGGCGCTGGACGGGATCTTCGAGACGGGGGCCCGGCTGCTGATCCTGGGCACGGGCGAAGAAGTCTACCAGAAAGCCCTGACTGTCGCCCGCGAGAAATATCCGCAGTCATTGGGGCTGAGGATCGCCTTCGACGAGGCGCTCTCCCACAAGATCTACGCGGGCAGCGATATGTTCCTCATCCCGTCGCGCTACGAGCCCTGCGGCCTGACGCAGATGTACAGCCTGAAGTACGGCACGATCCCGGTTGTCCGGGCGACCGGCGGCCTGGAGGATACGATCCAGGAATACAGCGCCTCCTCCATGACCGGAAACGGGTTCAAGTTCACGGATTATTCAGCCGACGCGCTCCTCGGGGCGCTTCGGAAGGCCGTCAGCATCTACCGCTTGCCGGTCCGCTGGCGGGCCCTCATCCAGAAGGCCATGACCTGCGATTTTTCCTGGGACCGGTCCGCCCGCGAGTACATCCGCCTCTACCAAAAAATCTCCGCCCTCGGATAAATTTCGAGGAAGCGCGGGGTCACTCCCTGAGGAAACCCGCAGCGGTTTCGGGAGTGACGGGGTTGATGTAGAAACCCGTCCCCCACTCGAACCCCGCCACCCGGGTCAGGACCGGGATGATTTCCATGTGCCAGTGATAGCTCTTCTTCATGTTGACCCAGGCCTCGTGCCTCAGGTGCGGGTTCGGGCCCTGGTGGAGATAATAATTGAACGGCGGGTCGGAGAGCACCTTTTTCTGCTTGAGCAGGAGCGTCTTGAGCGTCTTGGCCAGGCTCGCCGTTTCACGCTTGGAAATGGTCGAGTACCAGGGTGAATGCCGCTTGGGGTAGATCCTGAGCTCGAACGGAAATCGGGGGGCGAACGGGGTGACGACGCAGAAATCCTCGTCGTCCACGACCAGGCGGTCGCCCCGGCGGATCTCCTCGCGGATGATCCGGCAGAAGATGCACTCCCCGTACAGACGGTGCAGCCTCTCGCAGCTGTAGTACTCTTCGTTGACCTGCTTGGGGATGATCGGCGTCGCCACGATCTGCGAGTGCGGATGGCTCAGCGAGGCGCCCGCCTCCTTGCCCTTGTTTTTAAACACGTGGACATACTTGTATTGGAACTCGGCCTCGATGCTGTCGATGCGCCGCCGGTAGGTGTCGAGCACGTCCTGGACCTGGGTGAGCGGCAGGTCGAAGATCTCCTTCCGGTGGTCGGGGTTCTCGATGATCACCTCGTGGACGCCGATCCCGTCCATCCACTGGAAGATGCCGTCCTCCTGGCGCTCGGGAGGCAGGCCGCGGTTCAAGGCCGGGAACTTGTTCG
>Ga0154742_1034_pt3 | contig 44637 bp, 43 predicted proteins | sample Rifle2008BG16ft_FD_105750 | JGI IMG/M metagenome (GOLD analysis project Ga0154742, IMG submission 105750) | Candidatus Aminicenantes bacterium RBG_16_63_16 | reverse complement strand
GGTCGTCAGGGCGCCCCGGTACTCCGCGGATATCAAAGGCCTGCTGGCGCCCTCTTTCCGGGAGTTCGGGCTGTCCTGGCGCGGGAAGTCCGTCCTCCTCAAGCCCAACATCGTGGACTGCCACGGCGAGGGACATCACATTTTCACCCATCCGGCCGTGCTGGCCGCGGCCATCGAATTGTTCGGCGACCTGGGCGCCCAAGTCAAGGTGGCCGAAGCCTCGGGCCTGCGCCGCGACACCAATACGGTCCTTTTCGATTCCGGGTACAAGCCGGTCCTGGAGAAGTACGGGGTGCCGTTCGTCGACCTCAACCTCGATGATGTCGAGAAGGTCCCCATTCCCTCCAACCTCACGGGGCTCAATAACCTGTATATTCCCCGGACCGTGCTGAGGTCCGATCACATCGTCTCGCTGCCGAAGATGAAGACCCACCATTGGGCCGGCGTGACGCTCTCCCTCAAGAACATGCTGGGCGTCCTGCCCGGGATCAAGTACGGCTGGCCGAAGAACCGGCTGCACACGATCGGCCTCCACGAGGCCATCGTCGATATCGGCTATACCGTCCGCCCGCACTTCGCGATCATCGACGGGGTTTACGGGATCGAGGGTAACGGGCCGCTCTTCGGGGACAATAAGTTCGCGGGCGTGCTGGTCATGAGCGATGATTGCCTGGCCGCCGACGCGGTCGCCTGCCGCATCATGGGCGTGAACCCCGGGAGGGTCGAGTACCTGAAGCTGGCGGCGGGACCCGTCGACGCCAGGCTCCCGCCGCTCGGAAACACAAAGGACATCGAGGTGACGGGCGCGGCGGCCGCCGCCGTCCGGCAGGATTTCAAGCTCCTGGATGAGTTCAGGCGCCTGCGTCTGTAATCCGTCCTGACGCCGGGAGCCGGCCTTTCATCCTCGCTCGAGAAGTGAGAGGTTCGGGGTCTGCGCCCTCAGGACAATGGCGGCCGTCTATGGCTCGGCCCGGGGAACTCGACGGCCGCCCACCGAAGTCCACACCTGAAGGGTTGAGCCTTCTGTTGTGACGCGGACGGCTCCATCTTCATCCGTCCTGAAGACGCGGGCGCCGCGCTCGCTGTAGCGTGTGATGATGTCGGGGTGGGGAAGTCCGTAGAAATTGCCGCGGCCCGCGGTGACGATCACGATCTCCGGCCGGACCGCGTCCAGGAAACCCGGGGAGCTCGACGTCCGGCTCCCGTGATGGGGGGACTTGAGGACCTGGGCCCGGATATCCGCGCCCCCCTCGACGACGGCCGCTTCGGCGGCGGAGCCGATATCGCCGGGAAGCAGGAAGGACTGCGCGCCCAGGGAAAGCCTGAGGACGAGCGATTGATCGTTGGCGATTTCCTTCCCGGAGGCGGCCTCCGGCTCCGGATGCAGCGCTTCGACGCGGACCGACCCTTCGCGGCGGCTGAACCCGCGGCGCACGGCTTCCCGGGCGACGGACGGCCGGAGGCCGTTCATCAGGTCCTGGTGGGCGGGGTTTCCGGCGGGGCTCACGCCCTCCCAGAATTCGACGACCCGGAAGTTGCGCACGACCGATTTCAGCCCGTTGAGGTGGTCGGGGTGGGCGTGGGTGAGGACGACGTAGTCGAGCTTCTTGATGCCCAGGTCCCAGAGATACGGCGAGACGACGAGCTCGCCGATGTCGAGGCTGTCGTCGGCGACTCCGCCGGCGTCGAGGAGCATCTTTTTCCGGCCCGGAAACTCGACCAGGATCGAATCGCCCTGCCCGACATCCAGGAACGTCAGCTCCAGGCCCCGCGACAACCGCGGCGGGAAGGGATAGGTGACAAGGACGGCGGCGAAGGCCGCGAATACGCCCAGGCTCACCAGCCGCTGCCCCTTGAACCGGGGGCGGAGGAGGATGATTAGCAGACAAGCGAAATAGCCGATGACCGTGAGGAGATGGGGCGTGGGAATCCGGTAGGACAGAACAGGCAGCGGGTCGGCGAGGCCTGTCGTCCAGAGAAATACGCGGGTCAGCCCGGCCAGGGCTTGGGCCAGGAGGCGGGAGATGAACGGGCTGACCAGCGCCGCTCCCAGGAATACGAATCCCAGCGCCATGATCAGGCCGGTCAGCGGAATCGCCAGGAAATTCAGGAACAAGCCCGCAAAGGTCACCCGGTGGAACGACCGCGCCAGGAAGGGCATGACGCCGAGCTGGGCCGTCAGCGACAGGGCGAACAGCTCGCTGATTTTCAGGGGCAGGCGGGGCAGGCGCCGGATCACCCCGGGATAGAAAAGGATGATGGACAGCGTGGCCGCGAAGGTCAGCTGGAAACCCATGTCAAAAAGATAAAACGGGTTGCCCGCGAGAAGCAGGCAGGCGCTCAAGGAAATCGTGTTGAGGACATGGCTTTTTTTCCACAGCAGCTTTCCGGCGAGGTAGACGAGAGTCATGATCACGGCCCGGAAAACCGAAGCCCGTCCCTCGACGAGGATGGCATAAAGGGAAAGCACCAGGATGAGCGCCGCGTAAGAAACGCGCCTGGGCACTCGCAGCAGGTGGAGCGCCGAGAACAGCAGGAAGGCGATGACGGCGATGTGCGCCCCCGAGATGGCGATGACATGATAGAGCCCGGACCTCTGGAGCACGGCCGTCGTGGCCCCGGCCAGCCGGCCCCGCTCGCCGAGGAGGAGGGCTTCGAGGACGGCGCCCTCCTGGGTCAGGGCGGACCCGTCGGCGGCGGAGAAAAACTCCTCGATTTTTTTCTGCCAGGTGAGCCGGACGGAGGAAACCCAGCGAAGGGCCGAAGGCCCGTCGCTTCCGGGGAGCCTCTCCACGAGCAGGGCGCTTTTGGTGACGGCGTGGTTATGGATCCTCTGATTTTTCCTGAGGTCGGCCAGGCCCGACTCGCCGAAGTTGCGAAAGTCGCGCTGGGGCAGCACCCGCGCCGAGACCTTGACCCGGTCACCGGCCCTGAGGCGGACAGGGGAGGGATACTTGTCGGGATGGAGAACGGTGACGCGGAGGTTCCCCCGGGCCTCGACGTCTTGATTCAAAAAGGAGATTCTTTCGACGCTCAAGTAGAGATAGGTCTTCCCGACCGCAAACCCGGGCGACCTGAAAAGGCGGCCTGTGAAATCCGCGTAGTCGCCGAAGGAAAACAGCTTGACCGGGTTTTTCTCGTAATCGCTGTTTTCCTTCGAATACAGCCCGGACCCGATAAACAGCGCCGCGAGCAGGATGGCGGCGAAGGCCGCCCGGTTCTTTCGCGCCAGGTAGGCCGTCCAGGCCGCCGCCAGGCCGATGGCGATCCCGCCGGCGCTGAGGCCCGGAGCAAGGGGCAGGAGAGATGCCAGCAGGATGCCCGTCGCGAGGGACACCGATAAAAAAAGAAACGGAAACGGGGTGGCCATTCAGATGACGATCGTTTCCCGGTGCGTTCCGAAAACCGTCCTCAGGGCATCGGAGATCTCGCCCAGGGTGGCCTCGTTCGAAGCGGCGGAAATCATGAACGGCAGAAGGTTCTCCTCCGATCCCGCCGCGCGCCCGAGGTCGGAGAGACAGGCTTTGACTTTCCGCGCCGACCGGGATTTTTTCAGGCGCCTGAGCCTTTCGACCTGGGCCCTCTCCAGGCGCCGGGGAGGATAATAGAGCCGGAACTTCGGCCGCGCCCGGCCCTCGGCGAATTCGTTCAGCCCGACGACGATCTGTTCCCGGCTCTCCAGCTTTTTTTGGGCCTCGAAGGCGCTGTCCTGGATTTCCGCCTGGATGAACCCGGCCTGGATGGCTTTAAGCATTCCTCCCAGGTCCTCGATTTTCCCGAGATAAGACCAGACCCGGTCCTCCACGGACGAGGTGAGCGATTCGAGAAAGTAGGACCCGCCGACCGGGTCGACGGAGTCGGCCACGCCGCTCTCGTGGGCGATCACCTGCTGGGTGCGGAGGGCGATCCGGGCCGATTCCTCGCTGGGCAGGGCTAGCGCCTCGTCCCGGGAATCGGTGTGGAGGGACTGGGTGCCGCCCAGGACGGCGGCCAGCGCCTGGAGCGAAACCCTGACGACATTGTTATCGGGCTCCCTGGCTACGAGGGTCGCGCCGCTGGTCTGGGTGTGAAAGCGGAAGGCCCAGGACTCCGGCCGCCGGGCCTTGAATTTCTCGCGCATCAGCCGGGCCCAGATGCGGCGGGCCGCCCGGAACTTGGCGATCTCTTCGAAGAACTGGTTGTGGGAGGCCATGAAAAACGAGAGCCGGGGAGCGAATTCGTCGACCTTCAACCCCGTCCGCAAAGCGGCTTCGACGTAGGCGACGGCGTCGGCCAGCGTGAAGGCCAGCTCCTGGACCGCCGTGGCCCCGGCCTCGCGGATGTGGTAACCGCTGATGCTGATGGTGTTCCAGCGGGGGACCTTCATCCGGCAAAACGAGAAGATATCCGTGATGAGCCGCAGGGACGGCTCCGGGGGATAGATATACGTCCCGCGCGCGATATATTCTTTGAGGATGTCGTTTTGAACGGTCCCGGCCAGCTGCTCCCACGGAATGCGGCGGCGGCGGGCGACGGCGAGATACATGGCCAGGATGACGGCGGCCGTGGCGTTGATGGTCATCGAGACGCTCACCCTGCCGAGCGGAAGGCCTTGAAACAACCTGTCCATGTCGTGGACGGAATCGATGGCCACCCCGACCTTGCCCACCTCTCCCCGGGACTGGGGATGGTCGGAGTCGAGGCCGAGCTGGGTGGGGAGGTCGAAGGCGACGCTCAGCCCCGTCTGGCCCTGGGCCAGGAGGTAGCGGTAGCGCCGGTTGGACTCCTCGGCCGTGCCGAACCCGGCGTACTGGCGCATGGTCCAGAAACGGTCCCGGTACATCCCGGGATAGATGCCGCGGGTGAAGGGGTAGCCGCCGGGGGATCCCAGTCCCTTCTCGGGGCTGAAAGCGGCAAGATCAGAAGGCGTGTAGACGGATTGGATTTCGATTCCGGAGGACGTCAGGAATCTGTCTTTTCTTATTCCTTATTCCTTGCTTTCCTCTTCGCTGTAGCCTTCGGGGGGTTTGGCGGCGAATTCTTCCTTTTTCTTTTCGAGAAAGTCCTTGATGGCGTCGATGCCTTCCTGGGCCTTTTCTTTGACGACCTGGATGCCTTTTTCGGCTTCCCGGCTGATCTTCTCGTAGCTTTCCTTGGCTTTTTCCCCGGTCTTGACCGCCTGGACCTTGATCTTCTTCCGGGTTTCCTTGCCGCTGGCCGGCGCGAAAAGTATCCCCAGGACGAACCCCGTCGCCGCCCCGATCAGAAACGAGAAGGCGACTTCGAGAGCGCTCGAGCCTTTGTTATCCGGCATCTTTCTTCTCCTTTCTTTTCCTGATTCTTCTCCAGAAAAACGTCAAGAGAGGATAGACCAGCGGCCAGTAGTTGGCGGCCGGCCTCAGAAGCCTGGTGGTGAGGAACATGGAGGCCTCGGACAGGTTTACGGCCGTGTTCTTGGACGCCTCCACGAGCCGGCCCAGGTCCTCGACCTTGGCCTTGACGACGAGGTCCAGCTCATTCAGATTTTCGGCGAGCCGCCTCATTTCGGCCAGGGTCTTTTCGCCCTCGCCTGCCGTCCGCCTCAACTGGATGAGAAACCGGACGAGAAAGACCGCCACGACGACCGCCACGACGGTCAGAATGAGGAAAAGGACCTGATTGAGGTTTAGCGCCATGTTGATTCATTAATAAACCAATCGGGGGGTGTTTGTCAATTCAAATGGCTCGGACCGGGGACGTATGTTTCAGGTGCGCTTGTGCAGCAGGTAAATGAAAATGGGCGCGCCGAGCGCGGCGGTGATGATCCCGATGGGGAGCTCGGTCGGGGAAAGAAGCGTCCGGGCCAGGAGATCGCAGGCGACAAGAAACACCCCGCCCGCGAGGGAAGACAGGGCGAACAGATAACGATGGTCGGGGCCGATAAGCAGCCGCACGCCGTGGGGCACGACGAGGCCGACGAACCCGATGATTCCCGCAACCGAGACCGACACCGCGGCGAGCAGGGTGGCCGCCGCGAGGTAAGCCTTCCGCACGCGCTCGACCGGGCTGCCGAGAGACCGGGCCGCCTCGTCCCCGAATACGAGGAGGTTCATGTCCTTGGCCAGCCATTGGGCCAGGAACAGGCAGGCCAGGAACTGGGGCGCAATGGTGATCACCTGGCGCCAATCGGCGAGCTGCACGCTGCCCAGGAGCCAGAAGACGGCCTGTTCAAATGAATCCGACCTGAGAAAAAGCAGAAAGGAGGTAAACGATGAGGCCAGCGCGCCGGCCGATATCCCGGTCAGGAGCAGGGTTTCAACCTTGAAGACCGTCTTCCTCTGGGACAGGAGGTAGACGGCGATGACCAGCGCAAACCCGGTGGCGAACGCGAACAGGCTCTGGACCGGGACCCCGAGGACGACCGTCTGGAACCCGAGCGCCAGGCAGAGGACGGCCCCGAACGAGGCGCCCGAAGAGACGCCGACGACAAACGGGTCGGCCAGCGGATTCTGGAAATAGCCCTGGAGGATGGCGCCCGAGAGCGACAGGCAGGCGCCGACCAGGAAGGCCAGGATGACGCGGCAGAGCCGGAGGTCAAGGAAGATGGTCGCGTAGGTCTTGTCCCCTTGAACAAGGAAATTCCAGAGGTCCCGGCCGCTCGTCGGCGCGGGTCCGATAAGCAGGGAGAGCCCGATCGTCAGGGCCAGGAGGGCGAGAAGCGCCAGGAGAAGGACCGGCTTCTTCAGTGGCGTTTTCATAGTCCCCCGGGGAAGCGTTCCGGATGGAGGATGCGGGCGACATCCTCGAGCGCCTGGAAGAGCCGCGGCCCGAACCGGCTGGCGCTATCTTCATCCAGGAACCGGATGTTCCGGGTCCGGATCGCCCCGACGGCCTTCAACCGGGCATCACTGAGGAGCCTGTCGCGCATGGACCGGAAGGCTTCAAGATTCTTGGCCATGACGATAATGACTTCGGGGTTTTCACGAACAAGCTGTTCCCGGGTGAGGTTCAGCCAGCGGCGGCGGATCCCGCCGGCGATATTGACGCCCCGGGCCTGGATGATGAGGTCGTTCAGGTAGCCTTGGGCCCCGCAGGTCCAGAAACCCTGGCCCGGGACCGAAAGGAAGATCCGGGGGGTGTTCCCGACATTTCCCAGGGCGAGCTCCAGCCCTCTTCGGCGGTCCTCGAGTTCCCGGCAGAGTCTTCCGGCGGACTCGGGCTGGAAGGTGAGCCTCCCGATCCTCTTGATCACTTCGAGAACGCCCGCCAGGGAGGTGCCTGAATTGAGGACGAACACAGGCGAGCCCAGGCTCCTGAGCCGGTTCACGATCCCGATTGAATTTCCCCGGAAAGCGATCACCAGGTCGGGGTGAAGGACCTGGATTTTTTCGAGACTCGGGTCCACCAGGCCGCCCACCTTTTCTATTCTCCCGACCTCCGGCGGATAATCGCAGTAGCGGGTGACCCCCACGATTCTTGGCCCGAGGTTCAGGGCGAAAAGAATCTCGGTGATATCGGGCGCGAGAGAGACGATTCGCCGGGGAGGGCCGGCCAGGCTGAAGGAATGGCCGAGGTCATCGTAGAGGACCGCTTCCTGTTTCCCGGCGGCCATCCAGGGGCCGGCGCAAAGGAGCGCAAGCCAGAGGCAGAGGGCCGGCATCCTGAGACCTACGGGACCGCCCTCGGCCGCGGGACGAGCGAGATCTCGGGGAGTCCCGAGTGGAGGTTCTCCCGGATGTCCACCTCCGCCAGAAACACCTCTTTGATCCGGTTTTGAGTGACCATCGCCGCCGGCGGCCCCTGGGACGTGATCCGCCCGTCCTTGAGAAAGACGATCTTCTGGGAGAACGGCACGACGAGGTTGATGTTGTGCTCGGCGCAGAGGATGGTTTTTCCGCGTTCTTTCTGGAGCCTCTCCAGGAGCTGGAAAATCTCCAGGCCGTAATTGATGTCCAGGTGGGAGCTGGGCTCGTCCAGGAGCAGCAGGGGGGTGTCCTGGGCCAGGGCTCGGCCGATGAAGACACGCTGGCGCTCGCCGCCGCTCAGATGGGCGATCTTTTTTTCAGCAAGGGGCCGGATCCCCAGCATGTCCAGGACATCATCAATGATCTTCCGGTCTTCGGCCGACAACCCGGCCAGGCGCTGCTGGCGGGCGTATCTTCCCATGGTCAGGATTTCGAGGACGCTGAACTCGAACGCGGGGTCGAAAAATTGAGGGACGAAGGCGGCCAGCCGGGCGATCTCCCGTCGGCCCATTCCGGAAAGGCTCCGGCCGGCGAGGCGGACTTCGCCCTGCATGTCCTTCAGGAGCCCCTGGAGCGCCCTGATCAGCGTGCTCTTGCCCGAGCCGTTCGGGCCCAGGATGGAGGTGAACCCACCCTCCTCGAGGACGAAATCGATTCCCCGGATGACCGGGCCGCTCCCATATCCGGCAAACAAGCCCCGGGTTTCCAGGATGGGCATGGCATAGAGTATGTAACCTCTTTGCCGCCGAAAAATCAAGAACGGCGCGGTGTTGACATCGCGCGGGGTTGAATCTAATATTGAGCGTTAGTTTGTAAATTTAAGATAAATCAGGAAATTATCGGCAGGTCCGAGCGATGAAAGATTCCTACCCATTCCGCGAGATCGAGTCCAAGTGGCAGCGCGCCTGGGACGAGCAGGGGGTGTTCCTGGCCAGCGACGCCCCCGGCCTCACCAAGTATTACTGCCTCGAAATGTATCCCTACCCTTCGGGAAGAATCCACATGGGGCACGTCCGGAACTATTCCATCGGCGACGTGCTCTCCCGGTACTGGCTGATGAGGGGTTTCAACGTCCTCCATCCGATCGGCTGGGACGCCCTGGGCATGCCGGCCGAGAACGCCGCCATCAAGCACGGAATCCATCCCCAGAAATGGACCCTGGACAATATCGGAAACATGAAGAACCAGCTCAAGCGGCTGGGGTTCAGCTACGATTGGTCGCGGGAGGTCAATACCTGCCTGCCCGCCTACTACAAGTGGAATCAGTGGATTTTCCTTAAGATGCTCGAGCGCGGGCTGGCTTTCCGGAAGAAGAGCTGGGTCAACTGGTGCCCTCAATGCCAGACCGTGCTGGCCAACGAGCAGGCGGCCGGCGGCGGCTGCTGGAGATGCGAGGCCCCCGTCGAGCAGAAGGAGATGGAGCACTGGTTCCTGAAGATCACGGCCTACGCCCAGGAACTCCTCGATGGCCACCAGCTGCTCGAAAAATGGCCCGATCATGTCATCCAGATGCAGCGGAACTGGATCGGGCCGAGCGAAGGGGCCTTGATCACCTTCCCCCTCGAGGCCGGCGGGCCGGGCATCGAGGTCTTTACGACGAGGGTCGATACCATCTTCGGCGCCACGTTCATGCTTCTTTCCCCCGACCATCCCCTGGGCCGCGAGCTTCTCGCTGATTCCCCGGAGAAGGAAAGCCGGAGGGCTGAGATGGCCCGCCGCAGCCGCGAGGCCCGGATGAGGAAGCTACCCGGCGAGGAGGAAAAGGAAGGGCTGGACACGGGCAAAAAGGTGATCAACCCGTTCTCGGGCGAGAGCATCCCGGTCTGGATTGCCAACTATGTCCTGATGGATTACGGGACGGGCGCCGTCATGGCCGTGCCCGCCCACGACCAGCGGGATTTCGAGTTCGCCCGCAAGTACTCTCTTCCCGTCAGGATCGTGATCACCCCCGACGGCCGGCCCGGGGCCGCCGAACTCCAGGCGGCCGCGACCGACGAGTACGGGATTCTCGTCGATTCCGGGCAGTTTTCCTCTTTGCCGTCGGCCGAGGCCATGGACAGGATGTCGGCCCTGGCGGAGGCGCGCGGGTTCGGCCGGAAGAGCGTCACCTACAGGCTCCGGGATTGGGGGATCTCCAGGCAGCGCTACTGGGGCACGCCCATTCCGGTGATTTTCTGTGACCGCTGCGGCATCGTGGGCGTGCCGTACGAAGACCTCCCCGTCGAGCTGCCCCACGACGTCGAATTTACCGGCGAGGAAGGCTCGCCGCTCGAGAAAGTTCCGGGCTTCGTCGAGACGGCCTGTCCGAAATGCGGCGGCCGGGCGCGGCGCGAGACGGATACCATGGACACATTCTTCGATTCCTCCTGGTATTTTTTCCGCTACACGTCTCCTCACAAGGACGACGGCCCGTTCGACCCCGGGGCCGCCGATTACTGGCTACCGGTTGACCTTTACATCGGCGGCGTCGAGCATGCCATCCTGCACCTGATTTACGCGCGGTTCTTCACGAGGGTGCTCCGCGACCTCGGCTACTCTTCGGTCAGCGAGCCCTTCCCCCATTATCTCGCGCAGGGGATGGTCACCAAGGACGGCGCCGCCATGTCCAAGTCCAAGGGGAATGTCGTCGACCCGGATGAGATGCTCGAGGAATACGGGGCGGACGCGCTGCGGCTGTTCATTCTTTTTGCCTCCCCGCCCGAGAAGGAATTCGCCTGGAACGAGGACGGCATCGAGGGCTGCTCCAGGTTCCTGAACAGGGTCTGGACGCTGGTCCATGAGAACCTGGACCTTATTGAAGCGTCCGTTCCGCCGGGGACCGCCTTGACAGCCGTGACGGCGGGCGCCGGGCTCGGCCTGCTGAAAAAGACCCATCAGACCATCCGTAAGGTCACCGAGGACATCGGGAAGCGCTTCCATCTCAACACCGCCATCAGCGCCCTGATGGAGCTCTATAACCTCGCGAGGAAAGAAAAGGATGAGCTGAGACCGACCGAAGAGGGGCGGGCGGTCCTGAAGCTGGCCCTGGAGACCATGGTCGTCCTCCTCAGCCCCTTCACGCCCCACCTCTCGGAGGAGCTGTGGGAATTGACCGGGCACCGGGCGGTCCTGGCCAGGCACGCGTGGCCCTCTTATGAAGCCGAGCTGGCCAGGGAAGAGAAGGTGACCGTGGTCGTTCAGGTCAACGGCAAGCTCCGGGACAGGTTTGAGGCGGACGCCGGGGCGGCCGAAGACGAGATTAAAGCGACGGCCCTGGGCCTCGAGCGCGTCCGGGCCGCCACGGCCGGCAAGACGGTCCGCAAAGTGATCGCTATCGAAAACAGGCTGGTGAATATCGTCGTCTCATGAGGGCAACCGGAAGAAAGTTCCTGGGCCTGGCCGCGGCGTGTGCCCTGGCGGTCCAGTGCGGCTATCATCTCCGGGGGACGGGGAGTTTTCTTCCGCCGGGGATCAAGCGCGTCAGCGTCCCGATGTTCAAAAACTACAGCACGCGGTTCAACCTCGACGTCACCCTGACCCAGGGCGTGATCGATGAGCTGGTGGCCAGGGGCAATGTCGAAGTCACCGGGGACTCCGAGAATGCGGACGCCGTCCTTCTGGGAGAGATCTCCACCTTCAACGTCAACCCCATCGGGTTCTCCAGCCAGAACACCGCCGACCGCTACAACGTCATGGTCGTCGCCAAGATCGTGCTGCGCGACCTCAAAGACGACAAGATCATATTCTCCAACCCGTCCTACGTCTACCAGGAGGAATACGAGGTCCCTCAGGGAACGAGCCACGAGACCTGGGAAACAGAGGCCCTGGGTAAAATCGCCGAGAAGTTCGCCCGAAGCCTCATCAGCACCCTCCTTGAGGGGTTTTAAAATGGCCCAGACCTATCCCCCCAGAGAGCCAGTCCGGGAGGACAACCTTTCCCCCTGCTATGTATTCCATGGCGAGGAAACCTACCTGGCCGACCAGTTTATCCGGCAGATCAGGAAAGTCCTCTTGAGCCCCGACGGAGAACCTCTTAACCTGGAGAGGTTCGACCTCGAGGAAACCGGCTGGGCGGAGATCCTGGACGTCGCCAGGACGGCGCCCTTTTTTTTCGCCCCCTGGCGCATCCTGCTCGTGACGGCCAGGGAGGACTTAAAAAAGAAGCCCTCCGCCGCCGAGGAACAGAAGGGCCAGAAGAAGAAGGCGGACATCGAAGCGAAGATGATCAGAGATTATTGCCAATCCCCAGCGCCGAAGACAGTCCTCATCGTGGTCATCCCTGGAAATGTCAGGAAAGGACATGCGTTGCTCAAGCCCTTTGAATCCCTGCCGGCCGGGTCCGCGGAACTCCGGGATCTCAAGCCTCTTAAAGGGCGAAAGCTCATCGAGTGGATCGAGACCTCCGTCAGGCCCTCTGGTAAAGCGATCACCTCGGAGGGGCAGAAAAAGCTGTTGGAGCTTGCCGGAAGCGACCTTCGGCTGCTCGATAACGAGATCGAGAAGCTGATCACCTACGCCGGGGACCGGCGGGTGATCGACGTCGACGACGTCACCGAGGTCTGCGACTGGGGGCGGTCCTTCGAAGAGTGGGAGCTCATCAACTGCCTGGAAAACGCCGACATCCGGCAGGCGCTGCTCGTCCTGCACCGTCTCTTCCGGGAAGGCTCCAGGCCTGAGTATGTTCTCGGGGCCATGGCTGGCCTCTTTCGGGACCTGCTGCTGGCCCGGCTTTGGCTCCGGGAGAACCACGACAGGAAGGAGATTTTCCGGTTCGTCAGGCCCAGGGTCCAGGAATTCTGGTCGGATTACGAGTGGAAATTCCGGGGGTTTTTCGACCTCGTGGAGAAGTCGAGCGACGATGATCTGAACCGGGCGGTCGGCGAGCTCGAAAAGATCGATACCCTGATAAAGTCTACGGACGTGCCGGCCGAGGCCATGATCTCGGGATTTGTCATCGACTACTGCCGGCGGCGCCGCCGGACGAAGTCGGGGCCGGAAGCTACTTCGGGGAAGTGGGGTTGAGGGACTTGACCTGGCGCCCCAGCCGGGATTTGAACCGGGCGCCCTTGTTTTCGTGGATCGTTCCCTTCTTGACCGATTTATCGATCAGCGAGACCGTCTGCGGCAGCAACTTCTCGGCGGAATCCTTGTCCTTGCCCTCGATGGCTTGCCGCAATCTTTTAACCTGCGTGCGGAGCTCGGATTTATTCTTCCGGTTTACGGCGTTGCGGCGCAGGCTGCGGCGCTGCTGCCGGACCGCGGAATGATGGTAGGCCATATCTTTCTCCTCGTTTTCTCGCCATATGATAGACCAGCCGGGTCATCAAAGTCAACTTCGAGGGAGAGAGATAAAAGGGCCGCCGCATGAAGATCGTGCTCCAGCGGGTCAGGGAGGCCTCGGTCGAGGTGTCCGGCCGCCTCGAGGGCCGGATCGGCCGGGGTATCTGCCTCCTGGTCGGCGTCGAGAAGGGGGACACCGAGGAGGATGCGGAATTCCTGGCCAGGAAGGCTGTGGAGCTGCGGATTTTTCCGGACGCCGGGGGCCGGATGAACCTCTCCCTGGCCGAAGTGGGCGGCGAGGTCCTGGCGGTATCCCAGTTCACGCTCGCCGGCTCAACCCGGAAGGGGCGGCGGCCCGGGTTTGACGAGGCCGAGGAGCCGAAGAGGGCGGAAGAGCTGTTCCGCCATATCGTCGACAGGATTCGCGAACGGGGCTTCCGCGTGGCGAGCGGCGTGTTTCAGGCCGCGATGGACGTCCGGCTGGTCAATGAGGGCCCCGTGACTTTCATCCTGGAAAGCCGGCGGCCCGCCGTCAACCGCTGAACCGGACGCTGCTAATCTTGCGCAGGGCGCCCGCGGCGGCTTGCCTCACGTAGATGTTTCCGTCCTTGGTCAGCTTGACCAGCATCCCGGCCGCTTCCTGCCCCCCGATCGCTCCCAGGGCCTCGGCGGCGCTCCGGCGAACATCGACGTTGGGGTCGGCCAGGGTTTTCTGGATCACCGGGAGGGCCCCGGCGTCGGTCCTCAGGCCCAGGATCTTCAGGGCGGCGCTCCGGGCATACCAGGGCGGCTGGTTCAGCTTTTCGTAGAGGTAGGATGGGTTCCAAGGCTCCCGCCCGGCCAGCTCGTTGATCAAGAACTCGCGGTTCCTTTCCGCCGGATCGTCGAGAGCCTCGACCAGGACTTTCTCCACCCAGGGCGCCTTGAGCTTGGCCACCGCCTTGAAGATTTTTAGGCGACGGTCCTTGTCCGGCAGGGAGCGAAGCTTACGGAGGACCGCTCCGGCGTAGTAGTCGTTGTCCCTTTTCTTCTCCCCGAGCTCCTTGACCGCCGCCTTGGCGGCATTGGCGATGGCCCGAAACTGGTCGTCGATGAAGTTCTGATAGAGCTCGGATTCCTGGTAGGAGGTCTCCCGCAGGAACTTGAGCGCCGTCGCCTTGACGAGCGGCGAAGAGCTTTCCTCCTTCAGGATGGAGAGGAGGAACAGGGTCCTGTCTTCATTGCCCAGGCTCTCGATGTTCGTGTAAATGAACCGGATCTTTTCCTGGGCCGGGAGGGGAATAAACTTTTCCGAAAACTCCTGAAGCGTCATCGCCTCTTCCGCCAAAGCCGGAGAATATCGTCAGACCATATCGAGGATATGGCCCAGCTTTTCCTTCTTGGTCTTCAGGTATTTCAGGTTGGCGCGGGTGGGGGGGATCTCGAGGGGCATCCGGTCCACGATTTCCAGCCCGTAGCCGGCCAGGCCGATGAACTTGCGGGGGTTGTTGGTGAGCAGGCGGATCTTCTTGACGCCCAACGCCACCAGAATCTGGGCGCCGATCCCGTAATCCCGGTGGTCGGGCTTGAAGCCCAGCTGGCGGTTCGCCTCGACCGTGTCGGCTCCCTGGTCCTGGATGGCGTAGGCCTTGATCTTATTGGTCAGTCCGATGCCCCGCCCTTCCTGGTTCAGGATATAGAGAACGACACCCCGGCCCTCCTTCTCGATCATCTCCATCGAGCGGCGGAGCTGGTCGCCGCAGTCACAGCGGCTGGAGCCGAAGGTGTCCCCGGTGAGGCACTGCGAGTGCGCCCGAACGAGGATGGGTCCCCCGCCGTCGATGATGCCCTTGACGAGGGCGACATGCTGCTCCCGGCGGATGGTGTCCTCGAAAACGAAGATCCGGAAATGGCCGGACCGCGTCGGGAGGTCGGCCTCCTCGATCTTGCGGACCAGGGTCTCCGTTTTCAGGCGATACTTGATCAGGTCGGCGATGGTCAGGATGGGAATGCCATGCTCCGCGCTGAACCGCTCGAGATGAGGGAGCCGGGCCATGGTCCCGTCTTCGTTCATAATCTCGCAGATGACGCCCGCCGCGGCGAGGCCGGCCAGGCGGGCGAGGTCGACGGCGGCTTCGGTCTGCCCCGCCCTGGCCAGGACGCCCCCTTCCTTGGCTTGGAGCGGAAAAATGTGCCCGGGGCGGACCAAGTCCGATGGTCCGGCCGCGGGGTCGATCGCGACCTCGACCGTCCTCGCCCGGTCGAAGGCCGAGATGCCCGTGGTTACTCCCTCTTTGGCGTCGATCGAGACCGTGAATGCCGTTTCGAACCGTGAGGTATTTTCGTGGACCATGAGCGGCAGCCGGAGCTCGGCCAGCCTCTGCGCCGTCAACGGGAGGCAGACCAGCCCGCGGCCGTGGCGGCTCATGAAATTGATGCTTTCGGGCGTGACCTTTTCGGCGGCGACCATCAGGTCCCCCTCGTTTTCGCGGTCCTCATCGTCGACGATGATGATCAGGCGGCCGGCGCGGACCTCCTCGAGCGCCCGCTCGACGGTGACGATCCGGGATGGCGTGTCCATGAGAATATGCTTAAGTCCTTATTTCTTGAATTGGCAAACCCAATTATACACATATTTTCCCAGGATGTCACACTCGAGGTTGACCTCCTGACCTCTTTTGAGGTCAGCCAGGTTGGATTTGCCGACGGTTACGGGCACGAGCTCGACCTCAAAGGAAGCCGGGCCGAGCTGAGCGATCGTCAGGCTGACGCCGCTTACGGCCACGGAACCCTTGGGGACGAGATAGGGCCGGATTTCCCGGGGAAACCCGACCCTGAGGCGTTTCCCCGGTTTTTTTTCCGTCAGGCCCAGGACCCGTCCGCGGCCGTCGATATGCCCTGTCAGCAGGTGGCCGCTGAGAAGCGACTGTAGAGTCAGGGGGACCTCCAGGTTCAGCCGGTCTCCCGGCCTCAGCGACCCGAGATGGGTTTTCAGAAGAGTTTCCTGGGAGAGGTCGAAAACCAGGCGCCGCCCTTCCTCCCTTGTCAGGCTCAAACAAACCCCGTTGACGGCCACGCTTTCACCCGGCGGCAAGCCGGGGAATCCGGCCGGCGCTTCCAGGATGAGCTCCTGCTTGCCGCGGCCGTACCCTTTGAAAATCCCGAGGTGATGGATGATTCCGGTAAACATCAAAACCGTCCTTCCAGGATAATGTCCTGGCCGATGGCAAAGGAGGAAAGAGATCTGAGCCCCAGGGCCTCGCTCATCCTGCCTATGCCGGGGCCCTCGAGCAATGACGGGGCCTCTGTTCCCCCCACGAGCTTGGGCGCGATCACCAGGAAAAGCCGGTCGGCGAGCCGGCCTTCGATCATGGCCGTGTGCAGGCGGCTCCCGCCCTCGACGAGCAGGCTGGCGATTCCCCGCTCTCCGAGCCATGACAGCGCCCGGGAGAGGTTGACGGCTCCGGGGCGGCCGGGAAAGCGGACCACCTCGACCCCTCTTTTTCTGAGGGCCGTCTCCTTTTCCTGGGAGGCCCCGGCGGTCGTTAAAACGGCGATTTTTCCGCGGTCGAGGGTCGATAGCAATCTGGCTCGGAGCGGCAGGCGGAGCCGGGAGTCAACCACGGCGCGGAGGATCGGCTTCCGTTTCCATTGACGATGCCTGACGGTCAGCAGGGGGTCGTCCTGAAGGATGGTGTTGATGCCGACCATGATGGCGTCGTGCTCGCCGCGGAGGAGGTGGCCATACTCGCGTGCTCCGGGCGAGGAGATCCATTGCGAATCCCCGAGCCGGGAGGCGATCCGGCCGTCGAGGCTGGCGGCGGCCTTGAGAGTGACGAGCGGCAGGCCGCTCGTGATGTGCTTGATGTAGGCCGCATTCAGCTCCCGGTGGCGTTTCTGGAGAAGGCCCACCTCGACCTCGATGCCGGCCTGTCGGAGCCGCCGGATGCCCCTTTTAAAGACGAGGGGGTTGACGTCGTAGGAGGAGATGACAACCCGTCCCGGCGCCGCCCGGATCACGGATTCGATACAGGGCGGGGTCCTTCCCCAGTGGACGCAGGGTTCGAGAGTCAGGTAGAGCGTGCTCCCCCGCGAGCGCGGGCCGGCCAGGCGCAGGGCGTTGATCTCGGCGTGAGGGGCGCCCGGCCGCTCATGAAAGCCGTAGCCCACGATCCTGGGGCCGCTGACCAAGACGGCACCGACCAGCGGGTTGGGGCTCGCCCAGCCCCTGCCTTTTTCCGCCAGGCCATAGGCCATCTCGAGATAGGACAGGTCCTCCGGATGCTTCATGAGATGAGCGCCGCGGCAAACTGATCGGGGGAAAAAAACGCCAGATCCTCGGCCTGCTCCCCGACCCCGACGAGCTTGATCGGGAGGCAAAGTTCGTCGGCGATGCCGATCACGCTGCCGCCCCTGGCCGTGCCGTCGAGTTTGGTCAGGAATATGCCGGTGATCCCCGTGAACTTCAGGAACTCCCTGGCCTGGACGATCGCGTTTTGTCCGATGGTCGAGTCAAGAACCAGCAGAATTTCCTGGGGTGCGCCGGGGATCTCGCGGGCGATCACCCGCTTGATTTTTTCCAGCTCGTTCATCAGGTTGGCGTTGGTGTGGACCCGGCCGGCGGTATCGACGAGCAGGACGTCGCTCCCGTGAGCCTTAAACGACTGGACGGCGTCGAAGACGACCGCCGCGGGGTCAGCTCCATATTGGCCGCGGATGACGGGAAGGCCAAGCCGCCTGCCCCAAACGGACAGCTGTTCCTGGGCCGCGGCCCTGAAGGTATCAGCGGCGACAAGCTGGATTTTCTTTCCCCGGTCCTTGAAGTAATGGGCGAGCTTGGCGACGGAGGTCGTCTTTCCCCCGCCGTTGACGCCCACCAGCATGATCACGGCGGGCCCGGCGTCGACCGCGAGCCCGGCCGGATACCGGCTCAGGAGGCGGACGAGCTCTTCCCTCAGGGCGTCGCGGACGGCCGGGGCCGGGTCGTCTTTTCTCGTCCTCTCCCTGAGGGCGCGGATGATCTTTTCCGTCGCCGGGACGCCCACGTCGGAGAGGATCAGCGCCTCTTCGAGCTCTCCCAGGATCTGGTCCCTGTTTTTCCCGCTCTTCAGGAGGTCATCCAGCCTCTCGCGAAGCGTCCTGGCGGTCGCGGAGAATTTCTGCTTGAGGTTTCCCAGCACAGTCCCTCAATTATATTTTCCTCTTGTCAGACCGTCAAGACGAGGTTCCTTTCGTTTGCTGAGGCGAGGAGCATCTCGCGTTTTCCTCGAGCGCCCCTTTTCGAAGAGGACGGGTGGCATGGCGTTAGTCCCTGCCCGCCCGGAGCGGAATCTTTTCGGAGACACTTTCCAGAATCTTATCTTTTTATTTTCCCTCCCAACCCTCCCTTCGAATCAGGGAGGGGCTTCGCCAAAGGTCAGTGTCTCCGTCAAGGTCCGACGGGCAGGGACGCGCCATGACAGGACCCGTCCTTTTGCCGATGTCTGTTCGCGGACAAACCGAGCCTATACCCCGAGCCTGTTTGTCCGTTGTCCTGTATTATGATAAATTGGCGCTCGGCCATGGAAACTGCACAATGGTTGACAGCTCCTCCCCGGCCCGAGGCCGGGATCCTGGCCTCCGAGCTCGGGATTCCGCCGGCGATCGCCCAGGTGCTGGCGAACCGGGGGATTTCCAACGCCGAAGATGCCCGCAAGTTCCTTTTCGGGACCCTGGACAACCTGGCCGATCCCTATCTGTTCAACGACATGGCCAAGGCGGTGGAGCGCCTCCAGGCCGCGATCGAACGAAAGGAAAAGGTCCTGATCTTCGGCGACTATGATGTCGACGGCGTGCTCTCGGTCGTCATCCTGATGCGGGCGCTGAGGAATCTCGGTGCCGAGGTCGATTATTACATTCCCGAGCGTCTCAAAGAGGGTTACGGAATCAAGGATGAGCATCTCCAGGTGGTCGAGGAGCGGCGGGCCGGCCTGGTCATCAGCGTCGATTGCGGAATCAAAGCCGTTTCGTTTGCCCGGAAAGCGAAGGCCAGGGGCGTCGATGTCATCATCACGGACCACCACCGTCAGGGAGACGAGCTTCCTCCGGCCACGGCAATCCTCAATCCCGTGCTGGGCGATTCCGGATATCCCTTCAGGGGACTGGCCGGTGTCGGCGTGGTCTTCAAGTTGCTCCAGGCCCTCCTGACAAAAGCGGGAAAGCCGGCCTTGCTCTCGAGCTATGCGAAGCTGGTGGCGATCGGAACGATCGCCGACGTGGCCGAGCTGCGCGGCGAAAACAGGCTTCTCGTCAAGGAGGGACTCCGCGGGCTCGGGAGTGTCTCGAACCGGGGCCTGAAGAGCCTCCTTGATGAATGCCGGCTGGCCGGCCGGAAGATCACCGAGGGCGACGTGGGGTTCCGGATCGGGCCGCGGATCAACGCCGCCGGCCGCATGGGCGCCGCCGACTCGGCCGTGAAGCTCTTTTTCGCGGATTCCATCGAGGAAGCGGCCGAACTGGCGGCCCGCCTGAGCGGTTACAACGAGACGAGGCAGCAGGAGGAGGACCGCATCTTCGGCGAGGCCCTCCGCCAGGTCCAGGAGAGCTCCCTGGACAGCCGGTATAAGATCCTGGTGCTGGGCTCGGAGTCCTGGCACCGCGGGGTGATCGGGATCGTGGCCTCCAAGCTCAAGGAATATTTCTACCGCCCGGTGGTGCTCCTTACTTACGAAGACGGCAAGGCGTCCGGGTCCGGCCGGAGCATCAGCGAGTTTTCGCTCATCGACTGCCTGGACGCCTGCCGGGACGTGTTTTTGGATTACGGAGGGCATACTCTGGCGGTGGGCTGCAGCCTGGCGCGGGAGCGCGTCTCCGAGTTCCGGGAGCGGGCGAACGCGTTCGCCGAGGCCAGGCTCAGCGCCGACGACCTACGGCGAAAGGTCAGGATCGACGCGGCCCTGAGCCTCGCGGAGATCGACGGCCCTTTTATCAAGTCCTATCTCCTGCTCTCTCCCTTCGGAGTTGGCAACCCCAAGCCGCTTTTCCATTCTGCCCAGGTCGAAGTCTGGAGCGCTCCCCAGCTCATCCAGGGCAAGCACCTCAAGTTCATCGCCCGGCAGGACGGCCGGTCGTTCGAGGCCCTCGGTTGGGACAAGGCCGACCGGCTTCAGGAGATCCGGCGCGGCTCGAAAATCAGCCTCGCCTTCTCCCTTCAATCCTCGACCTACCTGGGCGAAGAAAAATACGCTCTGTGCATAGAAGACATCGGAAAATAGGGCAGTCGTCATGCTGAGGTTGGCCTGGCCCCGGGTCGTCAGGGCGGTCCTGGCGGCGACGCTCATCCTGGTTTTGGCGGTCATCCTTGTTTATTTGATCTCCCACCGCCGTCCCCCCACCGTCGTCCCCGGCAAGGCCGCCGAAATCCCGGCCCAGCAGGTCGAAAAGCAGGAGGGAATCGAGCACCTCGAGTTCCGGGGGGACCGGACCATTCATGTCAAAGCCGGGTCCTGGCACAGAGGCGAAGACGGTCTCTTCTACCTTGAAAAGGACGTCGAAGTCCGCGACCTGGCCAAGAAAGGAGGGCGGGAGGTCTTCATTTCGGGGGACAGGGTCATCTATGACAAGGACTGGTCGACGGCCCGGCTCGAGGGAAGCGCCAAGGTCCGGTACGGCGACCTTCAGTTTGAATCATCGGACTTCGATTACAAGAAGGCCGACGATGTCCTGTCCACGGAGCACGGAGTCGTTATCTCCTCGCCAAAACTCAACGGTTCCTCGTCGAGGATGGCCTACTCGTTCAAGGATGAGATCATCCGGCTGGAGGGATCGGTGAGCCTCCAGGCCAAGGGGGAATCCGCCGAGACGGCGCCGTTTGTTGTCAACGGCAGCGTCCTGACCTACAGGCGCCTGGAGCGACGGGGGCGGGTGGAGGGGAACGCCGGGTTCTCCCTGGGGGAAAGCCACGGCGGCGCCGAGGCCATCGATTTCCGGGTGACCGACGATGAGAAGTACCTTTTGGACTTCACGCTTGCCGGCCGGGCGCAAGCCAGCCTCGTTGGAGACAGGGAAACCGCCGGGGGCAACCCGGTCTTTAGCCGGGTTCACGAAATCCGCGCTGAAAAGCTGGATGGCCGGGCCTTTCTGAACACGAACAAAGTTCATTCCCTCGAGGCTCGGGGCGGGTGCTTCATGGACACTCATACCCCGGACGGGCGTCCGGTGCGGGTCCGGTCCGGCGAGATGCTGTTCGTCTTTGACAGGTGGGGCGGGCTGAGGGAATTCCGGGCCCTCCGGGGGGCGAATCTTGTCGAGCGTGGGGCGGATGCCCGGATCGCCAGGACGATCTCGGGTGAGAGCATAATTGTCGAGGGCCCTGGGGACGTGCTCCGGGTCGCGGCCAAGGACGGCGGCGAGGCGCGGGTCGATTCCGCGGAAAACGAGATCACGGCCCGGGCGATTGAGCTCGCCCCCAGGACCGAGGATATTTACGCCGCGGGAAACGTGAAGCTCCTCCTCAAAGCGCGGACGGAGGTCCGCGAGTCCGTCGGTTTCTTTTCCGGGAAGCAGCCGGTCATGGCCGTTTCGGGGACCCTGAGCTATGAGAGGCAGGTCGATCGTCTTATCCTGAGTGAGGGCGCCCGAATGTGGCAAGGAAAACAGATGCTGTCCGCGGGAGAAATCTCCGCGCAAAGGGACACGGGTGAACTCCGGGGCGCCGGCCGGGTCCAGGCGGTCTTCCCCCGGGCTGCCAAGAAGGAAGGGGGACAAGAGGAGAGGTTGGAGGTCGGGGGTGACAACCTGAGCTTCAGCCCGAAGGAGCGTCTCCTGTCGTACCGGAGCGGATGCTGGCTCAAGACACAAAACGCCAGCCTGACCTCGGACCACATCGACGTCTTCATGCCCGGCGAAGACAACGCGGTCACGACCATCGAGGCCGGCGGCCGGGTCGTCATCGTCAGCGGGCAGCGGGAGGGCCGGGGTGACAAGGCGCTCTACGACCTGGACAAGGAGACGATCGACCTGACGGGCCATCCTTCGCTTACAGACAAGGTGAAGGGAGTGATCGAGGGCGACAAATTGACCTTCCATCTGGGCGATGGTAGAATCCAGGTCGAGAACAGGGATAGGGAGCGGTCCGTCACCGTCATCAAGTCCTGAAAAATGAATCTTCGCCTCAGGGCCGTCAGTCTGGAAAAAAGCTACCGGGGGAAAAAGGTGGTGGACGGCATCTCCGTGGACATCGAGAGGGGAGAGATCGTCGGCCTGCTGGGCCCGAACGGAGCCGGGAAGACGACGACATTTTCCATGATCATCGGCCTCGTGCCCCAGGACGGCGGCCGCATCTACCTCGGCGAAGAGGACATCACGGAGATGCCCATGTACAGGCGCACCCAGAAGGGGCTGAGCCTGCTCCCGCAGGAACCTTCGGCTTTCCGGAGGCTGAGCGTCGAAGACAATCTCCGGGCGATCCTTCAGACCCTGCCGGGCACCTCTTCCCGCGGCGATGGGGATGTCGAGCGCACGCTAAAGGAATTCGGGTTGGAACGCCTGGCCAGGTCGCGGGCGTATACCCTGTCCGGCGGGGAGCGCCGACGGCTGGAGATTGCCCGGGCCATGCTCACCCGGCCCGAGTTCGTCCTTCTTGACGAGCCGTTCACGGGCATCGACCCCCTGGCCATCCAGGACCTGCAGCGGATCATCCGGACCCTGAAGGAAAAAGGGCTCGGGCTGGTGATCACCGATCACAGCGTCCGCGAGACGTTGAAAATTACCGACCGTGCGTATATCATCGATAAGGGACGCATCCTGATGGAAGGGCGCCCCCGGGAGCTCGTGGAGGACGAGAGCGTCAAGAAAAGCTATCTGGGAGAAGATTTTACGCTCTAGGCCGGAAATGAGGAGAAACGGGCGAAGATGGTCCTGAAACAGAGGCTTGACCAGCGGCAGGTCCAGAAACTGATCCTGGCGCCGGCGCTCCAGCAGGCGATCAAGCTGCTCCCCCTGACCAACCTGGAGCTGATCGAGGTCATCGACAACGAGCTGTCCCAGAACCCCCTGCTCGAGGAAGAAACGGCCGAAAAGGCCGGGCCGGAACAGGAGGCCAAGGACGGCTCGGCCGAGGATCAGGCCGAACGCCCCGAGGCCCAGGCGGAAGACGACTCGAACGTGCCGGAGCCGCAGGGAGACCCGGCGGAAACCCCGGACCTGGAGTTTGAAACCCGCTTCCAGGAGTACCTTGACGACGGCTTCCGGCCGTATTTTTCCGAGAGGCGGGATGGCCCCGCCCTGGAGAACACCCTCTCCAAGAGCCCCTCGCTCTGGGATCATCTCAATTGGCAGGCCAACCTGACGTTTTCCGGGGAAGTTGACCGGGAGGTGGCCGAGCTGGTGATCGGCAACATCGACGAGGACGGCCGGCTGGCCACGACCGAGGAAGAGCTGAGCCGGCTGGCCGGTGCGCCCCTCGAGAAAGTCCACGAAATCCGGGAGAAGATCAAGACCTTCGACCCGGTCGGGTCAGGCAGCCTCGACCTGAAGGAAGCCCTGCTGGCGCAAATGGATCCCCTGAAAATCGATGACGAGACCACCCGCCGGATTGTCCAGGATCACCTCGGGCTTTTCGAGAAATCGGATTATGCCCAGCTGGCCAAAGTCCTGGGCAAGTCCCAGCACGATATCAAGTATCACCTGGAGGTGATCAAGCGGCTGGACCCCTTTCCCGGCCGGAAGTACAGCCAGGAGAAAACGTCCTACGTGGTGCCCGATATCACCGTCACCAAGGAAGACAACGAGCTCCTCGTCGAGCTCAACAATGAAGGCGTCCCCTCCCTGCATATCAGCCGCAGCTACTCGAAGCTCCTGGCCAGGGCGGCCAGGGAGAGCGCCGAGGCCTTCACTTACCTCAAGGACACGCACAAGAAGGCCCAATGGTTCCTGCGCAGCCTGGACCAGCGGGACCAGACGGTCTACCGGGTCGCCAAGTTCATCGTCGAGCGGCAGCGCGATTTCTTCGAAAAGGGGCTGGACTTCATCAAGCCGCTGACGTTGATGGAGATTGCGCGCGAGATCGGCGTCCACGAATCCACGGTCGGGAGGGTGGTGGCCAACAAATTCATGACCACCCCCTGGGGGGTTTTCCCGCTCAAGTACTTCTTCCACAAATCCCTGACGGGAGACTTCGGCGAGGAGGTCTCCTCTCTCAAGATCAAGGAAAAGATCCGCAAGCTTGTCGAGAACGAGGACCGGAGCCGGCCGCTGAGCGATATCGAGATCGGCGATGTTCTCGCCAGGAACAACCTCAGGATCGCGCGCCGGACGGTGGCCAAATACCGCAAGCAGCTCAAGATTCCGCCATCCCACATCAGGAAAAGGAAGTTCGTCATGGAGGAGGGCACCTCATGATCGTCCACTTTACCGCGCGCCAGATGGATCTCACGCCGGAGATCCGGGCCCGCTGCGAGAAACGACTCCAAGCGCTCGAGAAGCTGATGGGGTCCGTGATCGAAGTCGACCTGATCCTATCCGAGGAAAAGTACCGGCACAAGGCGGAGATCCACGTCAAGGCCAAGGGGGCCAGCCTGAAGGTCGCAGAGGAGACCAACGACCTGATGAACGCGCTCAACCTGGCCTTCGAGAGCCTGGAAAAGAAGGTGAAGAAGGAACGGGAGAAGTGGCGGGAAAAAAAGAGGCGCCGGGGGCGGGAGAGGAAGCAGTTTCCGGTAATCGCCGTGGAGCCGGAGGCCCGGGAGCCGAGGATCATCCGGAGCGAGGACTACTCGTTGAAGCCCATGCTCCTCGACGAGGCGCTCCTGCAGTTCGACCTCGAGAAGCGGGACGTCTTCCTTTTCCGGAAGTCCGGCTCGGAGAAGTGGGCGCTGATCTTCAGGCGAAAAGACGGCAACGTCGGCCTGGTCGAGCCGGAGTGAGCGCCGGGTGGGTTCGAGGTTGAAGACGAAACCGCCGGCCCCCCCGCCGGTCCGGGTGATTCTCTCGGGCGGTTTCCTCCAGATCTTCGGCCTGGGCGTGATCATCATGGGCGACAGCGGCATCGGCAAGAGCGAGAGCGCTCTCGAGCTCGTCTCGCGGGGGCACCGCTTCATCTCCGACGACGTCGTCGACGTCGCCCGGCCGTCCGCCGGCCGCCTGGTCGGGAAGGCCCCCGCCCTCAGCCGCTATTTCATGGAGATCCGCGGCCTGGGGATCATCAACATCCGGGAGATCTTCGGCACCCGGGCGATCTGCCGGCAGTCGCAAGTGGACCTGGTCATCCGGCTCAAGAAATGGCACCGAGGCGACGAGTACGACCGGCTGGGCCTCGAGTTTCCCGAGGACTTCGAGATCCTGGGCGTCCAGGTTCCCCAGCTCATCCTCCCCGTGGCGCCCGGACGGACGATCGCGCTCCTGATCGAGGTGGCCTGCAAGGTCCATCTTTTGAGGAAGAAGGGCTATCACGCTTCCCATGAGATCGTCAAAAAGCTGGACCGGGCGCTGGCCTAGAGGTTTGTTGTGAGAATCGACCGCGAGGGCGACCGCTTCCTGATCATCACCGGGATCTCCGGGTCGGGAAAGACGGCGGTCAGCCACTTCCTCGAGGACCTGGGTTACTATTGTGTCGACAACCTCCCCGCCAAGCTCATCCCCAGCTTCGTCGACCTCTGGCTGAGGCGGCAGGTCGAGATCCAGCGGGTCGCACTCGTCATGGACATACGCGAGCCGGGCTTCCTGACGGACCTGCCCGCCGCCCTGGAGCAGATCAAGAAGAAGGTCACACCGCACCTCATCTTTCTCGACGCCTCCGACGAAACGCTCCTGAAGCGCTTCAGCGAAAGCCGCCGGCCCCACCCCGTGACGCGCCGGCGGTCGGTCATCGAAGCCATCCGCCTGGAGCGGCGGCGGCTCGCGCCGATCAAGAACATGGCCGACGAGGTGTTCGATACCTCATCGACCAACATCGCCCAGCTCAAGGAGTTGCTCACCCGGCGGCTGGTCAAGGGGCGCAAGCCGACCCTCCAGATCGTCGCCGTGAGCTTCGGCTACAAGTACGGCGTGCCTCTCGACGCCGACCTCATCTTCGACACGCGCTTTTTGCCCAACCCGTTCTACGTCGACGTCCTCCGCAACCGGACGGGCAAGAGCCGCCAGGTCCGGGAATACGTCCTCCACCCTCCCGAGACGCGGGAGTTCCTGAGCCGGCTATATGGCTTTCTCGACTATCTACTTCCGAAGTTCATCGCCGAAGGGAAAAGCTACCTGACCATCGCCATCGGCTGCACGGGCGGACGCCACCGGTCGGTGGTCCTGGCGGAAGAGCTGAGGGACTATCTTCGGAAGGCGAGATATGATATAAAGGTCTTTCATCGCGATATGATCAAGTAAGGGCTGACGTGATCGGCGGCATTATCGTTTCCCACGGCCGGCTGGCCGAAGAGCTGTTGAACGCCTTGACCATCATTCTGGGCGAGGCGCCCAACATCGAGGCTATCTCCATCGGCTGGTATGACGACGTCGAGGATTCCAAGAAAAAAATCAACCAGAGCCTCAAGCGCGTCGACCAGAAAAACGGCGTCGTCATCTTCACCGACATGTTCGGCGGCACGCCGTCCAACCTGAGCTTCAGCTTCCTGAAGGACAACCAGGTCGAGATCATCACCGGCGTCAACCTGCCGATGCTCATCAAGTTCGTCTCGCTCCAGAGGAGCAACAACCTGAAGGACGTTTCCAGGAAAGTGGTGGACCAGGGGAAGAAAAACATCCACCTGGCCAGCGCCCTCTTGAGTTCCAAACAGTAGGGCGCTCCCGGGATGGTCGAGAAGAAAATCCTGATCAAGAATAAACTGGGCCTGCACGCCCGGGCGGCCGTCAAGTTCGTCAACCTGGCCAACCGCTATTCGGCCGACGTCAAGGTCGTCAAGGATAACACCGCCATCGACGGCAAGAGCATTCTCGGGATTCTCACCCTGGCGGCGACCCAGGGGACGCCGATCACGCTCCGGATCTCGGGCAAGGATGAGCAGGATGCGTTCGACGCGCTGGCGGCCCTGATCAACGAAAAATTCGGCGAGAGAGAGTAGGCAGGATGTCCTTTATCAGGCTTCGGGGGATCGGCGTTTCTCCGGGCATCGGGATGGGCGAGATCTCCGTGGAGGAGAGGGTCCTCTTCACCTCGAGGAAGGAATCCCTCCCCCAGTCCCGGCTCGCGGCCGAGCTGCGGCGGCTGAAGCGGGCGGTGTCGAGGACGCGCCGCGAGCTCCTGCGCCTCCAGAGCGAGGTCCGGGAGAGGATGGGCGAGGAGCACGCGTTCATCTTTGAAGCCCACCTCCTGATCCTCGAGGACCGGTCCCTGTTCGGGGCGGTGGAGAAGGTCATCCGCGACGAGAAAACCCGCGCCGAGTGGGCGCTGACCCAGGTCAACCGGAAGTTCCAGGAGCTGTTCGACGCCATCCAGGACTCCTATTTCCGCCAGCGAAAATCGGATGTCTCCGACGTCCTGGCCCGGGTTTACGCTAACCTGGAGGCCAGAAAAAAGAGAGCGTCGAAAAAAGACGAGACCAAGAGGACCGTGCTGGTCGCCCACGAACTGCTGCCCTCCGAGGCGGCCGTCAAGCTGGGCGGCGGGAGCGTCCTGGCCGTCGCCATGGACATGGGCGGCGCCACCTCGCACACCGCCATCCTGGCGCGGTCGCTGAACATCCCGGCGGTGGTGGGCCTCCGCAATATCACCCAGCAGGTGAAGACCGGCGATCAGGTCATCGTGGACGGGACCGACGGGGAGGTCATCATCAACCCGCCGCCGGCGGTCCGCAAGGATTTCCAGGGGAAGAAGGAGAAGTACGACAAGTACTTCAGCGAGCTGAAGAAAACGGCCCGCCTCAAGTCGGCCACGCTCGACGGCACGCGGTTCTGCCCCCTGGCCAACATCGAGCTGCCCGAAGAGGTCGAGATGGCCTTTTCCTTCGGCGCCGAGGGGATCGGCCTCTTCCGGTCGGAATTCATCTATCTCCAGAGAACCACCCTGCCGACCGAGGAGGAGCATTTTTCCGCTTACTCGCGCATCGCCCGGGCCGCCTTCCCGTCACCGGTCTACATCCGCACCGTGGACATCGGCGGCGAGAAAAGCCTGCCCCAGATGAACATCGAGAAGGAGCCGAACCCCGCACTCGGGCTGAGGGCCATCCGCTTCTCCCTGTGGAACCGGGACCTCTTCAGGATCCAGCTCCGGGCCATCCTCAGGGCGAGCGTCCAGGGCAACGTCCGCGTCCTGATCCCGATGATCACCGAGCTCGAGGAGATCGGCGAGGTGAAGCTGCTGTTCGAGGAGGCCAAAAGCGAGCTGGACCGGGAGCGCGTGAAATTCGACCGGCAGATCCCCTTGGGCGTGATGATCGAGGTTCCGGCGGCGGCCGCCATCACGGACATCCTGGTGAAAGAAGTCGACTACCTGAGCATCGGGACGAACGACCTGATCCAGTATTACCTCGCGGTCGACCGGTCCAACGAATTCGTCTCTTACCTCTACAAGCCCCTTCATCCCTCGGTGCTGCGCCTGATCAAGTTCGTCATCTCCACCGCCCTCCGGGAAGGCAAGGACGTGACGGTCTGCGGCGAGATGGCCGCCAACCCGGTGGCCGCCATTCTGCTCCTGGGATTCGGGCTCCGGAAGTTCAGCATGAACCCGATCTTCATTCCGCGGATAAAACAGACGCTGCGGTCGGTGGACCTGAGGACCGTCGAAAAAGTGATCGAGGAGGCGCTGGGCTTGAAGACGGCTCAGGATGTCGAAGAGCATATCATCGAGCAAATCCTGATTAAACACCCCAAGGCCTTCCTGACCGGACAGATCATCTGACCCGTCCATAATCGTCCTTCAGGCGGACGATATCGGCCTCGCTGGATTTCCCCAGCCAGAGCTCCATGACCCTGACCGGTCCCCGGGCTAGGCAGCGCATGCGGTGGGGCGTGCGGCGGGGGATATAGACCTCCTCGCTGGGCCGCGGGCGCCAGGTCCTGGCGCCGACCGTGACCTCCAGCCCCCGGTCAAGAATGATCCAGTATTCATCCCGGCGGTCGTGAAGCTGGAGCGAGTTGGCGGCCCCGGGATTCACGGCGATGATCTTGATGCTGCCCACAGAAAGGAGGGGGTAGGAGCGAAACCACCCCCAGGGGCGGATGTCCTCGATGATCTTCTCCCGGTAAGCCTGTTCCGCCCGGGTGGGCCGGTCTTTGGACACGTCCGCTCAGAGCTCAGAAGGGGACTTCGTCGTTCCCCTCGCCCTCGCCATCCTTGAACCCGGGCTCCTCCTCGACGCCGGGTTCGGGCGCGGCGGGCTCGGCGGGGAAGGGCTCGACCTCGGCGATCTCCTCCCGCTTGCCCAGGAGGATGATGGTCTGGGCCTCGATCTCGGTGGTGGATCGTTTGTTCCCGTCCCGGTCCTGCCAGCTCCTGGTCCTCAGCTTCCCCTCGATATAGACCTGCTTGCCCTGGGTCAGGTATTTCTCGCAGAATTCCCCCAGCTTTCCCCAGGCGATGATGCGGTGCCACTCGGCCCGGATGGAGCTTTCGTTGGTCTTGGGGTTGAAGATGCGCTCATTGGTGGCCAGGGTGAAACGGGCGATGGCGCGCTCCGACTGGGGCAGGAACCGGAGCTCGGGTTTGCCGCCCAGCCTCCCGATGAGGATGACCTTGTTCATGCTGTTGATGTCTCTCATTTTCCCGCCAATTCCTTGATTTTTTCCTGGGCGATCTTGGCCTCCTCCTCGAGCGGAAACTTGCTGACAAGCAGCCGAAAAACCGCCAGGGCCTCGTCTTTCTTCTTGATCTCTCCCAGGGCCAGGCCCTTCTTGAGATAGGCGGCCGCGATCTTGTCGCTCTGAGGATAATTGAGGATCAGGTCATTGAACTCGTCGATCGCCTCCGAGAATTTCCGCAGGCTGTAGTGGCATTCCGCGATCCAGTAGAGCGCGTTGTCGGCGAGGGGGCTGTCGGGAAAGCTCGCCCGGTACATCTTGAAGCCGTCGATGGCCAGCTCGAAGCTCCCCTTGAGATAATCGGCGTAGGAGGTGTTGTAGACTTCCTGGGGCGACAGGTTCGTCGGTTGGGGCCGCGGGGCGGCCGGAGCCTCCTTCTTGGCTTCAGGGGCCTTTTTGTCCGTCGCGCTCGGCGAGCCGGGCTTGGCTTCCGGTCCGGCCGCAGGGGCCTGGGGCTGGCCGCCCTTGATGGTCAGGATATCCTGCGCGATCTTGTCCAGGGCCAGGTTGATCTGACCGATCCGGTCCAGGAGGTAGTTGTACTGGGAGGGGACATTCCTGACGCTTTCGCTCAGGCTGGCCTGATTCCCCTGGAGGCTTTTGACCATGGCCCGAAGGTCGCCGAGGTCGGTCCTCAAGGCCTCCACTCCATCGGCGGCCTGGCCGATCTTCTCCTCGAGGGCCGACACCTGCTTCTTGAGAGCCTGGATATCCTCGTAGATCAGCTCATAGGCCTTCTTGCTTCTATCCTGTCCGGCGAGCAGGCAAGGCAGCAGAATCAAGGATACGACCAGTGCTCCCGTTCGCCCTTTCGTCATCAAAACCCGGTACGGTCTATTTTTCGATGATCAGGAATTGCGCGCGCCGGTTTTTCTGCCAGGAGGTCTCGGTGTGGCCGGTGTCCAGGGGCTGGCTCTTGCCGTAGGAGATGAGCTTCATCCTGTCCGGCGGGACGCCCAGCGAAGCCAGGTAGTCATAGGCCGTCTTGGCGCGCTTCTCGCCCAGGGCCAGGTTGTATTCCTCGGTGCCCCGCTCATCGCAGTGGCCTTCGATGAGTATCTTGGCGCTTGAAAACTTCTTCAGCCAGGCGGCGTTGCCCTCGAGCGTCGGCTTGGCGTCTTCGCGGATGGCGTACTGGTCATAGTCGAAATGGATCATCTTCAGCGGGGCTTCGAGGTTGATCTGCTCGAGCGACTTGGACATGAAAATTTCTTCCTCGGTCAGGGCCGGCTTCTTGACGGCGGCCGTGTCATCGACCTTCTCGACCTTGGGCTGTTCCTGGGCCGGAGGAGGGGGAGGGGTGGTCTTGGCCTTGGGCTTGCAGCTTGAGGAAAAGGCCAGGATGAGGGCACAGATGAAGGTTAAAACGGCGATTTTTTTGAGCATGCGGTTAGCTCCTCCTTAAAATCGTATGCGTGTACGTTTGCGCGCCATGGCGCCGGCCTCATATTTACCAGACCGCCAGCCGCCTGTCAACATAAAAAAAAGGGGGCGAGCCTGGATTATTCACGAGCCTAGCCGAATCAATTGGACCAGTCGGGGAGCTTGTTGTTGCCCTGGGAGGTCAGCTTGCGGAGGTTGGCGCCGTCGTAGTCGATCTGGTAGACCTGGCTGGGGCCGCTCAGGTTGGAGGCGAAGACGATGTGGAGGCCGTCAGGCGACCAGCTGGGCGTCTCGTTCCGGGCGTTGCTCTCGGTGAGCTTGATGATCTGGTTGTTGCGCAGATTCAGGACGTAGAGGTCGAAGATGTTCTCGACGCGGGAGACGTAGACGATCCGGTCGCCGCCGGGAGACCAGGCCGGGGCGTCGCAGTAGTTGCCGCCGAAGCTAACCCGGCGGACGTTCGACCCTTCGGCGTCCATGATGTAGATCTGCGGCGTGCCGCTCCGGTCGGAGGCGAAGGCGATCTCGCGGCTGGTGGGAGACCAGGAGGGCGCGGTGTCGATGGCCTTGTTGAAGGTCAGCCGCTTGATGTTCTGGCCGTTGCCGTCCGCGACATAGATCTCGCTGTTGCCGTCCATCGTCGAGCAGAAGGCGAGCTTCTTGCCGTCGGGCGAGAACGACGGCGAGAAGTTCGTCGCGCGGACGGAGACGGGCGACACCTTGCCCGCTTCGAGGTCCAGGATGTAGAGCCCGGCAGTCAGGTTTTTGTAGGAAGTGTAGGCGATCTTCTTGGTGTCCGGCGACCAGCCCGGCATATAGTCCCTGATCTTGTTGAAGGTCAGGCGCGTCTGGCCCTGGCCGTCATAGTCCATCATGTAGAGCTCGTCATTCCCGTCCCGGTCCGAGACGAAGGCGATCTTCGATGTGAAGATCGGCTTGCCGCCGGACAGGTTCCTGACGATCTCGTCCGCTATCCGGTGCGCGGCCAGGCGATGGAGCTTGCCGGATGACTGGTAGCGCTTGCCGAAGATGAAGCGACCTCCCTTGACGTCATAGAGTTTGCCCTCGAAGACGACATCGTCCCCGGCCGCCTCGGAGATCTCGCCGACAAACAGGATGGAGGCCTGGATCGATTCCCAGTCCTTGAAAAAGATATTGCTGGGGTCGATCGGCCGGATGTAATCGTAGTATTTTTCCGGGAGGAGCTGGAAAATACGGCTGAAGTTCAAGTCCGCCGCCAGGACCTGGCGGATTTCGGCCGCCGCGGTCTTGGCCTTGACGGAGCTCGACCGGGTGGCGAAGTTAGGCAGGGCGAGGCTCGTGGCCGGAACGCCTTCCTTGAGCGTGATATAGAATTCCTGCTGGCCCGCGAGCCCGGAAGCCAGGGCCAACAGGAAGGAGACGGCGAAGACGATGTTTTTGTGTTTCATTTGGAGTGCTCAAACAGGAGATGGATGATCAGGTAGTTATCCTCGTAGTCCCGGGGGAGGGGCGGGAAGGGGGCGGAGGCCCGTATGGCTCTCATGGCCGAGAGGTCGAGGGCGGTGACGCCGCTCGCCTGCTCGATTTTCAGCTCGGCGATCTGGCCGTCGCGCTGAATCCGGAAATAAACCACGGTCTGGAAGTTGCCCGAGACGCCGGGGTCGACGAGCGAGGTGAACCAGTTGCCCGAGACTTTTTCGGTGATGATGTTGAGATAATACTGGTAGGGGAAATTGCCCAGGCCGCCGCCGGAACCGGGGCCGCCCGGCCCCCAGCCGCCGCCGTTTCCCGTCCCGATGCGCAGCCCGGTGCCGAACCCGTCCTGGGCGCTCGCCCCTTCGGCGGTTCCCTGGGGTGAGCCGGCCTGGGGCCGCGCGCCGGCGGGCGGCGGTTCCTGCTTGGTGATGGCGGCTTTCTTTTCGGTCTTCGTCTTGGGCTCCCGCTTGGGTTTCTCCGTGGGGTATCGCATTTCGGTTTTCGGCTCGGCCTTGGCTTTCTGGGGTGTGGTCAGCTCCTTGAGGGTTTCGCGCTTGGCGACCGGGGTATTCCCCAGGCGCGCCTGGGCGCGGCTGCCGCCGCCTCCCGAGCCGGCGCCCCCCGGCCCCACCATGTTGAGCGGAATATATTGGATGAACTGCCTTTTGGAGGACTTGGGAAAGTGGGGGGAGAGGATGATGAGCAGCGCGACGAGGGCGTGGGCGCCGAGGGAAACGTAAACGGACTTTTTGAAGGTCCAGTTCATGACGGAGGCGGTCATTTCTTCTGGGGCGCCGGCTTGATCTCTTTGGGCTCCGTGATCAGGCCGACGGCCTCGACGCCCGCCTTCTTGATGATGTCGAGCGTGTCGATGAAAAAGCCGTAGCTGAGCCCCTCGTCGGCCTGGATGAAGACGACCTTCTTCGGCTTGCCGGCGAAATAGTTCTGGAGGCTTCTCTCCAGGAGGTTGATGTTGATCACGTTGCTGCCCAGGTGGATGAACCGGTCCTTGGTAATGGTCAGGGTCAGGCCTTCGTCCGCCGGGGCCGAGGTCGTCTCGGCCTGGGGGAGGTTGACGCCGATCCCCGACTGCATCAGGGGCGCCGTGACCATGAAGATCACGAGCAGGACCAGCATGACATCGATGAAGGGCGTCACGTTGATCTCGGAGAGCGAGGTACCGACGCGTCCCCGCTTCGTCGGGGAGATGGGCTCGATTTTAAGGGCCATAGAGTCTACCCGCGATGTTGAGGAATTCCAGGGAGAAATCCTCCATCTCGGTGATGATGTCCTTGATCTTGTGCAGGAAATGGTTGTATGCGATGACGGCGGGGATGGCGGCGAACAGCCCCACGGCGGTGGCGATCAACGCCTCGGCGATGCCGGGCGCGACGGTCTGCAGGCTGGCCGAGCGGAGGATGCTGATCCTGTTGAAGGCGTCCATGATGCCCCAGACCGTGCCGAACAGGCCGATGAACGGCGTCACGCTGCCCGTGGTCGCCAGGAAGCTCATCATCTTTTCGAGGCGCGAGACCTCGGCGTTCGAGGCCTTGGTCAGGACGCGGCCGAGGCTCTCGAGCTGGGGCGGCGCCTCCGAGTTCTGCTGGTTGACGCGGGAAACGTGCGAGAGCTCCTTGAACCCCGAGACGAACAGGGCGGCCAGCGGGCTGCCCTGGTATTTCTTGGCGGCGTCGTTGACCTCGGAGAGGTTCTTGCTGCGGCGGAAGGCCTTGAGGAACCGCTGGGATTGGGCGGAGGCCGTTTTTATCGTCCGCTGCTTGAAAAAGATGATGGCCCAGGAGAAAACGGAGAAAAAAACGAGGATGAGGAGGACCATCTGGACGACAAAGCTGGCTTCGCTGATCAGTCGGATGACGTTCATTTTTTCCTGGTCAAAAGTAGCATACGGTGTGGTTTAAGTCAAACGACGCTCGGGTTCGGAGGCGGCCGCCTGCCTGATTGTTGGACGGAAGCTTCGGCGTATGGGCTCGAATGCGCCTGCTGCTGTTCGAGATAGCGGGTCCTGTCACGGCGCGTCCCCGTCCGTCCTCGCGCCTCACCCGTCAAGAGAGGGGTCCCCGTCGCTCCGGGCGTTGCGGGGACTGGCGCCGCGCCACCCGTTCTCTCTCACGTCGGCTTTCTCGCCATACTCTCAACCGCCGTTCTCTCCATATGTCCCGGACCTTCCTTATTCTCTTTTCGGCAGGCTGCCGCGCCCAAGCCCTCGCTGGGGAAAAGCAGGAGTGAAGAATTCTATTCCAGGAGCCCGCGGAGGATGTCCTGGGCGACCTGCTTGGCCTGTTTGCCCGTCTCGCGGGCGGCGCCGACGCACGACGGACAGCCTTCCTGGCACGGGCAGATGGCGATCGTCTTCAGGCAGTGCTGGAGGAGCTGCTTTTCCAGCCCGAAGAGCGCCGGGCTCAAGCCGATGCCGTGGGGGTAGTTGTCGTAGATGAAGATGTTCGGCTCGAAGTCCGGCTCGAGGAAGCTCGGGTTCTCGTCGAAGGTCGCGATCCGGAGCGGGATGTTGCGCGGCGGGACGGTCTCCCCCGTGAGGTTGTCGCCGATCGAGACGCCGACGTCGTGGATGTCGCACATCATGAAGAGCGGCGAGACATGGTGGAAAAGATAAGCCAGGCCGAACAGGCCGTTGATCTTCTCGTCGGAGCTGAAGGGCAGCGACTGGAGGAGCGCCGCCGGGATCGTCACCCAGTAGGCCGTGGTGTGCATCTCGTTCGGCTGCAGGCTGAGGTTCCCGGCGCCGACGTTCTCCATGGTGAAGAACTTGATCTTCTTGAACCCGACTACCTGCGTCTCGACGTGGACCTCGCCGTGGGACAACCGGCAGCGGTCGAGCTTCTTCTGGTCGAAGACGTCCAGGACCTTGATCTTGGTGTAGTCGATGGCGTCGGTGAAATAGTCGACGTCGGTCTTCTTGACGTACGCCTTGCGCTGCGTGAAGTCGAGTTTCTCGACGAAATACTGCTCGCCCTCGCACATGTAGATGGCCTTCTCATGCAGCGTGCTGAGCGCCGAGGTGAAATCGACCTCGGCGATGGCCCGGGACTCGTCGGTCGCGTCGACGACGACGAAATTGTCCGAGCTGATGCTCCGGAGGCTGACCCCGTCGGCGGGGTAAGCTTCGGATGTCCAGTACCATTTCTCCTGCGAGTGGTGGAGGTACTTCTCCTCCTCCAGGAACTTCAGGATGTCGGGAATGTCGAGCTTGCCGAACTTCTCGCCGTCGGCGAACGGCAGCTCGAAGGCGGAGCATTCGATATGGCTCACCAGGATGGAAAGGTTGTCGGGGTTGATGAGCGCCCGCTCTGGGCTCCGGGTGAAGAAGTAGTCGGGGTGGTTGACGATGAACTGGTCGAGGGGCGAGCTCGAGGCGACGAGCACGGCGGCCGATTTGCCGGTTTTGCGTCCGGCCCGGCCCGCCCGCTGCCAGGTGCTGGCGATCGTCCCGGGGTAGCCGGCGAGAACGGCGACGTCGAGGCTCCCGATGTCGATCCCGAGCTCCAGGGCGTTCGTCGAGACGACGCCCAGGATGTGACCTTCGCGCAGGCCTTTCTCGATCTCCCGCCGCTTGAGCGGCAGGTAGCCGCCCCGGTAGCCCCGGATCAGGCCCTCGTCCTTGATGGTCTTCTCGATATCTCCCTTTAGATAGGTAAGGAGGACCTCGGTGTTCAGGCGGCTCTGGGCGAAGACGATGGTCTGGAGGTTGTTCTGGAGGAAGATCGAGGCGACGCGCCGCGACTCGTTGATGTAGGACTTGCGGATGCCCAGGAACTTGTTGACGACTGGCGGGGTATAGAAGATGAAGAACTTCTCGCCCCGGGGCGCGCCGTTGTCGTCGATGAGCGTCACCGGCTCCTCGATCATCTTCTCGGCCACCTCGACGGGGTTGGCGATCGTGGCCGTGCAGAGGATGAACCGGGGGGACGACCCGTAGAAGGCGGCGATCCGCTTGAGGCGGCGAAGGACGTTGGTGACGTGGCTGCCGAAGACGCCGCGGTAGTTGTGGACCTCGTCGATGACGATGTACTTAAGGTTCCGGAAGAGGTTCGCCCACTTGGTGTGGTGCGGCAGGATACCGGCGTGGAGCATGTCGGGGTTCGTCAGGATGATCTGGCCGACGCTCCGGATGGCCTTGCGGGCGTCCTGCGGCGTGTCGCCGTCGTAAGTGTGGATCCGGACGTCCCCGGGGAGGAGGGCGATGACCTCGTCGAGCTCGGCCCGCTGGTCCTGGGAGAGGGCCTTGGTCGGGAAAAGGTAGATGGCCCGGGTCGAGGGGTCGTTGACGATGGCATCGAGAACGGGAAGGTTGTAGCAGAGCGTCTTGCCCGAGGCCGTCGGGGTGACGACGACGGCGTGCTGTCCGCCCCGGATGGCGTCCCAAGTCTGGCGCTGATGGGAGTAGAGCTTTTTATAGCCCTTTTTTTCGAACGCCTCACGGAGCGCCGGATGAACTTCCGGCGGGTAGTCGTCGTAGCGGCCTTCCTGGGCCGAGATGTGCTTGATGGCGGTGATCGAGTCGTCCCGGAGCCCCATCTCCTGGAGGAGCCCGAGCGATTTGAGGAGTTTTTCTTCGCGGCTTGAGGACATCGGGGAGCCTCAATCCATGCTACAACATTGAAAACGCCCGGTCAATTTGCCTCTGGGGGACGTTCCCCGAGAGGACACCCCGCTGCGGAAAAACCCGATGCTCCCTAGCGGGATGTCCCCTCGGGGAACGTCCCCATTTGTGAATAGGCCGCCCGCACGCTAGAATAGAGACATGCTCGAAGAGATCCGCGTCAAGAAGGCGGCGCAGCACAACCTGAAAAAGATCGACGTCGACCTGCCCAGAAACCGGCTGATCGTCGTCACCGGGCCGAGCGGCTCGGGGAAAAGCTCGCTCGCCTTCGACACGCTCTACGCCGAGGGACAGCGCCGCTACATCGAGTGCCTGTCCGCTTACGCGCGACAATATATCGAGCAGATGGAAAAGCCCGAGATCGAGTCCATCGAGGGCATTTCGCCGTCCATCTCCATCGACCAGAAGACAATTTCCTCGAACCCGCGGTCGACCGTGGGCACAGTAACCGAGATCTATGACCTGATGCGGCTCCTCTACGCCCGCGTGGGGACGCCGCACTGCCCTGAGTGCGGCCGGCCGGTGAGCACCCAGACGCCCGACGAGATCGTCCGCAGGATCCTTGATACCCTGGCGGGCGAGAAGGTGAGGATCCTGGCGCCGGTCGTCCGGGGCCGGAAGGGTGAGTACTCGCGGCTTCTCGAGAAATACCTGAAAAAGGGATACATCAGGTTCCGGCTGGACGGCGAATTCCGGGAGCTAGAAAAGGCCGTCCGGCTGGCCAAGACGAAAAAACATAACATCGAGGTCCTGGTCGACGAGGTCGACGTCCACGAAAAGAATGCCGCCCGGGTCCGCGAGTCGGTGGAGAAAGCGCTCGAGATGTCCGGCGCGGACGTGCTCGTCCTCAAGGAAAACGGCCAGGAGGCGCTCTACTCACTCAAGCTCCTCTGCCCGGCCTGCGAGGTCAGCCTGCCCGAGCTTGAGCCCCGGAGCTTCTCCTTCAACAGTCCCTACGGCGCCTGCCCGCGCTGCCACGGCCTCGGCTACGAGACGACGCTCAACGAATGGGGCGAGGTCGAGCTGACCGATGATGTCTGCCCGGCCTGCGAAGGCGCCCGCTTGAAGAAAGTCAGCCTGTCCGTCAAGGTCGGCGGGAAGAATATCTCGGAGTTGAGCGCGCTCCCGGTCGACCGGCTGATCGCCGAGATCCGCGCCTTCCGGTTCGAGCGGGCGGCCGAGGCGGTCGCCTCCAAGATACGGAAGGAGCTGCTGTCGCGTCTCGAGATCATGGTCGAGCTTGGGATGCCATATCTTCAGCTCGGCCGGACGACGCTCTCCCTTTCCGGCGGCGAAGCCCAGCGCGTCCGCCTGGCCGCCCAGGTGGGAGCGCGCCTCCGCGGTGTTCTGTATGTCCTCGATGAGCCGACCGTCGGGCTCCACCAGCGGGACAACGGCCGGCTGATCCGCCTCCTCAGGGAGATCCGCGACGAGGGCAACTCCGTCGTCGTCGTCGAGCACGACGAGCAGACCATCCGCGCCGCCGACCACATCCTGGACCTCGGTCCGGCGGCGGGCGAGGAGGGCGGCTACAAAGTCGCCGAGGGCACCCTCGATGAAATCCTGGCCTCGGCCGATTCCCTGACCTCCCAGTACCTTCGGGGCGACCGGTGTATCCCGGTGCCCGCCTGCCGGCGCCCGCCCCAGGGCTGGTTGACCGTCGTCAAGGCGAACGAGCACAACCTCAAGGACCTGGACGTCAGGATTCCCTTGGGGGCGATGACGGCCGTCACCGGCGTCTCCGGCTCCGGGAAGAGCACGCTCGTCTACGATATCCTCTACAAGACCCTGCTCAACCTCTTTCACAACGCGAAACAGAAGGCCGGCAGCCACCAGAAGATCCTCGGCATCGAGGAGATCGACAAGGTGATCGCCGTCGACCAGAAGCCCATCGGCCGGACGCCGCGCTCAAACCCCGCCACCTACACCGGGCTGCTCATGCCGCTCCGGGAGCTCTTCGCGCGGACGCCCGAGGCCAGGACGCGCGGCTACTCCCCGAGCCGGTTCAGCTTCAACCTGGCCGGCGGCCGGTGCGAAGAGTGCGAAGGGGCGGGGGCCAAGAAAATCGAGATGCACTTCCTGCCCGACGTCCTCGTCACCTGCGACCGGTGCGGCGGGAAGCGGTATAATAAAGAGACGCTGGCCGTCATGTACAAGAGCAGAAACATCGCGGATTACCTGGCCATGACCGTGGACGAGGCCTACGAATACCTCAAGTCGCATCCCATGCTGAAGAGGAAGCTGGCCGTGCTGCGCTCGGTCGGGCTGGGCTACATCCGGCTCGGCCAGCCGGCGCCGACCCTCTCGGGAGGCGAGGCGCAGCGCATCAAGCTGACCAAGGAGCTGGGCCGGCGGAACACGGGCCGGACGCTGTTCCTCCTCGACGAGCCGACGACCGGCCTCCATTTCGACGACGTGCGCAAGCTCCTCGAGCTCCTGGCCGAGCTGGTGAACCGCGGCAACACGGTGGTCGTGATCGAGCACAACCTGGATGTCATCAAGTTCAGCGACCGCGTGATCGACCTCGGGCCCGAGGGCGGCGAAGACGGCGGCCGGATCGTGGCCGAGGGCACGCCGGAGGACGTCGCGGCGGCGGCCGGGTCCCACACGGGGCGGTTTCTGCGCGGCGTTCTGGGGATGTCATGAAACGAACCTCACGGAAGAAGGCGGAGGCGGGCTTCAACGCGGTCCCGGGGAACGACCGGATCAAGAAAATCCTCCGGCTGGCGCTCGAAAAGGGCCGCGTCCCGAACTCGCTCATCTTCAGCGGGCCGAGGGGCGTCGGGAAGCGGCGGCTGGCCTTTGTCCTCGCCCAGGCCATCAACTGCGAGCGGGGAACGGCCGAGCCGTGCGGCGCCTGCGCGGCCTGTCTGAAAATCGCGAACGGGAAGCTGCCGGATGTCTGGGCGGTCGAACCCGACGGCCAGTCGATCAAGATCGAGCAGATGCAGGCGGTCCGACAGGCGGCCTACGTCAGGCCGCTGGCCGCGCGGCGGCGTGTTTTCATCATCACCGAGGCCGATAAGATGACGGCCGATGCCGCCAACTGCATGCTCAAAATCCTGGAGGAGCCGCCGGCCTATTCCCACATCATCCTCGTCACCTCGATGGCCCACCTCATCCTGCCGACCATCAAGTCCCGCTGCCAGCTGCTCAACTTTTCGCCCATCGGGAGGGAAGAGATCAAGCGGGCGCTCATGGAGAAAGGCCATCCGGAGGACCGGGCCGCGGTCATGGCCCTGCTCGTCAACGGCAATCTCGAGGAGGCCATGAAGCTGGATTGGGAGAAGGTCCAGGAGCGCCGTCGCGAGGCCTGGAACGTGTTTGCCGCGCTCCAGAGGAGGGGGGAGGCCTCGGTACTACTGAGGTCCTATGCGTTTTCCAAACGGGAGCTGGTGCGCGACGATTTTGAGAAGCTCCTGGGCGTCCTGGCCTCCTTCTGCCGGGACGCGAGCCTCCTGAAAACGGGCGGGGAGGCGTCCCTCCTCCTCAACCCCGACTATGCCGAAAAGCTCCGGACCCTGGAGACGGGCTGGCGGTCGGAAGAGTACACCAGATGCCTGAACAAGATCGAGCAGACGTTCGCCGGGCTGAAAAAGAGCCTGAACATGAGCCTGCTCGTGATGTCTTTCTATTCACTCATGGGAGAAATGAGACATGGCTGATATCGTTTGCCTGATATCCCAGACCACGGGGAAGATGCTCCGTGCCCTCAAGGGGGAGGAGAATATCCAGACCGGGGAGCTCTATGTGGTCGAATCCGACCTGGGCGGGGACCTGGCCAAATCGGTTGACGTCTCAAGCGGCGTCTGCTGCGTGCCCAAAGCGGGGCTGGGCGCCGTCAAGATCATCCGGCGGGCGACCGACGAGGACGTCCGGAAGTTCGAATGGCTCTGGGAGAAGGAAAGGCGGGCCTTCGAGCTCTGCGCGCAGCGGATCAAGTCCCATAACCTGCCCATGAAGCTTGTGGCGGTCCGGTATTTCTTCAACGAAAAAAAGGGAATCTTTTTCTATACGGCCGACGGCCGGATCGATTTCCGGCAGCTGGTCAAGGACCTGGCCAAGGAGCTGAAGATGCGGATCGAGATGCGCCAGATCGGCGTCCGGGACGAAGCCAAGATGATCGGCGGCCTGGGCGTCTGCGGCCGGTCGCTCTGCTGCTTCAGCTTCATGAAGGAGTTCGAGCCGGTGACGATCCAGAAAGCCCGCCGGCAGCAGATCGTCATCAACCCGACGAAAATCTCGGGCCTCTGCGGCCGGCTGATGTGCTGCCTGGCGTTCGAGGAGCAGACCCGCGGCCGGATGTACATCGAGGATGAAAACGAGAACCTGATCGAGGATTAGGGGGTGTGTGTCAGTTACCCGGCACGACCTGGAACCGCACCCGGCTGGAGACGGCGACGAGCGTCCCGTTGGCCGAGAAGGCTCTCACCTGCCAAGCATATCTCTGCCCGGCCACGATCTTCAGCTTGACATCCTCGGGGATGGCGATCCTGGTATCGACGGTGGTGGCCGTCCAGAGAAGCTCACCGTTATAGATGGAGATCTTGTATTCGGAGGCGTTGTCCAGTTTCGCCCATTCGAAATAGGCGGGCACGGCCTTGACGTCGATGAGCGGACTGATCAGGGAGAGCGAACGGCCCCTCACCACCTCGTTATCGCTGAGCGTGAACTGGGGAGACTGATTTCTGAGCAGGGGGAGCGCGCCGAACACGGCGAACAGGATGACCGCCGCCGAGACGGCCGCCGCCGCCCACTGGCGCGGCGTCAGCCAATTCGTCATCCTCCCGAGCGCCGCGGCCCAGCCTTTGGGCTCGGGCTGTGGCTCACGGGCGAAGAGCCAAGCGCCCTTGGCCTTGATGGCGGAGACGAGTTCATCACGCTCCTTGAGTTTCGTGAAACAGGAGGAGCAGTTGAAGTAGTGTTCCTCGAACCTGCCCTTCTTGTCCCCCTCGAGTCTATTCAGGAGGTAATCGTCGATCTGGTCTTCAAACAGACACTCTCTCATGATTGATCACCTTTCGTCCGGTTTCAACAGTTTAGTCGAGGCGACGGACGAAATGTGGAATTTTTTCATTTCTTGACCATCTTCCGTAAAAGCTTCTGGGCGTAATTCAGCCGCTCGCTGACCCGGCGGGGGGAGATGCCCAGGCGGGCCGCCACCTCCTCCCGGCTGAGCTCCTGATAATAATAGAGGTTCAGGACCTCCTTGAACTTGGGCTTGAGCTGCTGGACGGCGCCGGCCACGATCTCGGCCCGCTCCCGGGATTCCGCGTCCTCCGACGGGTCGGGCCAGGGGGAAGGCTCGGGGCCCCCCTTCAGCACCCTGGTTTTCTGGCGGATGAAGTCCACGATCCGGCGGCTCGTCACCGTGTAGATGAAGGTTCCGATCGACGACTCGCCCCGGAATTCGCCCTTTCTGACCTTTTCGATGACCTGGGTGATGATCTCGTTGACGACATCCTCCCAGTCGGGGGTCTGGGAACCCAGGGACTTGCGGACCTTGAAGCTGACGACGGGGCGATACTTCGCCACCATGTCATTGAGGTCGACGTCCTGGACGTGTCCGTTCACAATAACAGTATAAGAGGCGGCTAAAGCCTTGACAAGGGTGGATTTAAGGGCAATATCTCCCCCTCAAAGGGGATGGGAGGGTGAGATTTTTTCAACTTTTCAGGCCGCCGTCCGACTAATCTCGTGCGGTTAAAAAATGCGAAGCCTAGCTGTTATGGAAAACGCCCCCACTACCGTCAAGTCCCCCCTGGACAGGGATGGTCAGCTGTTGATCGAGGACGGCAGCGGCGCCCGGTCCTCCCTCCGCTGGTTCGACACCCAGATGGACCACGAATACCTGTTCACCCTCCGGGGGAACGAGGACTTCCTGGGCGCTCCCGGGAGCGGCGCCGGGCGGTTCCCCTGGAGCGGCAGCGACACCCGGGGCCAGAAGATCTTCCAGGCCCGGGCGGCGATGAAGGACCTCAACCGCTGGTACGAACGGCTGTTCCGCGACCACGAGGAGATGGATGAAGACATCGTGGCCGAGAAGCAGCTCTTTTTCAACTCCAACCTCATCCATTTCATCGCCGCCACCGACGCCAACGAGGACACCGTCGGCCACTCCCAGTTCGTGGCCAATTATTCCCTGCTGCTGACCCGCGAGCTCGGCATTTCAGACCGGCGGTTCCTGGTGGACATTGAGCGGGGCGCGCTGCTCCACGACATCGGGAAGGTCGGCATCCCGGAGTCCATCCTGATGAAAAGGGGCGCTCTCACGACCATCGAGCGGGAGATCATCAAGGACCATCCCCTCCTGGGATACAAGCTGATCGAGGAATTCTCCTTCCTGAAGCAGGCCTCACTCGTCGTGCTCTGCCACCATGAGCAGTTCGACGGCCAGGGGTATCCTTACGGCCTGGCCGGAGAGGATATCCCCCTCGAGGCCAGGATCTTTTCGCTGGCGGACACGGTGGACGCGATTACCTCCGACAGGCCCTATCGCCGGGGCCAGAGCTTCGAGGCCGCCCGCCGCGAGATCGAAAAGCACAGCGGCAGCCAGTTCGACCCTCAGCTGGTCGAGGTCTTTCTCACCATCTCCGAGGAGAGATGGCAGCAGGCCAAGCTGGACACTTTGAGAAACCTCAGGCTTCCCACGGTCCACTGAGCTTCACCGTCAGTCCCATCCCCCGGACCCGCACCTTCCCAAGAAGTCTTTACTCCGCTTTCCCAGTCTAGATAAGGGATGGGAACGGGCACGAGAGATTTTCGATTCGGAAGAGGGCGGGGCCTTAATCTTTCTTGGCTGAGGCGAGTGTTTCCGCCAGGATCTGGGCGGTGTGATAGGAACGGACGGGCTTTTCCCCCTTTTTCAGCCCCGCGCGGAGCTGGAGCAGGCACCCCGGGCAGTCCGTCGCCACGAGCCCCGCGCCGCTCGCCAGGATTTCCTCCCGCTTCCGGCTCCAGAGATGGGCCGAGATCTCGGGGTTCTTGACCGAGAATACGCCGCAGAAGCCGCAGCAGGTGGAAGGGTCTTTGGCCGGGGCCAGCTCGCAGCCGAGCGTCTCGAGGAGCTTCCGGGGGCGCTCGCCGAGCTTGAGCTCGGAGACGTAATGGCAGGGAGAATGATAGTACACTCGCTGTTTTTCCCCGGCCGCCCGCGGCAGGTCGTCCCGCGAGGCCACAAAGTCCGTGAAATCGAAAACGCGGTCCCGCCACCGAGCCGCCCGGGCGTCGATACCGGGATAATCGTTCTTCAGCATCGAGTTCCCCGTCGGGCAGACGGTCAGGATGTAATCCGGGTTTTCGCGCTCGAACGAACCGATATTGGCCGCCGCCAGACTGCGGACCGACTTCATGTCCCCGAGGTGGAGGCTGGGCGCCCCACAGCAGGCCTGGTCGTCAGGGATGAGCACCCGGAACCCGAAATGCGCGAGCGACCGGACGACGCTGTCCCGGACTTCGGGGAAAAAATACTTGACCAGGCAGCCCTGGAAAAAA
>Ga0154742_1118_pt3 | contig 47218 bp, 38 predicted proteins | sample Rifle2008BG16ft_FD_105750 | JGI IMG/M metagenome (GOLD analysis project Ga0154742, IMG submission 105750) | Candidatus Aminicenantes bacterium RBG_16_63_16 | reverse complement strand
AGGTGGAGGGCCAGGAGGCCGACCAGAGGACCGACATCTACGCGTTGGGCGCGATCTTCTTCGAGATGGTGACCGGCCGGGTGCCGTTCGAGGGCGACTCACCCCTGTCGGTGGCCTATAAACACAAGAACGAGGCACCAGTTTCCCCGCGCTCGCTGAACTCCCAGATCCCAGAGCCTCTGAACATCTTGATCCTCCGCTGCCTCGAAAAAGAAAAAGAAGATCGCTATCAAAACGCCGATGAAGTCCTGGCCGACCTCGTCCGCATCGAAGATGGACTCCCTATCTCTGAGCGCGTCATCCTCAAAGCCCGCCCCACGATCCATATCACTCGCGAAAGGCCCACCGGCATCCGGCGGTTCCTCGTTCCAGCGCTCATCTTTCTCGTCCTCATAATCGCCGGAGCCGCCGTCTGGCGCTTCCTCGTCGGTAGAAGTACGGGCGTCGCTCCCTTGATCGACAACTCCATCGCCGTTATCAGCTTCGAAAACCAGACCGGCGACCCGGCCAACGATAGATTCCGCAAGATCATTCCGAACCTGCTGATCACAAATCTGGAGAGTTCGCACTTCTTCAATCATGTGGCAACTTGGGAAAGGCTGCAGGAACTTCTCGAGCAAACCGGGAAACAAGACCTCGAGTTCATCGACGCGGATTCGGGCTTCGAGGCCTGCCGCAAGGGAGGCATTAGGGCGATCATTCTGGGGAGCCTCGTAAAGGCTGGCGATACCTTCATAACGGATGTCAAAGTCCTGGACGTGGAGACGAAGCGGCTTCTCGGAAGCGCCAACTCCAGGGGTAAAGGGCAGGACAGCATTTTGCTGGCTCAGGTTGATGAGCTCACCAAGAAGATCGCCGAGGGCATGGGCGTTTCCAAGCAGCAACCAGAGGCAGGCCAAACAAAGATCGCCGACATGATGACCGAGTCCATCGAGGCCTATGATTATTACTTGAAAGGCGTCGAGGAAGCGGGGAGGCTCTATAACGCCGAAGCAAAAAAGTCGTTTGAAAAAGCCGTCGAGCTCGATCCGGCCTTTGCCGCGGCCTACTTGCAGCTGGCCTGGCTCAACAGTGGGATAGGGAACACAAAAGGCATGATCGAGAACATGGAGCAAGCCAAGGCTCATTCAGGCAAGGCGCCAGAAAAATACAGGCTTTTCATCGAGCAAGAATACATCCGGCGGGTCGAGAAAAACCCGGAAAAAGCTCTGGGAATTCTTCAAGAGCTCGTGGAGAAATATCCCCAGGAAACCCGGTTCCGTTTTTCTCTCGCCAGGCGTTATGAAATCATGGAAGAAGTGGACAAGGCCATCGCAGAACACCAGAAAGTCCTCGAACTCGACCCCGACTATGGTCCTTCGGTTTTCACGCTCGCCTATAAGTACGGCGACCGGGGCGAGGACGCCAAGGCCATCGCCTTGCTCGAAAATTATCCCGCGCGCTCCCGCGGCGACGCCAACATCTTCGAAACCTTGGCGTTATTTTATTTTAAGGCCGGGCGGTTTGACGAAGCGCTGGCCAAGAATAAAGAAGCCCTGGAGATCAAGCCCGACTGGTACGTCCCCTATAAGAGCATGGCGTATATCTGGGCCTTTAAAGAGAATTATGCTGAAGCGATCAAGTGTATCGATCAGTTCCTTGCGGGTGAGAAGGTCTCCATATGGCAGGGCCATTTCATGAAAGGATTCTATCTCAGCTGGCTGGGACGCTGGGCTCAGGCTTTCGAAGAACTGGAGGCGGCGAGGATCATCCTGGAGGGTCTGGACAATAAGGATTGGCTGTATGCGCTCTACTCGATGCTCTTGTCAACGCATTACGAAAAAGGGGATCTCGCGCAGAACCAGAAAGACCGGCAGATCTGGTCCGATTTCATGGACAAGAACTGGCCGAGAAGTCAATTCCCGGAGTACTATTTTGGTTTTTGCTTTTACGAGGGACTTCAGGCGCTGAAAGAGGGGCGCCTCGATGCGGCGAAGGCGAAACTTGCGGAGTTTCAGTCCTTGGTCTCCGATATCAAGACCGCAAGCGAGGACTGGAGAAAGGACCTCGGATATCGGACCGGTTTGCTTTCCTCGGAGATCTTGATGGCTGAAGGATCTCCCGAGAAGGCCATTGAGCTTTTCAGACGGGTCCCATGCCTGGGGACGCTGTACATCGATGAAACAACATTTATAACCTGGTACAACGCTCCCTATCTAAAAGACGTCCTGGCCCGGGCTTACGAGCAAAAGGGCGACCTCGGCAAGGCGATCGCCGAGTACGAGCGCCTGACGGCTTTTAACCCGAAGAACCCGGAGCGGAAGCTGATCCATCCGCTCTATTATTATCGCCTTGCCAAGCTATACGAGCTGAATGGTCAAAAGGCCAAAGCCGCCGTCCGCTACCAGCGCTTCCTCGACCTCTGGAAGGACGCCGACGCCGGCCAGCCCGAAGTCGCCGACGCCACCAAACGACTGGCAGCGCTTAGCTAGGGAATGCAGCCGGCATTATATTCCCCTTTCCTGCTGAAAATGGATATAATGGAAGTCGTGAAGGAGAAAAGAAGTGTTTTCCACTTATACAGCTAAATACACCAAAATCAAATCGGGTTATATGGGCCAACTCGTCGAATGGCCTGAGGTAGTAACAGAGGGAAAGACCCTGGAAGAATGCCGAGCGATGCTCCAAGATGCGCTTCATGAGATGGTCCTAGCCTATCGGAAACAGAAGAAAGAAATCCCCATCGGCGGCGCGCTTATAGAGCAAATTCCGATTCAAGTCTAGATGTCTGTCAAACGGCGCGATCTCGTTCGTTATCTTGAAGAAAACGATTTTTTTCTGCTTCGCGAAGGCAAGAACCATTCTATCTATACGAACAATAAGAAGACGATTCCCGTAAAGAGACACAGATTCTTGGACCGGATAACGGCCAACGAGTTGTGCAAGCAGGCCGGTTTAGCACCTAGGTTTTAGTCTTCAAAAGCCAAGCATTTTCGGCAAGATCTCCCCGAATTGACAAGCGGCACTCAATCAAAAAGATACGCTGCTTCATAAATAATACCTTGATTTTTTATTAGCTCTATGTTAAAAATTCAATGTGCTTATTTACCGGCATGTCATCGACCGAATAAAGCCCTGGCTCGGCAAAGAGAAGATCATTCTGCTCACGGGTCCCAGACAGGTCGGAAAAACCACGATCCTCAAAATCCTGGAAGGAGAATTGAAGCGGGAGTCCAAAACGCTTTTTTTCTCCTGTGATCTGGAGATCGGAAACCCGCTTTTCAAGGATCCAAAACTCTTCATCAGCCTCCTGGAAGCCGAGCTGAGCGCGCACCCGAAGATGTATGTTTTCCTCGACGAACTTCAGTACATCCCTCAGGCCGGCTTGTTCCTCAAACCCGTCTTCGACCGATTGAAAAGCAGCATCCAGTTCTTCGTCTCCGGTTCCTCGAGCCTTGAGATCTCGCGCAGCCGCGAATTCCTGACCGGGCGCAAGATCGAATTCCGGATCACGCCCTTCACCTTTCCGGAGTGGCTCGGCATCTCCTCACAGTTCAGCTATCCGCGGTCGATCTCCATCGAGCCGCTCGCCAAGATCTCCGATTTCTATCAATCCCACCGCTCCGACCTGGAGACCCACGCCTTGACTTATCTGAACTGGGGCGGCTACCCCGAGCCCGCCTTCGAACCTCCGGAAGACAAAATCCAGATCATCAGGGAAATTATCAGCACCTATCTGCGGAAGGATATCGCCGGATTTCTAAACATCTCGAACCTGGAGGGCTATAACAACCTCATCCGGCTCCTCGCCGGGCAGGCGGGAGGTCTCGTGAACCGACACGAGATCAGCAGCACGCTGAGACTGAACGCGCAAACGTTGAACAAGTATCTCGCCGTCCTGGAGGGCACCTATATGTTCACCCTCCTGCCGCCCTTCTTTATGAACGTCCGGAAAGAAATCAGCAAGATGAAAAAGGCGTATGTCTTCGATCCGGGCGTGCGCCGCGTCATCGCCAACGCCAGGCCTGCCGTCAGCTTGGATGAGGTGACCGGCCCGGACATTGAGACTTTTGTCTTTACCATCCTGAGCAACTCCCCGCAGATCGACAGCCTTCATTACTATCGGACGATCTCGAAGTCGGAGATCGATTTTGTTGCCCAGATCGACGGTGCGCTGGTCCCCGTTGAAGTCAAGTCCCGAGCGGACTATGACCGCGTTCCGGCGTCGGTCCGGCATTTTATGACGACATACCGAGAGAGGACGAAAAGAGCCATCATCGTGACGCGCGACTTCCTGGGGAAAGAGACCGACGTTTATTTCATCCCGTTCACACTTTTCCCGTTTCTTGAGATTTGAATCCCGGCTTTTCTGATTTCCCGCCTTTCCATTTATGTTTGACACCCGGCTCACAAATCAATATCCTTTGCCCAAGCTAGCAGGAGGCGAACGGCATGGCGACCAGGTGCCCGAAATGCCGGTTTGAAAATCCCGACGGAATGGCCTTCTGTGGAAAGTGCGGCACCGGTATTCCGGGGACACGTACCGAATTCCAGGGAATTCGGAACATGTCCCCGAATTCCATCACCAGGACGCTCGAGACCGGATACAAGGTCTTGGCCGAGGGCAAGATCTTCGCCGGTAAGTACGAAATCGTCGGAGAGATCGGCCAGGGCGGGATGGGGGTTGTTTACAAAGCGGAAGACATCCGGCTCAAGCGCACGGTTGCCCTGAAATTTCTGCCGCCGGAGTTCATGCGCCTGCCGGATGCCCGGGAGCGTTTCATCCGGGAAGCCCAGGCGGCGGCCGCCCTCTCCCACCCCAATATCTGCACGATCCACGAGGTTGAGGAAGCGGACGGCCAGCCCTATATCGCGATGGAGTATGTGAGCGGCGAGAGCTTGCGCCAGAAAGCGGCAAAAAGGCCGATCGCGGCTAACGCTGTCGTGGACATCGCCGTCCAGGTTGCTGAAGGACTCGAGGCGGCGCACCAGCGCGGGATCATCCACCGGGACATCAAAAGTGCCAACATCATGGTGACCGAGAAAGGCCAGGCGAAGATCATGGACTTTGGGCTGGCCAAGATGCTGGGTGCCGAACAGCTGACCCGCGAGGCGGTGACCATCGGCACCGTGGCCTACATGTCGCCGGAGCAGGCCCGGGGCGAGGACCTGGACCATCGCACCGACCTCTGGTCGTTCGGTGTCGTACTCTACGAGATGCTGACCGGGCAGATGCCTTTCCGCGGGGACCTGGAGTCGATCATCCTTCATTCGATCGTTAAGGCAGAGCCCAAGCCTGTGCGTGAGCTGAAACCAGATATCCCGGCCGAACTGCAAAGGATCATCGACCGGGCCCTGAAGAAGAATCGCGAGGACCGCTATGCCTCCGCATCGGAAATAGCGGAGGACCTCAGGGCGTTTGAAAAAGAGCTCATAGCGGAGGAGATCGGAGGATTCAGCCTCAGAAAGCTCCAACGCTTCCTTCGACGTCCGCGCACAGTCATCCCCGCCGCCTTTTCCCTGGTCCTTCTCAGCCTCTTTGCTTTCTGGTTTTTTAACCGCCAGGCCAAGATCAAATGGGCGCGTGAAAAGGCTCTTCCCGAAATAAAAGCGCTCTCATTTTCTGATGAATTCTTTTGGGGCTGGAACCAGAGGGCTTCTATCGACATCTTCCGCATCGGCGAGAGAGCCGCTCGATATATCTCTGATGACCCGGAATTCAAGAAATTCTGGCCTGGGTGTTATTCCCTCGTTTCCTTTGAAACCGACCCCCCGGAGTCAAAAATCTTTGCCAAGCCCTATGCTTCCACTTATGGCGATTGGCAATTTCTCGGCGTCTCTCCGCTGGAAAACGTGGAGATGCCTCTGGCCTATTATCGCTGGAGAGTCGAGAAGGAGGGGTATGAGCCTGAAGTATTCGTCGCCGCGACGTTGAAGACAGACATACAGGCGGACGGCGGTCGCCCTTATCCAGTCAAGAAAGACATCAGGATCTTCAGGACACTGGACAAAATCGGAACGATACCTCCGGGGATGGTTCATGTCCGGGCCCAGAATCTGACAATCGGCAGCAAAAATGTAAAGCTCGGTGATTTTTATATGGACAAGTACGAGGTCACAAATAGTGAATTCAAAGAATTCGTGCTGAAAGGCGGATATAAAACACGAGACTTCTGGAAACACGAGTTCTCCAAGCAAGGAAAACGGTTGATGTGGGAAGAGGCCCTGGCCGAGTTTGTGGATGAAACAGGTCTTCCCGGCCCGGCTACCTGGTGGGGAGGCGATTACCCGGAGGGAAAGGGCGACTATCCGGTCACGGGTATAAGCTGGTATGAAGCGGCCGCCTATGCGGAATGTTTTGGAAAAAGCCTGCCGACCATTCACCACTGGGACGGGGCGCAAAGACTTCAAGAACAATGGGAGAACGATGCGTACTTGGGGGTTCTCCTTGTCTCGGAAAGCAATTTCTCGGGGAAAACTCTGCTGCCCGCGGCGAATGACGCGCCAATGTCGGCCTCGGGAGTATGCCAGATGGCCGGCAATGTCCGCGAGTGGTGCTGGAACAAAGCCGCATCCGGGCGGTGCGTCCGCGGAGGCGCGTGGGATGATCCGACCTATATGTTTGGCGGTATCTCCCAGGCTGATCCCTTTGACCGTTCCGAAAAAAACGGCGTCCGTTGTATGAAGAGAATCGACCTTCAAGAAGTCCCTGCGGAACTCTTTGAACCGTTCGCCGTAGTCAGGGAATTCCGTGATTATCAAATGGAAAAGCCTGTTTCGGACGAGGTTTTCCGCGTCTATAAGGACCAATTCGATTATGATAAAAAACCGCTCGATGCCGTCGTTGAAGAAAGGGACGGAAGTAACGAGAACTGGATAAAAGAAAGGATTGTTTTCAACGCGGCCTACACGGATGATAACATCATATATAGCTCGAATCGGATGTTGGCCTATCTCTTCTTGCCCAAAAACACGCCTCCACCCTACCAGGCTGTAATCTATTTCCCCGCTGGCGGAGGGCCAAACCCACAAACCAGCCGCGGGATTGAAAAGGAACAATTCAGTCGTTTCGATTTCATCGTCAAGAACGGCCGGGCCTTCATGTATCCGGTTTATCTAGATTATTACGAACGTCAATTCAAAGCTCCCCCGTCTTTAAAAGACAATTCAAGAGAATTGTCCCAATTTCTAGTCCATCTGGCCCAAGATTGCAAAAGGTCGATCGACTATCTTGAGACAAGAAAGGATATTGACATCAGCAAGCTGGCCTTTTTCGGATGGAGTTGGGGCGCTCGTCTGGGTAGGCTCATTCTGGCAGTAGAGGATCGCTTTAAGGCGGGGGTGTTGCTTGCAGGAGGCCTTGAGAAATTCGGTGAATCTAGGCCGGAAGTCGATGCCCTTAACTTCGTGCCTCGGATCAAGGTCCCGGTCTTAATGCTCAGCGGTAAATATGACATGATCTTCCCCTATGAGGTCTCGGTGAAGCCGATGTTTGATCTTTTAGGGACTCCGCAAAAGGACAAATTGCTGAAGTTATACGACACGGACCACGGGATCCCAACAGCCGAAGTCATCAAGGAGACGCAAGTCTTTTTGAATAATTACCTGGGGCCAGTCAAACAAGCTGGCGGGAATTCGTCGGGAGGCAAGCCTGGCCGGGCGAGATGATGTGATCTCTATAAATATTATGCCGCGTTTGACACATCTATTCCACGATTATATCCTTTTTTCAAACTTGAGAAGGGAATGAGGCGCGATGAAGTGCCCCAAGTGTGGCTTTGAGAACCTCGTTGATACCGCCTTCTGCGGCAAATGTGCGACGAAATTCGTCACTTCTGACAATGTCCAGTTCACCAAAACCCTGACTTTCGAGACCCCCTTTAAGGTCCTCATGAAAGGCAAGGCTTTCGCCGGAAAATACGCCGTCGAGGGCGAAATCGGACAGGGCGGGATGGGGGTCGTTTATAAGGCGGAAGATACGCGACTTAGGCGGACGGTCGCCCTGAAGTTCCTCCCGCCGGAGTTTATGCGCCTGCCGGACGCCCGGGAGCGGTTCATCCGGGAAGCCCAGGCCGCGGCCGCCCTCTCCCACCCCAACATCTGCACAATTCACGAAGTGGAGGAAGCGGACGGCCAACCCTACATCGCAATGGAATATGTGAGCGGCGAGAGCCTGCGCCAGAAAGCGGCCAAGGGCCCGATGGCGGCCGACACCGTGGCGGACATCGCCGTCCAGGTGGCCGGGGGGCTGGAGGCGGCGCACCAGCGCGGGATCATCCACCGGGACATCAAGAGCGCGAACATCATGGCCACCGAGAAAGGCCAGGCGAAGATCCAGAGGGTTCCCTCCCTCCGGATATGATCCGGGTCCAGGTCGACCGTGAGTTCTTGCCCTGGTACGGCGGCATCAAGCTGTTGCCTTTGCTAAAGCTCGACGATTTTCTCCTCGACAGATGTGAAGTGACGAACCGCCAATACAAAAAATTTCTTGATGAGGGAGGTTATCAACGGCCCGAATTCTGGAAGCAGCCGTTCACACGCGACGGGAAAGAGGTCCCGTGGGAAGAGGCGATTAAGAGCTTCGTCGACAAGTCGGGCCGTCCGGGTCCGGCAACCTGGGAGCTGGCGGATTATCCCGCGGGTCAGGACGATTATCCGGTCTGCGGCGTAAGCTGGTACGAAGCCTCGGCCTATGCGGAATACGCCGGAAAAAGCCTGCCCACCATCTTTCACTGGAGGTGGGCAGCCGGAGACCATGATTACCCGGACAGTCTCGATATGGGCTACATCGTTCCGCTGAGCAATTTCGGCGGCAGGGGCCCGACTCCCGTCGGGCGGACGCAGGGCATGTCGCCCTTGGGCGCCTATGATATGGCTGGAAACGTCAAAGAATGGTGCTGGAACGAGACTTCCGACGGGAAAAAGGGCAGCGTCGGCGGCGGGTGGGATGAACCCAACTACATGTTCGGCGAGTTCGACCGGTATCCCGCCTGGTTCCGCTCCCCCAATTTCGGCTTCCGTTGCATTAAATACCTGACACAATCTCCGGTGGAGATCGAAGCCGCCAAGCCCGTTCCCCTGGAACCTCTGCCCGCACCGACCGTTCTCGAACCGTGCTCGGACGAATTATATCAGGCCTACATGAAGTTTTTCGAATACGCCAAGAGCCCCTTAAATCCCAGGGTCGAAGAAAGAGAAGAATATTCGAGGTACACCGCCTTCGAAAGGGTCTCGTTTGATCCGGCCTATGTCGGAGACAGAATGGGCGCGGCCCTGTTTATTCCGAAAGAAGGGAAAAGGCCATTCCAGACCATAATCCACTGGCCCGGCTCGGCCGCCCGAGATGTGAAATCGGTCTCTGAATACGGCCCCAAGGACGGTTTTGATTATCTCACTAAGACGGGGCGGGCGGTTGTGCTGCCCATCCTGGGAGGGACATTCGGCCGGCAGTGGAAGCCGGAGGTCAAAGCGAAAACGACGGGCCAAGAACGTTTCATGAACACGGTCAAGGATTTTTTGAGGACGGTCGATTACCTCGAGACCAGACCCGAATTCGACACCAAGAAGCTTGCCTACGAAGGACTGAGCTGGGGGGCGGGGCTGGGCTCTATTATTCCCTCCATCGAAAAGCGGATCAAGGCGATCATCCTGATGGGGGCAGGATTCTATTCCCGGAACCCGCCCCACATCAACCCGATCAACCTCGCCCCCCGGATCACCGTGCCGATTCTGATCCAAAATGGCAAGCATGATTTCGCCATCTCGGTCGAAAAGCAGCTGAATCCCCTCATCAGGCTGTTCGGCACGCCGGACAAAGACAAGCACCTTAAGCTCTATGAATCCGGCCATTCCGTCTGGCTGCGGATGGAACAGAAAAGGGACGAGCTCGATTTCCTGGACAAGGTCTTCGGCCCGGCGAAGTAGACGGGGTTGACATTTCGGCAGCCTGTATTAATATATAATACAGGAGAATGATCATGAGGGCTGTCGTTTCCGTCAGTTTTCCCCGGGAGTTGGCGTCGGAGATCAACCGCCTGGCGAAGGAATCGGGCCGGACAAGAAGCGAGCTGATCCAGGAAGCGCTGCGCGCCTATCTCTGGGAAGAGCGCTTCCGTAAGATCACCAGGTCGACAAGGGCCAAGGCCAAGAAACGCGGCTTTGTGACGGACGAGGATGTCTTCAAGGCCGTGTCGTGAAGGTCATCTTTGACACCAATGTCCTGATGGCCGCCTTTCTCACAGAGGGGCTGTGCTCCAGAATCCTACTGAGGGCCAACAGGGGGGATTTCGACTTGTATATCTCCTCTTCGATCATCAGGGAATTTGAAGAAGCCTTGAGAATCAAAGCGGGATTTTCGAGGCGCGAAAGCGGGGCCATCATCAGCCTGGTGAATGAGATTGTCCAACTGGCCGAGCCTAAAGAAAATGACAAAAGGAAGGCCCATGGCCTATGCCGGGACGAAACGGACGATCATGTTCTCGCCTGCGCTCTAGCCTGTAATGCCGATTATCTCGTAACTGGGGATAAGGATTTGCTCGAGGTCAAGCGTCTTCATCACCTGACGGTAATCTCTCCAAGGGAATTTGAGCTGCTTTTTGACTGACGTTCTCTGATAATCCTGTTTCATTTCGAGGATGTAAGGTCGGCGTGATGGGCTCCATTCTCTCAATCGGTATTCCGACTCAGAAATCATCATAACCTTGGGAATCTTGTTGACTCCTCCTCTGCCGCTTGGTATTCTCTCGTCAACCCGAAATGAGGAGAAAAGGGGATTGAAATGCCCCCAATGTCAGGCCGAGAACGCGGACCAGTCCAAGTTCTGCGCCGAGTGCGGTTCTAGATTAGGCCTAGGCGGCCAAGTCCTGTTTACCAAGACGATGACGGTCGAGACCGGCTACAAGATCTTGGGTAAGGGCAAGGTCTTTGCCGGGCACCGTCCCTCCGGATATGGTTCGCATTCGAGGGAGCCAGTTCAGCCCCGCACTCGGCCAGTTGAATACAGGGATGCTGCCAAAGCTCGAAATCCCGGACTATCTCCTCGACAAGTACGAAGTGACCAACAGAAAATACAGGGAGTTTATTGAGGCCGGCGGCTACAGGAAGCCCGAATTTTGGACGCAGAAATTCGTCAAAGACGGACGCGAGATCCCTTGGGACTCGGCCATGAAATTGTTTGTGGACAGGACAGGACGCCCCGGACCTTCAACTTGGGAGGTGGGTGATTTTCCGGAAGGACAAGACGATTTCCCCGTGGCTGGCGTCAGCTGGTTCGAAGCGTCGGCCTATGCCGCTTACACGGGAAAGAGCCTGCCGACCATCTACCACTGGAACATGGCCATCGTCGACCCTCGTGAGTCTAATATGCCGACTTCCGGATACATTGGTTTCGTCATAGCCCGGAGCAATTTTGCGAGGAAGAGCCTGGCGGCCGTCAGGAGTTATCAGGGGATAAGCCCAAGAGGGATTTACGACTTGGCGGGGAATGTCAAAGAATGGTGTTCCAACGAGGTCCGGGACGGCCAGCGACTGATTCTCGGCGGCGGCTGGAATGAAGAAACCTACATGGTCCGGGACGCGGATCGCTACGATCCGTTTTCCAGGGAACCGAATTTTGGCTTCCGCTGCATGAATCTCCTCTCGGATGATGAAGCTTCGGCCGAAGCGGCGAAACCGGTTTCTCCGGCTCCCGCTCCCGATCTCAGCAACCTCAAGCCGTGTTCGGATGAGGTCTTCGAGGTCTATAAAAAGCTCTATGACTACAACGACAAATCGCCCTTGAACTCCCGGGTAGAGAGCCAGGAGGACCTGACCAGGTACACTCGGCTGGAGAAGGTATCCTTCGACGCCGCCTACGGCGATGAGCGGGTCATAGCCTATCTCTATCTCCCGCGCACAGCCGATCCGCCCTTCCAGGTGGTGATCTATTATCCGGGAGGTTCGGCGTCGACGGTCGCCCATTTTCTCGACTACGCGTCCAGGGACAGCGGCGACCGCCTGACCAAAAGCGGCCGGGCCTTTGTCTGCCCCATCATGTACGGCCACTTTGAACGGAAGATTTCACCGGAAAAGCTCAAAAGGACGACTTGGCTGGAGAGGGAGATCATGCGGATCAAGGACTTCAGGAGGACGATCGATTATCTGGAGTCCCGTCCCGACATCGATATCGGCAAGCTATCCTATGACGGACTGAGCAGCGGCGCGTGTTGGGGCGGTGTCATCCCCGCCGTCGAGGATCGTATCAAAACGGCCGTGCTGTTAGGCGGAGGATATTCTCCCCGGCCGCCGGAGTTCAGCCAGGTCAATTTCGCCCCCCGGATCAAGATCCCGATCCTGATGCTGAGTGGGAAGTATGACCTTGCGTTTCCCGTGGAAACGGGGATAAAACCGCTCTTTCAGATGTTCGGCACTCCCGAAAAAGACAAGATCCTCAAGCTCTATGAGACCAGCCACTCCGTCTGGCTGAGGAACGAGGTCATCAAGGACGAGCTCGATTTCCTGGACAAGTACCTCGGCCCGGGCGAAGTGAGGCGGCCCGTCGCCGCTAGCGCCGAATTATGCACCCTAAAGATCTGCGGTCTTGATGTCGCAGCCGTTTCTCTCCGAAGCCCGCATCAGATTGTCGGTCCCAGAGCCGCCCCCGCCCGTTGATGTTTTTTACCGGCCATTGAGAGGCCGGGGTCTGCACAGGCGTCACTATTTTTATGGCGGCCCTCGTGGAGCGCTGAGGAACTCGCTTGATCTGTTGACATTGTATATACGCTGTACTAATATGTTTACGAAGCTCATAACCAGGGACGGGCGAAAGAATGTCTATCTCAAGCAACGGCGAGACGTATCATTTGAGCATGTCCTTGCTGCGCTCGCTGAACGAGGCCCACTCTGGATAAAGGAGCATCCGCGACCGGAGAGATACCCAAATCAGCGCCTTCTGGGTGTTTTGATGGCGGACTACGTTTTTATCGTGCCGTTCGAGGAAACCGATGAAGAATTTATCCTCAAAACCATCTACCCGAGCCGCAAGGCCACGGAAGCGCATAGAAGGCCTGAAGGAAAAGACAATAATCAAGGCTCGCGATAAAGCTTTTTTCCAGCCCCTGGATACGCAGGAAAAAGACCTCCGGGACGCCGTCGAGAAGGATGCGCTGCTCCCAGTATCCGATCAGGAAGCGTGGAGAGAGAAACTGGTCCAGGCGGCCCGGACGACGATCGCGAAAAACCGGCACATCAGCATTCGCCTCTCGGAAAGGGATATTATGCTGATCCGGGCTAGGGCCATTGAGCTCGGCATGCCCTACCAAACCCTCATCGGATCAATCTTGCATCAGTACGCGGAGGGGAAAGTCAAGACTCCGTTTTGAGTGACACGAAAATAGACCAAGGTGAGCCGACAAGTTCGTAAACCAGCCGGACGCCAAGAAACATATCGCGGATCTCTCTTAAACTACCGCCGTACTGCTCTTCTTGATAATCGACTTGGAGTCTGATCGCAGCAGCCTCTGGGCGCATTTCGTCTGTCCAGAGCGGCATACCTGTCAGGCGCGCCGCCTGCTTCGGCGATTGACGTTGGTGGCCACTATCGGCTAAAAAGGAAAACGCAAATTGATATCCTGTCACCACTTAGGAGGGAAAAATGATCGGAGCGATCGCCGGGGACATCATCGGGTCGGTTTATGAATTCGCGCCGTTCAAGGGGAAAGACTTTCCCCTGTTCCAGCCCGCCTGTCATTTCACCGACGATTCGGTGCTTACCGTCGGCATCGCGCAAGCCATCCTGACCGACGGCGACTACCGCGCCAAAGTCCTCGATTTCGGCCGACGCTATCCGAACGCAAGCTACGGCGGCGGATTCAGGAGATGGCTCCATTCCCAGGACCCGCAGCCCTATTATAGCTTTGGCAACGGGTCCGCCATGCGCGTCAGTCCGGTCGGGTTCGCCTTCGAGACGGGCGAAGACGTTCTCCGCGAGGCCGCCCGGACGGCGGAATTCACCCACAACCACCCCGAAGGCATCAAGGGCGCCCAGGCCACGGCGCTCGCCGTTTTCCTGGCCAGGACAACGCGCGACAAAGTCGTCATCCGGAAGGAGATCTCGACCCGGTTCGAGTATGACCTCGGCCGCACGGTGGGAGAAATCCGTCCGGATTATGGTTTTGACGAGACCTGCCAGCGGACCGTGCCCGAGGCGATCATCTCTTTTCTGGACTCCGATTTCTACGAGGACGCCGTCCGGAACGCCGTCTCGTTGGGCGGCGACAGCGATACGCTGGCCTGCATCACGGGCGGGATCGCCGAGGCGTTCTACGGGCCGGTTTCGCCTTATATCAAGAACAAAGTGCGGGAGATCCTGACACCGGAGCTCCGGGAGATCACGAAAACGTTTTGCGCCAAGTACCGGCCAGACCCCAGCGCCTGACCGCTCGAAGTTTCTTCTTGGTGTATTCGATCAGGCCGCCGGCTACTCACTTCACGGAATCTTCACTCACGATTCACGCGAGCTTCAAAGCTCCGGCCGCAGTCTTTGCTATGCTTCCCGCCGGATGAGGTTGAGGAGCGCTGAGGATCCTTGTATTGACCGAGGGCGTGTTTTAGAATCATGACAACCCACCGGGCGCAGGTAAGCCACCGCTTGGCCGTGGGATGAGCGACCGATGCATCAGCGTCACAGAATCGTCCTGCTGTTCGGCATCGGGATCGTCCTGCCCAGCCTGCTCCTGGGATATCTGGCCTTCCGCGGCATCCAGAACGACCGGGCTCTGGTCGAGAAGGAAAGGCTCGAAGAAACCCGGCGGGCCGCCGACCGGGTCATCCGCACGGTCGATGACGCGATCGCGGCCACCGAGGAAGCTCTGGCAAAGACGCTCGCGGACCGGTCCGGAAGGCCACCCGAAGAACTGGCGCTGGCCCTGATAAGACTGGCCGCAGCGAACCCTCAGGTCGAACAAATCTTTTATCTGCAGAACCTCAAGGACATTCGCTTTCCCGCCGTCCATCCGCTGTATATCGTTGACGGCCGGCGAGAAGCCGGGCCTTCTCCTCTTGCCGATCTTTCCCTTTCAACCGGAATCCAGGCTGCCCAGCAGCTGGAGTTCCGGCAGAAAGACTACGCGAGAGCTCTGGCCGCCTATCGGCGGGCTCTTCAAAACGCGACCGACCCTCTCCTCAAAGGGCTGATCCTGAACGGCGTCGCCAGGGTCCAGAGGAAATCCGGACTTCTGAAAGACGCACTGACAACGTATGAAGAGGTCGTTCGAAATTATAGCGGGATGATCATTCCTGGAGGGATGCCACTGGGACCGTCCGCGAGCCTGGAAATCTGCGCGCTGTCACGCGAGCTCGAGGATACCGCGAAATCCATCCAAGCATCCCTCGGGTTGTATAGGTCTCTCCTCCGTCCAAAGTGGACATTGGAAAGAGCGGAATTCGACTTTTTCTCCGTACGCGCCAAAACCCTCATCCAAGATACCATTTCCAGCCGGCCGAGCGGTCTCGATCTTACGCCCTTCCAAAGTGAGTTCCGGAGTCTGGAGGCCGAAGAGGCGGAGCAAAGAAAAAGGACGGAGAGAATGATCGCATTCGAGCAGGGCGCGCCCGCGGCCCTGGAGGCAAAGATCCGGGGAGGCGCGGCCGGGCCGGATCGAGCCTTTAGGAGGTTGGCCCTCGACCTCGGGAGTGAATCCTATCTCGTCTCGATAACCAGGCCGTCCGCGCCGGCCGTAAACGCATCGGATACGGCCTGGGGATTCGTTATCGATGCCGAACGGCTCAGAGGGGATTCCCTCCGCCCGGCCCTGCGCCAAAATTTCCCTTCCGGTGAGACGACCTGGTCCGTCAAGGGGAACAGCGGCGCGGCCGTCCTGTCATCGGATAATCCGCCCGCGGGCCCGGTGACTTTCCGGACGAATTTCGCCGCCAACGTCCCGGACTGGACCCTGGAATTCCATCAGCCGCCGCCCCGCCTCCTCAAGACGTTTTTGTTTTCTCGGCGGGGTTTCTATTCGCTGGTTTTCCTGCTCATCGCCGGCATCCTCGTTTTCGGCCTGGCCCTGACCATCCGCGCGGTCTCCCACGAGCTCGAGCTGGCTCGGATGAAATCGGATTTTGTCTCGACGGTCTCCCATGAGTTCAAGAGCCCGCTGACCTCGATCCGGCAGCTCGCCGAGATGCTCCAGTCGGGCCGGGTGCCGTCCGAGGAGCGCCGGCAGCAATACTACGACGTCCTGCTCGAGCAGAGCGAGCGGCTGGCGCTGCTCACGGATAATATCCTCAGCCTGGCCAGGATCGAGGAGGGCCGCGCGGAATTCACCTTCGAGAGCACGGACGTCACCGCCCTAATCGCCGGCGTCGTCTCCCCCATTCAGGATAGAGTTCGCCATGAAGGCTTCGCCCTCGAGTTGAAGGCCGCCAGCCCGATTCCCTTCATCGCCGTGGACCGCAGCGCCTTATCACAGGCCATCGCCAACCTGATCGATAACGCCATCAAGTATTCCGGCGGGTCCAAGAAAATACTAATCACCGCCTCCATCGAGGGGCAATCCCTGGCCATCGCCGTCGAGGACTTCGGCATCGGCATCAATAAAGAGGATATCCCCAAGCTGTTCGAGCGTTTCTACAGGGGCGGCGACGAGTTGACGCGGACGGTCAAGGGAAGCGGGTTGGGTCTGACGCTGGTCAAGGAGATCGTCCAAGCCCACCGGGGAAAGGTCCGCGTCGAAAGCGAGCCGGGGAAGGGCAGCGTATTTTCCATCCTCCTGCCGCTTCCGCAAGGAGAAGGGAGCTGAGATGACAAAGATCCTGATCATCGAAGACGAGGAAAGCATCCTCATGCCGCTCGAGGACAACCTCAAGCTCGAGGGCTATGAGGTCGCGAGCGCAAAGGACGGTTTGCAGGGGCTCTCCATGGCCGCCGAACAGCCTTACGACCTGATCATTCTCGATATCATGCTTCCGAAGATGGACGGGTTCGAGGTCTGCCAGCGGCTGCGTCAGGACCGCATCGTGACGCCGATCCTCATGCTGACCGCCAAGAGCCAGGAGGTGGACAAGGTGCTCGGGCTGGAGCTGGGCGCCGATGACTATGTCACCAAGCCGTTCAGCTCGAGGGAGCTCCTGGCCAGGGTCAAGGCCATCCTCCGGAGGGTTAGCGAGCCGCTGCGGGGCATTGATTTCTGCCGCTTCGGCGACATCGAGCTGGATTTTGTCAAGTACGAGGCAAAAAAGGGAGGCCGGCCGGTCTCCCTGACCGCGCTCGAGTTCAGCCTGCTCCATTTTCTCGTTCAGAACAAGGGGCGTGTTGTCGATCGGAATGAAATTCTGGACAAAGTATGGGGCAAGGACGTCTTCGTGGACGCCCGGACCGTCGACAAACACATCTCCCTTCTCAGAAAAAAATTCGAGGACGTCCCGCAGGATCCGAAATACATCCTGGGTGTCAGGGGCGTCGGATATAAGTTCACGGGATGACCGCGGTTCACGGAATCTTCATAGAAGGGGCGCACGGGCTTCATGCAAGTGATACGCCGTCCGTTTATCCTTCCTCATGAAGAATCAACATGAGGAGGCCCGAACCATGAAACCAAAATCGATCGTCTCCATGGGATTGGCCCTGCTCGTCGGCCTAATGTTGGCGGGCGCCGGCCAGCAAAGCGCCGAACAACTCTACAAATCAGGACTCTACGAAGAAGAAGTCAGCGGTGATCTGCAAAAAGCTATCGCGATCTATCAGGACATCCTGAAGCGGTTCCCGGACAGCCGCGAGATCGCCGCGAAGGCCCAGCTCCATATCGGGTTGTGCTTCGAAAAGTCGGGCGCCCAGGAAGCTCAAAAGGCCTTCCAGAAGGTGATCGACAACTATCCCGAACAAGCGGAAGCAGTCCGGCAGGCCAAGGACAAGCTCTCCCTCCTCGCTGGGTCCCGCGCCATCGCAGGACCCGGCGACACGGAGTTCAAACTCCGCCAGGTTTGGGCCGGCCCCGGAGTCGATATCCTGGGTGCCGTTTCCCCGGACGGCCGGTACCTTTCTTTTGTGGATTGGACGACCGGCGACCTGGCGATCAGAGAGCTGGCCACGGGAACGAACCGGCGCCTGACGAACAAAGGTTCGTGGGCGCAGTCTCCGGAATTCGCGTTGTTCTCGAAATGGTCACCGGACGGTCGGCAAATCGTCTACCAATGGTATAACAAGGACGAGTTCTTTGACTTGCGCGTTTTTGATATCAAGAATTCGACGACGCGGACCCTCTATCAAAATCAAAAAAAAGACGAATATGCGCAGGCCTTTGACTGGTCTCCTGACGGCAAGGCCATTTTGGCGGGTTTGTACGGGCAGCGGGGCTCATCAGTCGAAGCGTTCACTCGGCTCTGCTTGATTTCCGCTGAGGACGGTTCAGTGACAGTCCTGAAAACTCGATTCGAAGGTCATTCGCCAGATGCTCCGTGGGGATTCGTATTCTCGCCGGACGGGAAGTATATCGCCTACGATATTTCGCAGGAAGACGAGGCCTATGAAAAGCGGGACATTTATTTGCTCTCCGCCGACGGAAGCGCAACAACGGCACTGGTCGAGCATCCGGCAAGCGACACGGTCATCGGTTGGACACAGGACGGCGAAGGTCTGCTGTTCCATAGCGACCGGACGGGAACACAGGATGTGTGGTTCATTCGCGTCGCCGGCGGCAAACCTCAGGGCGATCCCCAGCTGCTGAAGTCCAGCATCGGCATGATGGAACCGATGGGAATCACATCCCGGGGACAGCTGTATTATGGACTGCAGGGAAACGCGACCGATGTGTACGAGGTTGGGATCGACCCCCAAACGGGGAAGATCTCGAGCCCGGCTAAGAAGGCGGTTTTGCATTACGAGGGGCACAACGCCTACCCTGATTATTCACCTGACGGGAAACTCTTGGCGTATATTTCCACCCAGAGCGTGCCATCAATTCAGCCTCAACGTTTTCTAGGCATTCTCTCTCTTGAAACAGGCAAAATCCGTGAGCTGCACCCCGATCTCACGATGTTTGGTTTTCCGCGTTGGGCGCCCGACGGCCGCGCCGTCTCTGTTGAGGGCACCGGCAAGGATGGCCGTGAGGGCATCTTCCGGGTGGATGCTCAAACCGGCGATGTCGTCCCGATTATTCTGATCGATAAAGGAACGTCGATCTACTCACACCGCTGGCTTAAGAACGGGAAGGCCATGATTTATTCGACCGGCGATCGGGCCGGAAAAACAGGTTCTATTTTCGTCCACAATTTTGAAACAGGCCAGGAAAAGCGGATTCCCGGCGCGCCTTCCAAGGCCCAGTTTTTCGATATCTCCCCGGACGGGAAATGGCTGGCTCTATTAAATAGGGAGGCTCAAAGGGTGATCAGCATCATGCCGGCGTCGGGCGGCGAACCTCGAGAAATCTATAGGTTCGAGCAAGGAGGGAATTATGTCATCACGCCGGCCTGGAGCGCTGATGGACGTTATATCTATTTCTCCAAATTGCAGAAACCCCAAGGACAAGGAAATATCTGGGACCTCTATCGCATCTCCGCGGAGACAGGCGAAGCACAAAAGATAAACCTCAGCATGGCCCAGCTCCGCCATTACAGTGTCCATCCCGATGGACTGCTCCTTGCCTTTTCCTCCATGGGTACGAATCCCGAGCAGTCCCAGGTTTGGGTGATGGAGAATTTCCTGCCCAAAGATAAGATTAAGTAATGATCGACATGATTCAGGCGCCCTTGAGCGGAGATAACCGGGAATACGACCTCGGATTCGGGACGGCCAGATGGGCTCATGGGAAGTTGGCCTGAATTATCCACCAGGTAGGAGAGCGCCGAAGAAAATGTTTCCCTCTTCCTTCAGATGGGAGAGGGTTGGGGTGAGGGTGATTCAAATCTTAACCCCCTCCCCTCTGTCCCCTCCCGCCAGGGGCGGGGATCATGAAAAGCACAATTCCATGAATAGATCAGGTCAAGTTCCGAGCCTCTTTTTGGTGTACTCGATGAGGCCGCCGGCCTCGATGATGCCGATGACCGATGCGGGGAGCGGGAAGAACTTGAAGACGCGCCCGCCGGAAATGATTTTACCGCCCGCAAAATCGATGTCCACCTCATCGCCCGTCCGGAGCGCGTCCGACGCCTCCGCGCACTGGAGGACCGCCAGCCCGAGGTTGATGGCGTTCCGAAAATAGATCCTGGCGAAAGATTTCGCGATGACGGCCTGGACGCCGGCCGCCCGCAAACACGCCGCCGCCTGCTCCCGCGAGCTCCCGCAGCCGAAGTTTTTGCCGGCGATGATGACATCCCCCGGCTTCACATTTTTAGCGAACTCGGGGTCGAGGTCCTCCAGGGCATGTTTGGCCATCTCGGCCGGCTCCATGATCCGGTAGGTGTACCGTCCCGGAAAAATAACGTCGGTGTTGACGTCGTCGGCGTATTTCCAGACGCACCCTTTGCTCATGTGTATTTCCTGGGGTCGGTGATCTTTCCTTCGAGAGCCGAGGCGGCCGCCGTGGCCGGCGAGGCCAGGTAGATTTCCGAATCGCGGTTCCCCATCCGGCCGCGGAAATTGCGGTTCGAGGTGCTGACGACGACTTCGCCCGCCGCGAGAAGCCCTTCGTGCGCCCCGAGGCAGGGACCGCAGCCGGGGTTAAGGATGACGCAGCCGGCTTCGGAAAGAATCTCGAGAAGGCCCTGCCGCAGGGCGTCGAGATACACAACGCGCGAAGCCGGGAGGACCAGCGCTCGCACGGACGCATGAATCCGGCGGCCCTTGAGAATCTTCGCGGCGGCCTCAAGGTCCTCCAACCGGCCGTTCGTGCAGGTCCCGATAAGAGCCTGATGGAATGGCTTGCCCTCGACCTCCCGCACGGGTTTCACATTATCAACGGTGTGCGGACAGGCCATCTGCGGCTCGAGGCTCGAAAGATCATATTTCAGCGTCGCTTCATAGGCGGCATCGGCGTCGGATCGGACGACCTCATATTCGGATTTCGCCCGGCCCTTGACCCAATCGAGCGTGACAGCGTCGGGCTCAAAATAGGCATTCTTGGCGCCCATCTCGGCGGCCATGTTGGCCATGGTCATCCGCGAGGCCGCGCTGAAAACGCCGGCCGCCGGCCCGCTGAACTCGACCGCCTCATAGTTCGCCCGATCGGCGCCGTTATCCCCGATAATCTTGAGGATCGCGTCCTTGGCATAAACGCCGGCCTGGAACTTTCCTGAAAACTCGACCTTGAGCGTCTCAGGAACCCGCAGCCAGATCTCGTCGGTCGCCCAGATGCTCGCCGTTTCGGTCCTCCCGATGCCGGCGGCGAAGGCGCCGAAAGCTCCATAGGTTGTCGTGTGGGAATCGCTGCCAACGATCACCTTCCCCGGCAGGGCGAATCCCTCCTCGCTCAGCACTTGATGGCAGACGCCGTGCTGGATGTCGAAGAAGTTCGGGATGGCCTGCGCGGCCGCGAACTCGCGGATCGCCTTGTGGTTCTGGGCGTACTTCTCATCGGCCGCCGGGACGATGTGGTCGAGGATGATGACGATTTTTTCGGGCGCCCGGACCCGGGCGACGCCGAGCTTTTTGAACTCGCCGATGATGGCGGCGGAGTTGTCGTGGGACAGGTAATAGTCGGGCGAGACCGTGACCACCTCGCCCGCGCTGACCTCCCGCCCTGCCTTCCGCCCGAGTATTTTCTCCGTTAAGGTTTTACCCAATACTTTTCTCTCTTAGCCCCCTACTTCATAACTCCGTTAAGTAAAGAAGTGAGGGATCGGGTGGTGAGGAGTCAGGGCAATTCGAGCGCGGGTGGCATGGCGATAGTCCCCGCAACGCCCGGAGCGACGGGGACCCCTCTCTTGACGGGTGAGGCGCGAGGACGGACGGGGACGCGCCATGACAGGACCCGCGCTCTCTAGAAACCTCGTGACGACGAAGCACTCGTCCCTCTCCTCTTTACTTTAACACATCAAAATTTACGAAATCGGCGTGATTGACGATGATTGCCTCGATCGTCCGCCGGGCGCCGTCGCCCTCCTTGGAGTGGGCGGCGATGATATGGAGGACCTCCTGCGGCAGGCCATGCCGGGAGGCGAAGGCCGCCCCGGAGATGGGATGGCGCAGCAGCTCGCCGTTCCGGCTCTTGACGAACTTCCCCTTCTCCCGCTCGTATTCGAAGAGCTTCCCGACATCGTGCAGGATAGCGCCCGAAAGGAGCACGTCCCGGTCGATGGCGACCCGCTTTCCATACTCTTTCATCAGCACCTCGGCGATCTTGAGCGCCATGAGGGCGACCGCACGCGTGTGCTGGATGAGGCTGACATCGGTCTTCGGGATGAGGAGCGTGAAAGGCATCCCGGGCAGGTCCTCGATCGTCCAGCGGGCCTGTTTCATGGCTTCGAACCAGACGCGGGTCGTCAGCTCCCGGAGCCTGGCGTCGCCGATGAACTGGATCTCGGGGAGGAGCGTTTCAAGCTGTTTTCGCATCTAGGCCTTCCTTTCGCCCGGACCATCATACTCGAAATCGGCGGGATGGATTTTCCGCATCGGCCGCATCCGGGTTTTTTCCTCGTGGATGTGGGCCACCAGCCCGGGCACCCGGGCGATGATGAAAAAGGCGTTGCCGATCTCGGCCGGAATCCCGAGGTCGCAGAGCACGGCGGCGATCGCGCCATCGACATTGATCGGCAGAGGCTTGCCGCTCTCTTTGAAAATATTCTCGATCGTCCGGGCGATGCGCACGTGGGGACCGGCGAGCTTCAGCTCCTCGGCCAGGCCGAAAAGCCGGCCCGTGCGCGGGTCCTGGGTGTGGACGCGGTGGCCGAACCCGGAGGCCCGCTCGCCCCTCGATTTCATCCCGGCCAGGATTTCCCGGGCGGCCTCCGCCTCACCGATATTCTTTTCGGCCGAGCGGCGGGCGACGGCCTGGAAAAGCCTCATCCCCTCTTCGATGGCCCCCCCATGAAAACGGGAGATGGCGAGCACTCCGGCGGCGACGGCGGCGTGGAGCTCCGCGCCCGTCGAGGCCACCGTCCGGGCGGCAAGCACTGATGGCGGTCCGGCGCCGTGGTCCACCGACGAGACGAAGATCGCATCGAGCAGCCGGCCGACCTCGGGCGACGGCAGCTCGCCCTTGAGAGCGAGATAGATCGCCTGGGAAAAGGAGACCTTCCCCATCAGTTCATCGATCGAATAGCCGCGCAACCGGACTTTGTTCGGCTGGACGCTTGTGATCGCCGTTTTCCAGTGCAGGTCTTCACTCATCTTTTTTCCCCTCCCACCCGCCAGCCGTCCGGACCAGCTCCCCCGCCACCCTGGGGATGTCGGAGATCGCGTCGACGACCCGGGCGCCGACCTCCTTCAGCCGCTTCACCTTGGTTTCATAAGAGCCGCGCGAGCCCTCGACGATGGCACCGGCGTGGGAAAAGCGTGTCCCGGACTTGGCCGCTTTGCCGCCGATATAGGCGATCAGAGGCTTGGTGAACCGCCCGCGCTCGATCAGGTCGGCCACCCGCTCCTCCTGCGTCGTCCCGATTTCACCGAACATGACGACGGCGCGCGTCTCCGGGTCCCGCTCGAAAAGCTCCATGATTTCGGGGTGGGAGAGGCCGACGATGGCGTCCCCGCCGACGTGGACGATGGTGCTCTGGCCGAGACCGGCCCGGGTCAGATAATAAGAAATCGCCGAGGTCATCCCGCCGCTCCGCGAGCTCACGCCGATCGTCCCGGGGCGGAACCACTCCCGGGCCCGCTCGGCCCGGCCGCCGATCATGCCCAGGACGGCCTGTCCGGGGCTGACGAGCCCCAGCGTGTTGGGCCCGACGAACCGGGCGCCTTTTTCGCACGCCCGGGCAGCGATCTCGAGGACGTCGTGGATCGGCACGCGGTCGGGCACGATGACGAGAAGCTTGATGCCCGCCTGGATGGCCTCCAGGGCGGCGTTCTTGACGAGCGCGGCCGGGACGAAGATGACGCTCGCGTCGATCGGCCCGTGCTTCTCCTGGGTCTGGACGACGGAATCGTAGACGGGGATGCCCTCGACGTCCTGGCCCCAGCGGCCCGGGGTCACGCCCGCCACGAGCTTCGTGCCGTAGTCCTTCATCAGCCGGGCCCGGACGACACCCTCGCGGCCGGTGATGCCCTGGATGATGACCCGTGTTTCGCTCGTGACGAGGATCGACATTACGCCGCCTGAAACCCTACTGAATTTATTGAATCGATGTGTTTACTAGCCATTGGCATCTTTACCGGCGGCGCTCGCCGCCGTGGCCCCTGCGATCACTTTCTCCCGGTATTCCTTCAAGCCGGGGATGGGCAGGTGGACGATGATGGCGTCGAGCTCATGGAACTTGCAGAAGATCTCGCAGGCCAGGCACTCGGTGCACTTCCCTTTCTTTGCCTCCTCGGCGGGGATGGCGAGCACCGGGAGGCCGGCCTCGAGCTTGAGGATCCCCGGGGCGCAGGCTGTGACGCAGCCCTTCGTCCGGCAGCCCGGGCATTTCACGTGGTCGAAGGACAGGCGGCCGGTCAGCGTGTTGAAAACATAGGCGTTCGGTGGGGGCGGCGGCTCGGTGAGCGGCCGGACTTCGTGGCGGAGCGCCGGATTACGGCTGGCCAGCTCCTCCAGGCGCGCGGCGCAATGCTCCGGCGCGTCGTCCCGGCCGTACCCCTCGACGACGCCCGGAATCTTTTTGAGATATGTTGCGAGGATCTCGATCGCTTTCTCCTCGAAATTTCCCCCCAGCCTGATGACGGCCGGGATGGCCAGATTCTCCTCGTGGAAGGCTTTGACCAGGCCGCGGGCCGAGTGGTACTGCTCCTGGCTCGCCACTCCCGACCCGGACGCGAAATAGCCCCGGAGGCCGGGCTGAGAGAGAATGATCTTGGCGGCGCGGTATACTTTGCTGGCCGGCGGGTTGCCGCTGGTGTCGCAGTAGTTGGCCAGCTTGAACCCGCGGCCGAGCACCGCGTCCATGGACATCATCGAGCCTCCGCCGCCGGCGCCGTGAAACCCGATGAACCGGTCGCCGGCTGCGGGATTGTCCGACATCTGGAAGAAGTAAAATGTGCCGCGGTAGTCTTTCTCCTCGACGCGGTAGGCGATCCTCTCGAGCTCGGTGGGCGGCCGGTCGAACTCGCGGGCGATCTCGATCCCCAGCTCGGGGTGGCGGTAGACGGCATAATCGTCGACCACCAGATGGCAGTCGGCCGCATAGACGGCCCCGTCCGCGGCAACCACGAGAGGATTGATCTCGGCCGACCGGGCGTCGGAAGCGCGGGCGACGCGGTAGAGGCGGGTCAGAAGATCCGCGAGCTTGGGAAGCAGGCCTCCCCCGACGCCCACCCCGATGAGCATGTTCCGGGCCTCGTATTCGGGAAACCCCGAGAGCACATCGATGGCCCGGCGGGCGACCTTCTCGGGGTGGAGGCGGGCCATCTCCTCGACCCCCGTCCCGCCGGCCGGGCTGAAGACGAGAACCGGCTGCTTCAGCGCGTCATCGAGCACCAGCCCGACAAAGTATTCGGAAACAATCGCGAGCCTTTCCTCGACGAGAATTTTGTCGACTATGTAGTTCCCGACCTTCATTCCCAACAGGCGGCGCGCCTTCGCCTCGGCTTCATCGGGGTTATCAGCGAATTGGACGCCGCCCAGCCCGGCCCGCCCTGTCACCCAGACCTGGATCTTGAGGACGACGGGCCGGCCGAGCTTCCGGGCGATCTCGCGGGCCTCTTCGGGGGTCGACGCGACGCCGCCCTCGGGCACGGGGATCCCGCCCTGCTTCAGGAGAGATTTGCCCTGATATTCGTAGAGTCTCGCCACGCGCCTAACCTTTGAATCTACTATTATTTAGATTAGGGGGCGGGATGTCAACGTCAGGCGCTCATTCAATCCAAATCTTGATAATCCGGTCGACGCTCCGGATCTCGATCAGGCTTTGCCGGGTCCTCGTGAGCTGGTCGATGATCCTGTCGAGGTCATAGCCTTCCGCCCTCAGGGCGGCCCGGTCTTTTTCAGGGATCGCCCGGAGCGCCAGGTCGGCCAGCGCCCAGGGAATGTTGAAGGCGATCTCCGGCTCCCGGCTTCCCTTGGCCATGACGCGGATCTTCAGCGTTTTGCCGCGGCCGGTCCCTCTCTCATCTTCGATCTCCCTCAAGGCGCCCGGAGAAATCCGCAGCAGCGCGATCCTCGCCCGGTCCCTGAGGTCGGCGTCCCTCTCGTCCTCGACGATCTCCCGGAGCACGGGCACCGCCCGGCCGGCCGCGGACTTGTCCCTGACCAGGCTGAGCTTGAAGGCCGCGTAATACCTGACGACCCGATTGTGGCTGGCCAGCCGGTCCTCGATCCTGGAAAGATAAGACTTGTCGCCGCCGACATAGAGGTCGTAGGACAGGTCGATGATCGAAGTGTCGGCTTCCTCGGTCAGGCTCGGGCTTTTCCCGCGGCCCACCAGATACTTTTCGTAAGCCGCCAGCGCGTCTTCCCGCCGGTCCTCTCTCTTGGCCAGGCACTTCGCCCGGTAAAAAACCGCCTGGGAGGCGAGCGGGCTCGAAGGATACTCGTCCAGCAAGGCCTCGAGCCTGGCGCGCGCGGCGTCCCATTTTTCGTCGAACAGGAGGATCTTGGCCTCCTGGAAGAGCTGCTCGTCGGAGGCCGTCTGGGCCGACGCCCGGAGGCCCACGGCGAGCGTCAACGCAACGCCCAGTATCGCGGCGTATTTTTTCATCTCAGACCTCGCTTTCCTGGAGCTCTTTTTTCAGGAGCCGGATTTTAAGCAACAGATCCTTCCCTTCGACCAGGCTCCGCAGCTCGGCGCGCTGGGCGTCGGTCAGGCCGCTGCTGATATCGACGAGCTGGTAGAAAAGAAGCTCGATCTGGTCGCAGATCTCCCTGGCCTTGGCCATCCGGACTTTATCGAGCTCGGAGTTGAGAAACTTTTTTTTCGCCAGAAGCTCCCGGGCCTTGCCGGCGGCCGCCCCCGAGGAGCCGGCGTCGGGGCCGACGATATCAAGAAGCACATACTGGCTCTTCTCCAGATAATCAAGCGTATCCCGCCGGGCCATCTCGACGTCGACCCGCTCCAGGAACCCGGCCGAGGCGAAATAGCGGTCGCCGGCCGCTCGTGGGCCCGCCCCCTTCCTCAGGATCAGGAACGCGGACAGCGAGCCCAGCACAACACCCATCGCGACCCCGGCCAGGACGGGCCGCCACGAGGGTGAGAAGAACCGGAATCCCGCGCGCACCGTTCCGGTCTCCGGCTGTGTCCGTCTCTCCCAGGCGGCCGAGGCGATCCTCTCGGCCTGGACCTCCCAGTTGATCGACTCCATCTCCCTTTCAATATCCGTTTCGAGCGTCCGCGCGTCTTGCAGCAGATCGCGGAGGGCGGACATCTCCCGGCGGCAGTCCGGACAGGATTCCAGGTGCCTTTGGACTTTTTTCCTGGCGCCCTCCCCGAGCTCCCCGCTCAGGAACGCCGCGAGTTCGGGCCGGACAAATCGACACTTGATCATGGCTTCATCCCCAGTTGCGGGCCTAACAAGACCCTGAGATTGCGGACCGCCTTGAAATGCAGGGACTTGACCGTCCCTATCGAGATATCCAGGATCTGGGCGATCTCACGGTAGTCGAGCCCGTTATAATGTTTCATCACGAAAACCAGCCTCTGCCTCTCCCCCAGCCGGTCCAGGGCGCGGGAAAACGCCTGGCGCAGGTCGAAGCCCGCGGGACTCGAGTCGCCGGGTGGCGCCGCGGGGTTTATCTCCTCGAGGCTCCGGCCGCTCTCGCTCTCCCGGCGGCGGCCGTAGTTCTTCCGGTAATAGTCGATGCAGAGGTTCTTGGTGATCTGGAGGAGCCAGCCCTGGAAGTTCTTTCGCGGGTCGCAGGCCTCGAGCTTCTCAAAGAGCCTGATGAATGTCTCCTGCACGATGTCCGTGGCGTCCTCCCTGTTCCTGAGGAGCGAATACGCCAGGAGGTAAACCTTCTGCTGATGCAAGACGATCAGGGCTTTGAAGGCCTGGCGGTCTCCGGACCGGGCCTTTTCAAGCAGACGGATGATATCGTCATGATGGAGAACCTGCCTGCTTTCCATGACCGCCGAGTAGGTGGCGCCCGCGACCGGGTTCATTATTGTATTCGTTTCATCGGACATTCTCAAAGAGTCCTACGAAACGACCGGCGGAAAGGTTTACCGGGCAGACTCCGGCGTCTCCCGGAATTCCCCCCGGCCGGAGGTCGGGAAGCTAAAACTGAAAAGGGGGATTTATATTAGAATCTACCGAAATCTTTTCTTTCCCGGCGTTCGAAACCCTGTCGCTCGGTCCTCGGCCGCGCATCGTTGACGATGATCCGGCGGCCGTCAAACTCCGTGCCGTTCAGCTTGGCCTTGGCCTCTCCGGCGCCCTCGGGATTGGCCATCTCGACGAAACCGAAACCTCGTCCCTGGAGGATGTTCGCTGAATTCACTTCTCCATACTGCGCAAAAAGCTCTTTCAGCTTATCCTCGGTGGTCCGGTAGTTGAGGTTTCCCACATACAATTTTACGGCGGGCATGAATCGAACCTCCTAAAACCTTGGCCGTCCGCATCCCTTGTGGGAAGGGCGGCAGCGGCCGCAAAGGCAAGACATTCTTCCATATCCGATATAAGAAATCAAGTGCTATCCGGAGGCCGCCGTTTCTGTTATGATTTTTCTGTCCGGCCGCCCCGGCCCGGCTCCGCGGCGGCGATTCGCGAAGCCCGGAAGGACAAAGGAGAACCCATGAAAAAGGGCCGCTACATCGCGATCATCTTCCTGATATTTTTCTTCCTGGCGATGGCGACGATCCTCGCCTTCATCTATTCCGAATTCAGCCGCCCGCCGGAGATCGGCGCCGCGTCCTACCTCGAGATCGGGCTGGGCGGCCCGCTCCCCGAGCTGGCCGAGCCGGACTTCCTGACGGCCTATGTGCTCGGCCGCCGTCCCCTCTCGGTCCACGACGTCTGGGAAAACCTCCGGAAAGCCAAGGTGGACGGCCGCATCCGCTGCGTCCTCGTCCGTCTGGGAGATCTGGGCGGGGACTGGGCCAAGGCCAGCGAGCTCCGCGACGCTATCCTGGATTTCCGCAGGTCGGGAAAGAAAGTCTACGCTTATATCGAGGAAGCGCCCGAGTTCGACAAGGAATATTATCTCGCCACCGCCTGCGACCGGATCATCCTTCATCCCCTCGGCTGGCTGGGCGTCAACGGCCTCGGCGGCTGGGTGCCCTTTATTAAGGAGGGCCTCGACAAGCTGGGGATCGAGGCCGAGTTCGAGCACGTCGAGGAGTACAAGACGGCTTACAACATGTTCACGGAAAAGGGCTTCACCCCGGCCCACCGCGCCATGCTGGAATCCCTGGAACAGGACATCTTCAACGACTATGTCCGCACCGCCGCGGCGGCGCGGAAAATGACCGAAGAGGACTTCCGGTCCCGGCTCGACCAGGGGCTGTTCCAGGGTGGGCAGGCGAAAGACGCCGGCCTGGTCGACGACCTGATGTACGACGACGAGCTGAGGACGCTGCTCCGCGACGAGAGCCGGGACCTGGAGAGGACGAGCCTCGCGGAATACAACCGCGTCAGTCCCACCTCCCTGGGGCTCGAGACCGGGCGGCGGATCGCGCTCATCTATGCCGTGGGCCCGATCATCTCGGGCGAGGGCTTCTATGAAACGATCGGCGGACGGACCTTCTCGCGGTGGCTCCGCCGCGCCCGGCAGGACCGGTCGGTGGCGGCGATCGTCCTCCGGGTGGACAGCCCCGGAGGCTCGAGCGTCGGCTCGGACGTCATCTGGCGGGAAGTCCAGCTCGCCAAGAAGGACAAGCCGGTCGTCGTCTCCATGTCCGACCTGGCGGGGTCGGGCGGCTACTGGATTTCCATGGCCGCCCACAAGATCGTCGCCCAGCCGCAAACCCTGACCGGTTCGATCGGCGTCATCGCCGGCAAGTTCAACCTGGCCGGGCTCTACGGGAAGCTCGGGATCACGGCGGAAAAAATGACCTTCGGCCCGCGAGCCGACATGTTCTCCACCTTCCGCCCGCTGAGCCCGGACGAAAGGAAATTGCTCAAGGACCAGATCCTCTGGACCTACGATCGGTTCCTCACCAAGGCCGCCGAGGGCCGGAACATGACCCGGGCGGACGTGGACAAGGTGGGCAAGGGCCGGGTCTGGACGGGCCGGCAGGCCAAGGATATCCGGCTCGTGGACGAGACCGGCGGGCTGACCATGGCCATCGGCCAGGCCAAGAAGCTCGCCGGCATCCCGGCCGAAGAGGAGGTGGCGTTCGACGTCTGGCCGAAGAGCACCACGCTCCTCGGGGCCATTTTCGGCCGTCAGGACGCCGCCGTGAAATGGCCGCTCCCCGAAGAAACGGGGAAACTCCTGACGACGCTCCAGGCGCTCGAGAAACAGAACCCGCTCTCGGTCATGCCCTTCTGGCTGCCGATTCAATAGGCGTAAGTGAAAGGGCAGATCGTCCGGAACTCGCAGTAGCTGCAGTTGTGCCAGTCCGGCCGGGCTTCGAAATTCCTGGCGCGGAGGCCCTCCTCGGCTTCCGCAATCTTGTCCCAGGCCCGCTTCATTTCCTTTTCGCCCTTGGCGGCGCGGCCGACAATGTCTGATTCCAGAAAATGAAGCCGGGTCTCGAGGAGGGGTTCCGGCTGGGTCTTCATGAAGGACAGCGCATAGAGGTCCATCTGGAGGCTGCCGGCGGCCCGCTTGTCCGCTTCCTTCTGGTCCTTGATGTCGGCGGCCTTGAAATCGACGATCACGGCCCCTCCCCCCGCCAGGTCCACCCGGTCCCAGCGGCCGATGAACCTCACTTTCTTCTGCTGCCACCTGAAGTTCTTCTCGAGATAGGCCGGCACTGTTCCCGAGGTCTCTTCCCGGCGGTAAAGGCGCTCCAGGGCCAGGCGGCCGGCCTGCTTGCGGAGTTCCTCGTGCTCCCGGCTGAGAAACCCCTCGTTGATCCAGAGTCCATCGTACTCCTCGAGAAGCTGCGTCAGGGTCACCGCCATCCCCGACCGCTTTTTCTTAAGATAAGAATGGACCGCCCGGTGAAGGACCCGCCCGAAGACGATGGTGTGGTGGGGCGGCGAGGGGATCTTCCAGATATGACGGAACTTGTACTTGAGAGGACAGACCAGGTAGTCCTCGACCTGGAAATAGCTAAGCGTCAGGATGTCCCGGACTTTGAGTGACGGCGCGGCCCGGCCGCCTGCCATCCCCTGTCCGAAACGCCGGATTTCCTCCATCGCCGAGGAGCGCTCGACCTCGTCCGGCAGCCGGGGGATATCCAGGGCTTCGAGCACGAAAGGGCTCACCTTCTTGAGCCTCTTCAGCCCGTAGTCCCTGGCCCAGGTGAGGTAGAGGTGGCGTTTGGCCCGGGTCATGGCCACGTAGAAGAGGCGCCTCTCCTCCTGGAGCGCGCCCTCGGCGGCGGGCAGGTCCTCTTTCAGGATTTCGTCGGGCACGCGGATCTTTTCCCGGCGCTCGCGGCCCGGGAACCGGTCGGCGATCAGGCTGACCATGAAGACGACATCGAATTCCAGGCCCTTGGCCTTGTGAACGGTGAGCACGTTGACGGCCTCCTCGTCGAGCTCGGCCTCGGCGGTGGCCGGATTGTCCCCGACCTCCTGGAGCAGGTCGAGGTGGCCGGCGAAGGCCTTGATGGAATCGTCCTCGACCACCTCGGAGAAGCTCCGGATCTTCTCGAAGAAGAGGCGCAGGTTCTTGATCTTGAGCTCGGCTTCGAGGGTCGACGCCCCGACCAGCTTCTTGAGGTAGCCGGTTTTTTCGAGAAAAGCGTAGACGACCTGGCCCGCGTTCTTCACGCCCGACAGGCCGACAAAGAACATCAGGTCCTCATGGATAGCTCGGAGGCGGGCGACGGTTTCGGCCGAGATCTCGAGGCTCAGGGTGCCGCCGGCCAGGTCCTCGAAGACGCGGTGCAAGGGCAGGTTCCTTTTCTGGGCGTAGTTAGAAACCACGGTCAGGTCGTGCATCCCGGCCCCGTAGATTTCGGAGTGGGCCAGGAAAAACAGGCTCCGGCCGTCCTCGAAGTCGGTCAGCGCCCGGATGAAGGACACCACATTCTTGATTTCCTCCTGGGCGTAGAGGCCCCGGCTCCCCGAAAACCGGAAAGGGATCTGCCTGGCATTCAGCGCCCGGAGGAAGGGGTCGGCGTCGGCGTTCCGCCGGACCAGGATGGCCACCTCGCCCAGGGGGATGCCCTCCTTGAGCTTTTCGCTGATGAGCTCGGCCACCCGGTCGGCCTCGTGCGAGAGGGTGTCGAACTCCAGGTGGTGGAGACTCTTTCCGGAGGGTTCGACCGTGGCAACGAGGCGCTTGTCCACCCGGCTCTGAAATTCCAGGCGCAGGGGGTCGTTCTGCCGGATGAGCCGGTAGGCGGAGTCGAGGATGGGCTGGACGGAGCGGTAGTTCGTGGTCAGGACGATGCTCTTGGCCTTGGGATAATCCCGCTGGAAGTTGAGGATGTTGCTGAGCGAGGCGCCCCGGAACCGGAAGATGCTCTGGTCGTCGTCGCCCACCACCGTCAGGTTGCGGTGGCGCCGGGCCAGCATCTTCAAGAGCTCGAACTGGATGAAGTTCGTGTCCTGGAATTCGTCCACCAGGATGTATTTGTATTTCTCCTGGAATTCAGCCAGCACCGCCGGCCGTTCGCGGAGCAGCCGGGCGGCCAGCCTGACCTGGTCCTCGAAATCGATCTTGCCTTCCTTCCGGAGGAGCGTCTCGTAGGCCTCGTAGACTTCCGCCATCTCGCGATGCTTGAGCGCTGTCTCCCGGTCCGCCTCGTCGCCGCCGGCCGCCTCGAGCCGCCGTGCATAAGTGAGATAGGCCGCAGGTTCGACGTCTTCCTGCTTCAGCCTCTTGATGGCCGCCAGCAGCTCCTGGATATGGCGCGTCGGCGAGCTGAGCGGCCGGTAGTAGCGGAGCGGCAGGCGGAACAGGTTCGCCCGGACGAAAACCGCCTGCTCGACATCGTCCAGCAGCCGGAAGTCGGGCGGATAGCCGAGGTCCAGGGCGTAGTTGCGGAGGACCCGTTCGCCGAACGAATTGAAGGTGCTGATGTCGACAAAAGAATAGCTGTACGGGATGAGCCGGTCGACCCGATCCTCCATCTCGTTCGCCGCCTTCTCGGTGAACGTCACCGCCAGGATCTCGTCGGGCCGGGCGAGCTTGGCGGCGATGAGGTAGGCGATCCGGCGGGTGATGACCTTGGTCTTGCCCGTGCCGGCGCCGGCGATGATGAGGAGCGGGCCCCGGCCGTGGGTCACGGCCCGCTTCTGCCGGGCGTTGAGGCCGTCGAGAAGCTCGCGCGTGTCGGGGAGTGCGGGCCGGGGCATGGTCGGCGGCTCAGCGGGGATTTTCTTTTTTCTTGACGATCACTTTTTCGTCGGGCTTCATCAGCCAGAGCTTTTCCCGGGCCTCCATTTCCACCGCCTCGGGATCCTTCTCGAGCGCCTGGATGTCTTTTTCAAGCCGGCTTTTTTTGGCCTCCAGGTCCTTGATCTCCTGGACAAGCGTCTCGTAATTTTTCCTGGCCTTGTAGATCTCGATCAGGCCCTTTTTCCCGAAGAGGGAGGAGATGAGGAGGACGACGAAGAAAAAGAAGACGGCGGCCAGGGCGATCTTCCGCCGCAGGGACATCCCCCGCTCTTCGTCCCGGGCCATCAGGCCAGCCTTTGCACGCCGAAATCGAGCAGCCGGTTGAGTTCCTTCCGGGTGCCGGCTTCGGCGTAGCAGCGGATGACCGGCTCGGTGCCTGACAGGCGGAGCAGGAACCAGTCATCGTCCGCGAAATCAAACTTGATGCCGTCGATCCGTTCAATCGCCTCGACCGCGCGGCCGGCAAAACGGTCGGGGGGGTCGAGGATGAGGTCGCGGAGGCCCCGCTCGTTGAGCGGGTTGAGCGGGATATCCCGCTGGGCGCCGTGCTTGCGGCCGTACTCGCGGAAAAACCGCCGCAGCAGCTCGGTCAGGGGGAAGCCCATGACGGCGAGCATCTCCGCCACCAGGAGGCCGGCGAAGATGCCGTCTTTCTCGGGCAGGTGGTCCTTGACGGCGATGCAGGCGCTCTCCTCGCCCCCGAAGATGATCTGCTGCCGCAGGAAAAGGTCGGCCATGTACTTGAAGCCGACGGGCGTTTTATACACCTTCAGGTCGAACCGCCGGGCGACCCGGTCGATCAGGTGGGTCGTGGCCACCGAGCGGGCGACGCCGCCTCGCCACTTCTTGACCCGGACGAGATAGTCGAGGAGAAGCGCCAGGATCAGGTTCTGGACGACGAAGCGGCCGCGCTGGTCCAGGATGCCGAAACGGTCCCCGTCCGCGTCCGTCGCCAGCCCGACGTCGCAGCGGCGCTCCCTGACCAGCTGCCGGAGCTCCCTCAGGTTGGCCTCGGTGCAGGAGGGCGCGATGCCCCCGAAATAGGGGTCGACATAGCCGTGGATCTCCTCGACCGCGATCCCGTTTTCCTCCAGGATTTCGTCCAGGTACTCCCGGCTCGTCCCATAAAGCGGGTCGACGGCGATCCGGAGGCCCGATTTCTGGATGGCCGCGAAATCGATCTTCTTCTGGATGAATTCCAGGTAATCCGCCTGGAGATCGATCTTCTGTATGTACTCCGAGCGCGGATAGTGCGGACAGGCCGAAACGCATTTGATCAGGCGCGCAGCGTCTTCTTCGATCTTGTCGGTTTCGCTCGGCAGCGCCGGGGCTCCCGTCTCCAGGTTGAACTTGAGGCCGTTGTAGACGGGCGGGTTGAAGGAGGCGGTGAAGTTGATGCCGGCCTGAGCCTTGCGCCGGATGATCTGCAGCGCCTGGGCCTGGGCCGGGGCGTCCCGGTCCGCCAGGAGGGCATGGATTCCATTATGGGAGAGGATCTTGGCCGCCTCGTTGGCAAACCGCTCGGAGAGGAAGCGGGTGTCATAGTTGATCACCACGGCGATCGGCCGCCCGTCGAATTTCCGCTTGAGGTAGTTGGCGATCGCCTGGACGACGAGCCTCACGTTGGAGAAGGTGAACTCCTCCCCCATCACGGCGCGCCAGCCCGAGGTCCCGAACTTGATCATGATCGCCCTCGCCAAAAATTAGCACAAGCCCCCGGATAAAGCAATGCCCGTACGGCCGGACGGCGATGCGCCCCTATCCCCCCGGCCCCCGGGAACCAGTCCCGTCGGTTCCCCCGTCGTCAAAGCCGACGGGTCCCCCTCCGCTACGGGGGTCTTCGGGGCGCCATCACCATCCGGCCCTGCCGGGCTCTCCGGAATCACTCTTTACGGATTTCGCCCGTCATCGGCACGAAGCGGACGTCCAGGACCTCCCGGGATACTGGTTTGCCCCTTTTCTTGGTAATAAGTGTAAGAACCTGGATGAAGTCGGCGCGGCCGAGGGGAATGATGAGCCGACCCCCCTCTTTGAGCTGCTCGAAAAGGGCCGGGGGAACCTTTTCCGGGGCGGCCGTGACGATGATCGCGTCGAACGGCGCCTCCCCGGGCCAGCCGAAAAATCCGTCGCCGGCCTTTACCCGGACGTTCCTGTAGCCCAATTCCTCGAGGGTGCGGGCGGCGCCCGCCGCCAGGACCGGGTTGATCTCGATCGAAAAGACGCGGGCGCCCAGCTCGGCCAGCACGGCGGCCTGGTAGCCCGAGCCGGTGCCCACCTCGAGGGCTTTCTCGCCCCCCTTGAGCCCCAGGCATTGAGTCATCAAGGCCACGATGTAGGGCTGAGAGATGGTCTGGCCCTCGCCGATCGGCAGCGGATAATCATCGTAAGCTTGGGACCGGAGGCCGGCGGGGACGAACAGATGGCGCGGGACCCGTCGCATGGCGTCGAGCACCCGGCTGTCGGTGATGTCCCGCGAAGCCAGTTGTTCCTCGACCATCCGCCGCCTGGCCTGCGCGTGGGCGGCGTCGGACTGGGCCCCCGGATCAGGGCCGGCGTGAGCGCCCGGAGACACGAGCGGCAGGAGCATTACCAGGAACAGGCTTCGGAAAGCGTTCGACAATGGGATTTCCTTTATTTTATTCTCCCCCATCCCCGGTGAGAAATCAACGGCCCGCCCTGCGTCGGCAAGTATATGGACCTGGCATGCAGAGGCCTGCCCGGAAAGCAGGCGAAGCAGTCCCCCATTTGGATGATTCGGGCGGGTGGTTTTTCACCTCAAGTCTCCTCCCCAAAGGTGATTGACGGAGCCCGGGGTTCATGGGAAGGTGAGGAAGAAGAATACCGGTATCCGTGGAGAATTTGTGTTGACAAGCCCGGCCGTTTCTGATAATCAGACTACTAACTCGGTTGACGAAGGTTGCATCGTGCCTTGGATGGAGAATAGAGCACTATATCCAGGTTTTTTTGACCCGATAACCAACGGCCACGTGGACATCATCCAGCGCGGTCTGAAGTTATTTGAGGGCATCGTCGTCGCCGTCCTTAAAAATCCCAAAAAGAGCGCTCTTTTCTCGACTAAAGAGAGAGTGGCCATGATCCAGGACATTTTTGCGCGCGAGCCCAAGGTCAGCGTCCGCGCCTTTGACGGCCTCCTGGTGGATTTCGCCCGGAAAAACCGGACCCGGATCGTCATCCGCGGGCTGCGGGCGATCTCCGACTTCGAGTACGAGTTTCAGATGGCCCTGATGAACCGCCAGCTGGACGAGGACACGGAAACGCTGTTCATGATGCCCAGCCTCGGCTATTCCTTCCTGAGCAGCCGCCTGGTCAAGGAGGTCTTCCGGCTGGGCGGCGACGTCCACGACCTCGTTCCCGGGGTCGTCGAGAAAAAGCTCCGGGAGAAACTCAAGAAGGGAAAATTCGTGCTCTCTCAGTGACTTTTAAATAAGAGAGGTAGATAGAACCATGCTCGGATTCAGCCAAGACAAGGGCGTCGTCGGTTTGGACATCGGCTCTCACTCGGTCAAGGCCGTCGAGCTGTCCTCCCACAGGAAGAGGGACCGGGACGCTTATGACGTGAGTAAGATCGGATACGCGCTGCTGCCTCGCGATGCCATCGTCGAGGGGACGATCATCGATTCCACGGCCGTCGTCGAGACGATCAAGATGCTCTTCGAGGAGGGCAAGTTCAAGAGCCGGAACGTGGCCATCTCCATATCGGGCAACTCGGTCATCATCAAGAAGATCTCCCTCCCGGCCATGGAGAAAGAGGAGCTGGCCGAGTCCATCGTCTGGGAGGCCAAGCACAACATCCCCTATCCCTACGAGGAGACCAACGTCGACTACGCGATCCTCAGGCCTCCCCGCGGGTCCGAGGAAAAAAACCTGGATATCCTGCTCGTGGCCGCCAAGAAGGACAAGATCGCCAACTACAGCAACGTCGTCAACCAGGCGCGCAAGAACCTGGTGGCCATCGACGTCGACGTCTTCGCCATGCAGAACGCCCTGGAGGTCAACTACCCCGAGACCGCCCTGGCCGGCATCGCCGCCCTCATCAACCTCGGGGCCAACATCACCAACGTCGCCATCGTCGAGCGGGGAACCTCGCAGCTCGTCCGCGACCTGTCGCTGGGCGGCTTCTTCTTCATCGAGAACATGAGGAAGGAGCTGAGCCTGAGCTTCGACGACGCGGAGAAGCTGCTCAAGGGCCTTCCCGTCAAGTCCGTCGCGCCGGAGCGCGTGGAGGAGGTCGTCAACTTCAACATCAAGGACCTCCTGGACGAGATCGACAAGACTTTCTCCTTCTACGAGGCGGGCGAGAAGAGAGAGAAAAAGGTCGAAAACATCTACCTGTGCGGCGGCCTGGCCCAGCTCAAGAACATCGCCCAGGCGTTCGAGCAGAAATTTCACGTCAAGGCCGAAATCTTCAATCCTTTCCGCAACATCGGCTACGACGACAAGAAGCTCGACCCGGTCTACGCCCAGGAGATGTCCGCCCTCTTCGGCGTGGCCGTCGGGCTGGCCACCCGGAAAATGGAAAAGTAACATGATTCGCATCAACCTCCTCAAACCGGAATCCAAGGAAGTCAGGGAAGGGCCGGCCGTCCCCGGTCCGGAGGTCAAAGCCAAGACGGCCTTCCCGGTGACGGGTGTTGTGGCCGCGCTGATCATCCTCGTCCTGGCCGCCGCCTTCTTCTGGCAGAGGGCGATGATCGGCAAGGAGCAGCGCCTGCTGGCCGCCGCCCAGGCCGAGAAACAGAAGCTCCAGTACGTCACCGCCAAGCTCGAAGAGCTGTCCCAGCAGAAGGGCCTGTTTGAGCGCAAGATCGCGCTCATCACCCAGCTGCGGGCCCAGCAGGAGACCGCCGTCCGGATCCTGGACGCCGTCAGCCGCCGGCTCCCCGATTGGGTCTGGCTGACCGACCTCAACTTCGACGGCCAGCTGGTCGGCGTCCGGGGCAACGCGCTGTCCAACAACCTGATCGCCGATTTCATCTTTAACCTCCGCAACTATGAGAACTTCGCCGGCGTCAACCTGATTTCCTCCGCCCAGAAGACCGTGGCGGGCACGCAGTACATGGAGTTCGCGTTGACGGTGAACTACAAGCTGCCGGCGGCGGCCCTGCCGGCCGCGCCCGCCCCGGCGCGCGTGAAAAGGTGAGCCCCATGAAAAAATTCCCCTGGTACGGTTACCTCCTGCTGGCGGCCGTCGTTTTCGCGATCGCCTGGTTCCTGTACTTCAAGCCCCAGCAGGCGGAGTACGAGCGGATCAAAGCGGAGCGGATTCAGGTGGAAAACGAGGTCTTCCAGCTCCAGGAAAAAAAGAAGCAGCTCGACAAGATCGAGGCTGAGCTCGCCACGCTCGCGGGCGAGCTGCAGGAGCTGCAGAAGATCATTCCCCAGAAAGAGGAGATCGATGTCATCCTCAGGATGATCCAGCAGATGGCGGTCGATTCCCGCCTGGAGGTCATGCGGTTCACGCCGCGTGGCGAGATCGTCCGCGACTTCTACGCCGAGCGCCCGATCCTGATCGAGGTCACGGGCAGCTACCACAACCTGGCTTCGTTTTTCGACCGGCTGAGCAAATTCGAGCGCCTGTTCAACATCGAAAACTTCACCATCCGGGCCGTTCCCAACCAGACGGACGACCTGACCATCGCGGCCAGCTTCACGGCCAAGACCTACATCTTCCTGGACAACAAGGCCCAGCCGCAGGCCGCGCCGGGAGAGACAAGGAGGGGCACATGAGAAAGACATTGATTCTGCTCGCCGGCGCGATGTTGCTGTCGAGCGCCGGGGGTCTCCTGTTTTCCCAGGAGGCGGCCAAGGCCGCGGAACAGCCGGCCCAACCCGGGCTCCGGTCGCAGATTCCCAGCTATGACCCGGCGGGGCGCCGGGACCCCTTCAAGAACCTGCTGGCCGGGAAGGAGATCAAGGAAAAGTCCCAGGCGGGTGCGGTGCCGCAGCTGTACGTCGATGACGTCAACCTGATCGGCATCGTCAAGTACAAGAAAAAATACACGGCCATCCTCGGCGGCCCCCAGGGATTCCCCTATTATTTTGAAGTCGGCGACAAGCTGGCCGACGCCTTCATCCTGGCCATCAGCGAAGACCAGGTCATCTTCCGCAAGACCAACGAGCGGGGCATCCCGTTGACGAGGCCCAAGGATATCGTGAAAGAAATAAAACCTGAGGAGCGTTAAACATGAAAAGGAAAACTCTTTGGCTGTCCCTGATCGCGATCAGCCTCTTCGTCTTCCTGGCCGCGCGCGCCCAGAACTCCGCCCCCTCCGCCACCATCAGCAAGATCGGCGTCCAGCCCGGGCCTTTGAATACCCGTGTCATCCTGGAAGCGGATTCCCCGGTGGTGCCAGCGAAGACGTATTATTCCGGAAGAGCGGTCGTTCTCGAGTTCAACCAGGTCAACGCCTCGGCCTCGCCGCAGATCCAGTTGGGCGACCCGCAGCTCGTCCAGGCGATCAACCTGGAGAAGGCGGCCGGCGGGCAAGCGCGTCTCCGGGTCGAGCTGACCGAACCCGTCCCCTACCGCGTGCTCAAATCGGACGGCGGGACCATCGTCGAACTGAACCGGATCCAAAGGGGCGGCGGGGCCGTCGAGGCCGAAGCACAAAAGCAGTCCGCCGCGGCCGGCCAGGCGCCCGTCCTGATGAACAAGCTCAGGGTCGAAGAAACCGCCGGCGAGCTCCAGTTCCGGGCCCCGGTCAGCGCCGCCGCGGAAACCCAGGTGTTCACCCTCGAAAAGCCTCTCCGGCTGGTCGTCGATGTTTTTAACGCCATCTACGAAGAGGCCTCAACGACGCTGCCGGTCGACAACTGCGGGTTGAAGAAGGCCCGGGTCGCTCAGTTCAAGTCGGACGAATCCCAGTCCATCACGAGGCTGGTGTTCGACCTGAGCGAGCCCCGGGATTATGACCTTCGCACCGAAAACAACGAGATCGTCGTCGCCTTCCTGAAGAACGAGACGACGGCCGCCGCGGCAACGCCGGCCTCAGCACCGGCCGTCGCGGCCCCGGCCCCGGCGCCGGTCAAGAAGGCCGAGCAGCCCGTGACGCCGGCTTCAGCGCCGGCCATCGCGGCCCCGGCCCCCTCCGTCGCCACCCCGGCCGTGGCCAAAGACACTCCTCCGCCGGCCCCGCCGGAGGTCAAGGCGGCCCCCAAAACAGAACCCGCCCGCAGCGCCAAGCCGGTGCCGTCGCCCCAGGAGCAGGAGATTGATCTCGACCAGCAGCAGCCCCAGGAGCAGCGGTATCAGCCGAAAACCATCGCCGAGCAGCAGACCGTCTACACCGGCGAGATCATCACCCTGAAATTCAAGGATGCCGACCTCAGGGATGTCATCCTCTACCTCGGCGATTTCGCCAAGCTCAACGTGGTGTTCGACCCCGAAGTCCGGGGCGTACTCACCTGCAATCTGGTCGAAGTCCCCTGGGACCAAGCCCTGGACGTTATCCTTAAGCAACACAAGCTCGGCAAGGTGCTGGAAGGTAACATCCTGCGCATCGCCCCGATGGCCGTCCTGACCCGGGAGGATGAAGAGCAGCGGCGGCTCCGGGAGAGCAAGGAGCTGGCCGGTCCGGTGATCGTCAAGACCGTGACCCTGTCGTACTCCAAGGCGCGGGATGTCATGGCCCTCCTCAACTCGAAGAAATCCAGCCGAGGCGAGATCACGATCGACGACCGGACGAACACGCTCATTATCTCGGACGTCCGCGAGAACCTGGACCTTATCGAAAAGCTGATCTCGGTTCTCGACACGCCCACCCCCCAGGTTTCGATCGAGGCCCGGATCGTCGAGGCCACCTCGACTTTCATCCGCAATCTGGGCATCCAGTGGGGGGCGCGCGGCATCGCCGACCCGTTCTACGGCAACCAAACCAACCTCCAGTTCCCCAACAAGGTCCTCGTCGACGGGTCCCTGATCCCCCAGGGTGAAGTCACGAAGGGGATCGCCGGACCGCTCGGCGGCTATGCCATCAATCTCCCCGCCCCGTCCTTTAACACGGCGATGGGATTTTCTTTCGCCAACATCCTGGACACCTTCCGGCTCGACCTGGCTCTCACGGCCCTCGAGTCGACCGGCGAGGGGCGGATCATCTCCAGCCCCAAGGTCTCGACGCAAAATAACCAGCAGGCCGAGATCATCCAGGGCCGCCAGATCCCCATTCAGACGGTGGCCAACTTCACGGTCACGGTCCGGTATATCAACGCCGCCCTGGAGCTGAGAGCGACGCCTCAGATCACGGCCGAGGGCACGATCATCATGGGCATCGATATCCGGAATGACGCCGCCGATTTCGGGAACCTGGTCAACGGCATCCCGCCGCTCACGACACAGAGCGCGCGGACGACGGTCATGATCCCCGACGGCGGCACGACCGTCATCGGCGGCATCTACCGCACGGAGGATTCGATCACCCGGGACCGCGTCCCCTTCTTCTGGTCGATTCCGATCATCGGCAATCTCTTCAAGTCCTACGCCAGGACCAAGCAGAACCGGGAGTTGCTCATCTTCATCACTCCCCGGATTATCAAATAAGGGGTGCTATCATGAACAACACAAAAAAAATCCTCAGCCTGGTTCTCGGGCTGCCCCTGCTCCTTCTCCTGACCTCCTGCAACAAGGTCGAGAATCACTCCCGGTCGGCGAGCATGTTGATCCTCGATAATCTCGTCGGCAAAGACGCGGCGGGCACCGAGGCGAACTACTGCCAATCCGATGTGCTCAAGGCGAATGACGCCGGCGGCGGGACCGTTGTCGCGGACATTGGGGCCGCGACGTTCCGCGTCCAGTCCCTGGACCCGGCGCCCATCATGGGGGCTTCTCCCTACTATGATGTCATGCTCGAACGGTACACGGTCAGCTACGCCCGGACGGACGGCAAGAACAACCCGGGCGTCGACGTGCCGTATCCGTTTGAGGGCGCGATTTCAGCCGTGGTCCCCCTAGGAGCGCCCACGACGGTCTCTTTCGTGCTCGTGAGAGAGGCGGCCAAGCTCGAGTCGCCCCTCATCCGGCTCGTCGACCTGGGCGCCGAGGTCGTCCTGACGGCCACCGCCAAGATCGACTTCTACGGCCACGACCTGGCCAACAACCAGGTCAAGGCCACAGGCTACCTGACCGTTTACTTCGCGAATTACGCAGAGTGAAGGTGGATCCCATGAAGACACATAAAACGGCTATCGTCATTGCCGCCTTGCTGGGCGTGGCGCTGCTGGCTTCGGTCTCGTGCAAGCGGGACGCCGTCAGCCAGCCGTCCTCGCCCGTGGGTCCGTCCTCGATCGGCGTCATGATGAGCGTTGAGGCCAGCCCGAACGTCATCTCGGCGGGCATCAATCAGCGCCAGATGACGACCGTCACGGCGACCCTGAAAAAGTATGACGGCTCGGGTCAGGCCAACCGGACAATCCTCCTCGAGCTCGTCGACGCCGCCTATAACCGCATCAACGTCGGCTACTTTGAAGGGAGCACGAGCGTCGTCTCCAAGACCACGGATTCGGGGGGGACGGTCAGGGTGAACTACGTCGGTCCGCTCTCGAGCGAGATCACGGGCGACGGCTCGGTCTATGTCCGCGCCAGCGCCGCCTGGGAGGGCTCGCAGTTCATCAATGACACCGCCCAGATCTTCCTGGTCCGCGATTCGAGCGAGCTGAGCGTCACCGCCAAGGCCGTCCCCGAAGTGCTGTATGCCGGCGCGTCGGCGGGAACATCGCTCATTCAGGCGACCGTCCTGGCCGGCGGCCAGCCCGCCAAAAACTTCCCCGTCTTTTTCGTACTCAACTCGAACCTGGGGAAGTTCATCGACGGCCGGGTCCAGACGACAAGCAACACCAACGATCAAGGCGTCGCGACGATGACTTATGTGGGCCCGACCACAGACGAGATGTCGTATTCGAGCGATACGGTCCCGATCATCGTCCAGGTCGGCGAGACCGTGGGCGTCCAGGTCAACATCCTGATCATCCGCCAGAAATAGCTTTCCCGGAGGGGGAACCGGCCGCCGGTCCCCCTCCTTCCTCCCCCTCTATCCCCTTGCCATATTCCGGGCGCGGGGCGGCGTGCCTTACGCTTCACGACGAGATGACAACCGACTTCCTGACGCTGACGCCTTTCAGGGCCTCGCGGAGGAAGCGGTAAAGCCGCTCCCGCCGGGGCGCCTTGAGGACGAGTTGCACGCGATGGAGGCCCCTGACCCTGGCCGCCGGAGCGAGGGATGGCCCGAAAAGCGAGACACCCGACCCGGCGTCTCCGGCCCGCCCGGAAAGGGCCCTGGCGGCGGCGGCGACCCGGCGCAGCTCAGCGCCCATGAAATTCACCTCGGCCATGGCCGAAAACGGCGGGTAACTCATCAGCCGCCGGAACGTGATCTCCTGCTCGTAGAAGGCCCGGTAATCTCCCCGGACGGCCTCGCGGATGCTGAAATGGTCCGGGGCCGACGTCTGAACAATGGCCTCGGCTCCCCGGGCTGCGCTCAGGAACCGGAGATCGCGTAAAACGGCCAAGAACGTCCTCTGGGCCGAGCGGAAATCCGCGAGGCGAAGCCCGAACTCCGGATGGAGAATGCCGACCAGGGACGCCCGGGGGAAGCCGGCCTGATGGGCCAAAAACTGGGTGCCAACCAGGACGTCGACCCGGCCCGCCTCAAAATCCAGCTTCAGCCTCTCCCGTTCTTCCTTGCGGCCGGCTTCATCGGTCGCGAAGATCTCCACGCGGCGGCCGGGGAATCGCTTTCTCAGCTCCTCGGCGGCGGCTTCAACGCCCACGGCTTTGCGGACGACGAGGCGTCCTCGGCACTTCGGGCAGACGGCGTACGCCGGCATGGAGAAACGGCAGTAGTGACAGACGAACTTTCCCTCCCGCCTGTGATAGGAGAGCGGCAGGCTGCAGCGGGAGCAGCGGGGCAGAAAACCACAGGCCGGGCAGATGAGTGAGGAGGCGTAGCCGCGGCGGTTAAAAAAGAGGATGACCGGCTCCCGGCGTCCCAGCCGGGCGGCGATCGCCTGCGCGAGGCCGGAGGAGATGAGCCCCCGGCCGGGGTCGTGGGCCAGGATGGCGGCGCCGGAGCGGCCGGGCTCTCCTCCCAGGTCCACTAGGTAACCGGCTTTCCGGGCCCGGTAATACGTCTCGACGAGCGGCGCGGAGCTTCCGAAGACAAGGACGGCGCCCTCCCCGGCCGCCCTCAGACGGGCCGCATCGCGGACATCGTAAAACAGCCCCTCTTGCTGAAAGTAGGATTCGTCCTGCTCTTCATCGCAGATAATAAGCTTCAGGTTGTCCGCCGGGGCGAACAAGGCCAGCCGGGAGCCGACGACGACCTGCGCCCGGCCCTCCCGGATCCGCCGCCATTCGCGCTCCCGCCGCGCCTCCGGCAGGCCGCCGTGGATGACCGCGGCGGCCTCGCCCAGCCATTTATCCACGGCCTCGATGAGAGCCGGCGTGAGCGATATCTCGGGGATGATGAAGAGGACGCGGCCGCCGGCGGCCAGCGCCCGGCGGATGAGCTCGAAATAGACGCTCCGCCTCCTGTCTTCAGGACCGAAAAGGAGAAACCGGCTGAAGCCGCCGCTCGCCATGGCGCGCCCGACGAGCGACGCGGCTTCGTGGGTGTTCTCGTCCAGGGAGAAATCGAGCTCGAGCTGCCTCGCCCGGCGCGCCGAATCGCTCCCGGCCCGGCGCTTGACCTGTCTCAGCTCTTGCTTGGAGACGATGAGCTCCTGCCGCCTCATCCTTTCGAGAACCGAAGCCAGGCCGGCCGCGCGGCAACGCCTGGCCAGGAACCTGACGGTATGCGGCCGGACGGCCAGGCACGCGGCGACCTCTCTTTCCTCATCCGCGAGGAGCGAGTTTTCCAGGGCGGCGCGCCCTTTTTCGGTGATGGAATAGCAAGCCCGGCTTTGCGGGACCAAGGAGGGGGGAACGGCCGCCTGGAGGACCTCTCCCCAGGGAAAAAGGTATTCCCGGCCGAGCTCCCGGGTGAAGGCGAGCAGGGCGGGTGGAAATGTGGGCGACTCATCCGGGAGCGCCGTGACGGCCTTGAGCTTGAGGCCGCCGCCGGGGCGCCGCTTCTTGATCCCGACGACAATTCCTGTCAGGGTCCTCCCGGCGAACGGGACGAGGGCCCGCATGCCGGGACGGATCCTGTCCTTGAATTCCGGCGGCACGGAGTAAGTGAAAGTTTTGTCGAGCGGCAGGGGGAGCGCGATCTCGGCGTACCGGATCATTTTTTTGCGAGGAGCGCCATCACCTTCTTCATGTCCTCCCAGACCTGCCGCTTGAACCGGGGGTCGCCCTCGTTGCGCATGACATAGGAAGGGTGAAAAGTCGGCATGACCCGGATCGACCCGAAGTCATGGAAATCCCCCCGCAGGCTGCTCATGCCGGCCGACGACGGGACGAAGAAATCGGTCGCCGTCCTGCCGAGCGAGACGATGACGCGCGGCCGGATGGTCTTGATCTGGGTCAGGAGATAAGGCTGGCAGGCCTCGATTTCGGGCCGGAGGGGCGTCCGGTTCTCGGGAGGGCGGCACTTGACGACGTTCGTGATGTAGACCTCTTCCCGCTTGAACTTCATCGCGACGATGATCTTGGTCAGGAGCTGGCCGGCGCGGCCGACGAACGGGCGGCCCAGGCGGTCTTCATCGGCGCCCGGGGCCTCGCCCACGAACATGAGCGGCGTGTCGTAGCTCCCCTCGCCCGGCACCGCGTTCGTGCGCCGCTCCGAGAGCGGACAGAGCGTGCACCGGCGGACCGCGTCCTCAAGGGGATGGAGCACCGAGGCCCTGTCGGGCGTCTTTTTCTCCACCCGGAAGACAAACCCGGCGCCCAGGTCCGAGAGAAACCGGATTCTCTCTTCGACCCGGCAGCGCAGCTCCTCGGCTTTATCGCGCAAGCAGGTCCTCGACTTTATCCAGGATGGCCTTGGCGATCTCCCGTTTGCTCAGGGTTTCCGTCGCGGAGGCGCGGCCGCGGTGGTCGATCATCAAAACCTGGTTCTCTTCCGCGTCAATCCCGACTCCGGGCCGCGAGACATCGTTGGCGATAACCAGGTCCAGGCCCTTCTCCTCGAGTTTCCGCCGGGCGTTGGCCTCGACATCCTCCGTTTCCGCGGCGAACCCGACGATGAGCTTGCCTTGTCTTGCCGGCTCCCGGCTGAGGCCGGCGAGGATGTCCTCGGTCGGGGCGAGCTCCAGGCTCGGGGGCGCTTCCTGCTTCTTGATCTTCCGCCCGGCCGGCGCGGCGGGCCGGAAATCCGCCACCGCCGCCGCCATGATCACGACATCCGCCGGGCCGAAGTTTTTTCGGACTTCGTCGCGCATCTCGGCCGCGGTCTCAACCGCTATCGTCTCGGCGCCGTAGGGAGGGAAGAGCGCCGTCGGGCCTGAGATGAGCACAACCCGGGCGCCGCGGGCCAGCGCTTCGGCGGCCAGCGCGAACCCCATCTTTCCGGACGACCGGTTGGAGATGTATCTTACCGGGTCCAGCGGCTCGCGCGTCGGGCCGGCGGTGAGAAGAAACGTCTTGCCCTTGAAGCTCACTCCTTTTTCGAGGAGGGCCAGGCCCCGTTCGACGATGATTTCCGGGGGCGCCAGCCTCCCCCACCCTTCGTCCTGGCAGGCCAGGTAGCCTTTCTCCGGCAGGACGAACTCCACGCCCGCGGCGCGGAGCTTTCGGATATTCTCCTGGGTCCGGGGATGAAGATACATCGCGGCGTTCATCGCCGGGGCGACGAGCACCGGGCAGCGGGCCGCAAGGTAGAGCGTCGACAGGAAATCGTCGGCGGTCCCCGAGGCGAACTTGGCGATGACGTTGGCCGTGGCCGGCG
>Ga0154742_1108_pt5 | contig 48874 bp, 27 predicted proteins | sample Rifle2008BG16ft_FD_105750 | JGI IMG/M metagenome (GOLD analysis project Ga0154742, IMG submission 105750) | Candidatus Aminicenantes bacterium RBG_16_63_16 | reverse complement strand
CGCCGTCGGCGCCGCCACGAGCCCAGTGATTATCAGGATGAACAACAGCGACATCGATAACGGTTTCTTCATGCGCTTATCTTAACAAACTTTCATTTGATTTTCCGCCCGGAACAAAATATAAATATGCGTGAAGATATCTACTTTGAACGGAGGAAATTCTATGCATCGTTCCCATTATCACCACCGCGTTCTCGGCGCTCTGGTCTTGGCGCTCTTTATCGCGAGCGTCGCGGGATTCGCCGCGCAAACCGCCGCGGCCGACCCGTTCAAAACCTGGCCGCCGCGGGCGTTTCTCATCAAGTCGCTCGTCAAGTCGGTGGGTGAAACGCTCAAAACCTACCATCCGGAAACCGGCCGCTTCGGAACCGAGCCCTGGGTCTGCGGCGACCAGAATGTCATCCTGCCGCTGGCGGCCGCCTGGTCGATCAAGGACCCGGCCAACCCGTATTATCACGACAAGAAGCTCCTGGCCGTGATCGGCAAGGGCGGCGAGGCCCTGGTCGATGATCAGGACAAGGACGGGAAGTGGATCTTCAAGAAAAAGGACCTCTCCACCTGGGGCATGATCTACATGCCCTGGACCTACAGCCGCTGGATCCGCGCTTACGTCCTGGTCAAGGATGCCCTGCCCAAGGCCCAGCGCGAGAAATGGGAGAAGGGGCTCCTCCTTGGGTTTAACGGCATCCGGCGGGATGAGATTAAGAGGGTCCACAACATCCCCTGCCATCACGGGATGGCGCTCTACATCGCCGGCGTCGCCTTCAAGAACGAGGAGTGGAAGAAGGCGGCCTGGGACTTCCAGCAAAAGGTCATGGCCGAGCAGTCTCCCGAGGGATATTGGTCTGAGAATTTCGGCCCCGTCGTGAGTTACAACATGGTCTACACCGACTCCCTGGGGACCTACTACCATTTCTCCAAGGACCCGGCCGTTCCCGAGGTCCTCAACCGGGCCGTCAAGTTCCACGGCGGCATCCTCTGGTCGGACGGGACGTCGGCGGCCTCGATTGATGAGCGCGTGATCTATCACCATAGCATCAACACCGGAAACGTCGGGTTCAGCTACTCGCCCGAGGGCCGGGGTTTCATCCTCTCCCAGCTCGCGAAGGCCATGGCCGCAGGGAGGGAAGGCGTCGGCGGAGACTACGCGGCCAGCCTGCTCCTTTACGGAGGCAAGGGCGAAATCGTCCCGCTGCCGAGCGAGCAGGCCAAGGGCGTGTCCGTCCTGGGCAAGGACGACGCCGTCATCGTGCGGGAAAAGCCGTGGGAATGGGCGTTCTCTTCCTATACCACGAAGCCCCCCCAGAACCGCTGGATCCAGGACCGCCATAACTACGTCGACATCTTCAACGCCGGCCTGGGCCTGGTGGCGGGCGGCGGGAACACCAAGCTCCAGCCGTACTGGTCCACCTTCACCGTCGGCGACCCGGGCTTCCTGAGGCACCGGGAGGGCGAGGAGGAGCCGAATTTCATCCCCCCGATCGACCTGAAGTGGGCCGCGGACAAGGCCGTGATCACCCAGTCCGGAAACCCCACCAAGATGACCCTCAAATATGGAGATATCGAATGCGCGGTCACGGTCGAGGCCATGCCGGGCGAGCGGGTGGCCATCGTAACCTACGAGGCGCCCGAGGGCAAGAAGGTGGAGGCCCACCTGCCGCTTATGATGCTCGCGGACTCGATCAAGACCGAGAAGGGCGGCGAGTTCGCTTTGAGCGAGAACGAGCTCGTGCTGGATGCGAAAAACATCGGCCAGCACTTTGACTTCGGGCGCCTGCGGGTCGTCATCCCGGAGGGCGCCTCCATCCGCTGGCCGGCCAAGCAGCACAATCCCTACACCAAGGACGGCCACTCCGAGCTCAGGGACGCCAAGCTGGTTGTGGTCCTGCCTTTCGAGAAGACGAAAGTCCAGAGGGTCATGCTCTCGGTCTACCAATGAGACCGGGCTCAGGCCCGGAGGAGGAGACGGCGATGAAAAAAACAGGCCTGGCGCTCTTGGCGTTCGCCGCCGTCTTGGCGGCCTGCGGCCCGTCGAGCAAGGTAGCCTATGTCGAGAACCCCGAACCCCGGACGATCGGCGTTCCCGTAAAGTCGGTGAACTGGGTCAAGACCCATTTCGCCCTGAATGCCGACAAGCAGCCGCGGATCTACATCACCATGGGCCAGCAAGGGGACAATCTCTTCGTGGCCGAAGTCGACCCGGTGACGGGCTCGGCGAAGCAGTACCTGGGCACGGTCAAGAATTCCAACTACCCGACGGCCACGCTGATGAGCCGGTCCGGGATGCTGTACATCGGCGCCGCCTACGCGGGCCATCTCTACCGGTTCGACCCGCAGAAGGAGGCTCTCGAGGACCTGGGCGCCATCAACCCGGGGAAAGTCGAGTTCCCCTGCGCCATCGACGAGGACAAGTCCGGCCGGGTGTGGGTCGGGAGCTACGGCACGGCCGACCTGACGGCCTTTGACCCCAAGACGGGCGAGTTCCAGCGCTTCGGCCGGATGGACGATGTGGATATGTATAACTATCCGATAGTCAACGCCGACGGTCTGGTCTGCAATAAGATCATGATGACCAAGCCCAAGTGCGTCGTCCTCGACCCCCAGACGGGCCGGAAGGAAGTCGTCGGCCCGGTCGCGACCAAGGGACAGGATACGCTCGACCTCCGGAAAGACGCCCAGGGCTGGGTGCACATCGTTTCGAGCCTGGGGAATTTTAAGATCCAGGGTTTCAAGGCCGTGCCCGAAAGACAGGCGCCGGCCGCTCCCGCGAGACCCCCGTTCCAGGACATCAAGGACGTCCGGTTCGTCGGGCCCGACGCCGAGCCGCATAAACAGCTCGAAGTCCAGATGGTAAACGGCGACCTGCGCACGCTCGACCTCAACCTGGAGCTGGCCGGGACGGACATCTTCTATATCCATGTCGGCCCGGACAATCTCATCTACGGCTCGAGCATCCTGCCGCTCCATCTTTTCAGGTACAACCCGGAGACCGGCGAGCTCGTCGACCTGGGCAAGGCCTCGTCGGCGGGCGGCGAAGCGTATTCCATGGCCAACCTGGAGGGAAAGCTTTATATCTCCGCTTACACCGGGGCGACCCTGTCCGTCTATGACCCGACGAAGCCCTATGCGTTCGGGAACACGCCCGAGAGCAACCCCCGTGACCTGGGGCGGATGGACAAGATCTCCTACCGGCCGCGTTCGACGCTGGCCGGGCCGCTCGGCCGCGTGTGGGTGGCGTCGATCCCGGACTACGGCATGTGGGGCGGCCCGCTCTCCTGGTACGACCCGGCCACGGGCGAGAAGAAGGCCTACTACGATATCGTGGGCGACGCGAGCTGCTACACGCTCGCCGACCTGCCTCAGTCCAACCTGATCGCCGTGGGCACGACCATCCAGGCGGGTTCGGGGGCCACGCCGAAAGTGAGCCAGGCGGTCCTTTTCCTCTGGGATTACAGAGCCGAAAAGAAGGCTTGGGAGGGAACGATGGACCGGCCGGTGGAGACGTTCAATGCCCTGCTCGGGCTCCCGGACGGCAAGCTCCTGGGCACGGTCACGGGCGGGGACAAGCCCGAGCTCTTCCTGTTCAACCCCGCGACCAGGGTCTTTGAAAAGCGGGCGGACCTGCCGCCGGGCGCGCCGCGCGACCTTGGCCTGACTCTCGGGCCTGACGGCAAGGTCTACGGTTTCACGAAATCATGCCTCTACCGGCTGGACCCCGGGACCCTTCAGGCCACGGAGATCCGGAGGCAGGAGGATGAGTTCGAGATCGCAGGGCCGATCCTGGGCAGTGATATCTATTACGCCCGGGGCCAGGCGCTCAAGTCCGTCACCCTGTTCCAACCCAAGAAGTGATGAATGACGGATCCCCTCCGCTACGGGGGTCTTCAGGCCGGTATCCCCCTCAGCCCCTGCTTTGAGTTCAAAAAGTTATTGTGTCCCGAATCTTTTCTCCGGCCGGTCGGCACCGTCCGACCGTGTCAGCGCAGTTTCTCGTTCCAGCGCTGGAGCGCCTTGAGAGCCGTCGCCCGCTTCTCTTCGTCCAGGTCGCTGGGAGTGAAAGCCAGGGCTTGTTTCATGCGTTCGACCGCCTCGGCGGTCTTGCCGTTCATGCCTAGGACCAGAGCATGGTCATACAGGCTGTGGGCCGACGGGCGGAGCTCGGCGACGCGTCGCAGCAGCTCTTCGGCTCGAAGCCGGTCGCCCGCCTCAAAGGAGAGGGTGGCCGCGGTGAAGAGAAGATCCGGATCACGGGCGCCATCGTCGGTGGTCAGCAGCGACTCGATCTCCGCCTGGGCGGCCGGGCGGTCCTTCAGCTTGAGGCGCATACCGAGCACGTGTTTGCTCAAGGAGGCGTTGCGGGGTTCTATCTCACGTGCCCGGAGATAGGACTTCAGCGCGGTCGCCCAGTCCTGTCGGTCCTCTTGGATGAGTCCCAGGATCTCCAGGGCCTTGACATGATCCGGGCTCGATTTCAGGATGTCCTCGGCCAGCGATTCGGCCTTGTTGTATTGGCGGTCGGCGAAATAAAACGCCAGAAGATCGCCTTTGAACGCCACGCTCTGGATTGGGTCGTCCTTGAAAAAATCGAAGGCCCGAAGGAGACCGTCCTCGAGCTTGCCCCAGTCCTTCTTCCTTTCGTACACGAGATTCAGCAAGGCGTAGGCGTACGGGAATTTCAGCGGCCGGGTCTCCTCCACGAGTTTTTCCGCTTCCCGCTCCACTCGGTCGACGTCTCCGCTGTCCAACTGAGCGATCAGCTCTATGATCCGGTTCTGATAGCGGACACCGATCTTGGGATCGATCGCCGTCCGTGAGGAAGCCGCAAAAGAGGACACATACCCGAGGGACTCGAGCTTCTTCCTTTCTTCGGCGTCCAGAATCGGCCGGGGCTTTTCCGATGGCCGGGCCGCCCGCTGATCATTGATAAACCGGGCCAGCTCCAGGTCCAACTCGCGGGCCTGGCGGTTCCGTTTTATTAACAGGTTGTCCCGCTCGAGCGGATCCGTCTGCAAGTCATACAATTCGGCCTGCGGGAGGGAGATGTATTTCAGGGAACCGCTGACCCAAGCCGTCAGCGGCGCCCAATTGTAGGCCTCTGTTCCATACAGGCTTTCCAGGTAGACGGGCCTCGGCGTTTTTTCCTCCCTGCCGCGCATCAATTCCACAAGGCTCTTCCCTTGTGAATTCCTCGGATCCCCTGCTTTCAGAATCTCGAGCAGGGTCGGCATGACGTCCACCAGCCTCACCCGCTGCCGGACGAGACGGGGCTTCGAGAAGAGCGCCGGGTTGAAGAAGACGAGCGGCACTCGGATGCTTTCCTCGTAGCAGAAAATCCCATGGCCGTTCTCTTGATGCTCGCCGAAAGCTTCGCCATGGTCGCCAACGAGGACGATCAACGTGCGATCCAGCAATTTCCGTTCTCTCAGGTCATCGATTATCCGACCCACGTGATAGTCCACGAAGGCGACCTCGCCCCGATAGGCGTCCCCTCCGGCCAACTTCAGATACTCGGCGGGCGGGGCATAGGGTTTGTGGGGATCGAAAAAGTGGACCCAGAGAAAAAAGGGCTGACTCTGTCCGCCCCGGCCGGCGAGCCAGGCCTGGAATTTCCGGTACACCTGGTCCGCCGGGATTTCGGCGTCGAGACTGCCGGCCTTTTCTTCATAGCCGAGACGGTCATCGTACAGGTCAAACCCCTGGTTCAGCCCGAACCTCTCCTTGAGCACATAGGAAGCCACCAGCGCCGAGGTATCGTACTCATCCGCCTTCAGTCTCTCGGCCAGGGTCAGCTCACCCGGATCCAGGGCGTAGAACGCGTTGTTGCGCACGCCGAGGGCGAAAGGCCAGCGGCCGGTAAAGAGGGTGCAATGGGCCGGCAGCGTCAGTGGGACGGACGTGTAGCAGTCCTGAAACAGGACCCCCCGGCCGGCCAGAGCGTCGATGGCCGGGGTTCGGGCCAGCCGGTCTCCGTAGCAGCCGAGACGGTCGGCGCGCACCGTATCCAAAGTGACCACGAGGAGATTCAGCCCGCGGCCGTCGAATCCCGAAGCGGGCCGCACCAGCAGGAAAACCAGGCCGGCGGCGAGAAGGAGCAAGGCCCCTCCCGCAAACAGAATTATCTTTCTCACTTCGGATGAATTCTACCATGAAACCGCCGCCAAAAAAACTCGGGTTTAACCGGGGATGGACGGCTTTGAAATGGCAAGGCCCGATGTTCGTTTCCTGCCGACCGCTTCCTAAAATAATGTATAATTGTCCGGGTGAAGGCCTTGAAGAAGAAGAAGATTCTTTTTGTCTGGGCGGCCGGGCTGATCTTCATCGCGGCGGCGTTTCTGGCGTATTTCTTCCTGGCCCAAGGGAGAAAAGCCGGGGCCTCCCGGGTCGACCAGAATCCGAACGCCAATGTCCTCCTCCTGACACTCGATACGACCCGGCCGGACCGGCTCGGGGCCTATGGATATTCCCGGGCGGTCACTCCGGAGTTCGACCGCCTGGCCGGGGACGGCGTGCTTTTCCTGAATGCCTACTCGCCGGTTCCGCTGACGCTTCCCTCCCATGCCTCGATTCTCACGGGGACTTATCCGATCTATCATGGGGTGCGCAATAACGGGAAATATCTGTTGCAGCCTCAAGCCTTGACTCTGGCGGAAATCCTCAAGTCGTCGGGATATGGCACCGCGGCTTTCGTGTCGTCGTTCATCCTCGACTCACGGTTCGGCCTCGACCAGGGGTTCGACTATTACGGCGACCGCCTGGCTGATGCCGCCCAGGTCAAGAACCTTGAGTCCGAGCGGCGGGCCGACTCGGTCTACGGCGATTTTGAACAGTGGCTGCGGCAATACCGCGGCGGCCGATTCTTCGCCTGGATGCACTTCTTTGACCCGCACTTCCCCTACGATCCGCCCGAGCCCTATCGATCGGACCTCCGCCTGCCCGACCCCTATGACGGCGAGATCGCCGGCATGGACGCCGCGATCGGCAAAGTCATCCGCCTCCTTGAGGCAAGAAACCTCCTGGCATCAACTGTCGTCATCCTGGCCGGCGATCACGGCGAGGCCTTTGGTGAACACAACGAGAACGGCCACACGATCTTCTGCTACGAGGAAAACATCCGTGTTCCGCTCGTCGTCTATCGTCCCCCGACACTGACCGCGGGGCTGGAAATCGCCGACCGGGTGAACCTCATCGATATTCTGCCGACCGTGCTGGATTTTATCGGTCTCCCGATCCCGAAAGCCGTCCAGGGGGAAAGCCTCGTCCCGCTCGTCGAGGGCCGGCGGGCGGCGCGGCGGGATTTCTATTTCGAGAGCCTCTATGCTCAAGACGTTCTCGGCTGCGCGTCGCTCCAGGGACTTCTCTCCGGTCCGCATAAGTTCATCCGGCTGCCCCGGCCGGAGCTTTACGACCTGGAGAACGACCGGGCCGAAGGAAGAAACCTGCTGGAATCCCGGGCGGACGAGGCCGGCGGATTCGCCAAGAAGCTCGCGGCCCTGGAAAAAGAATTCCGTGGAAAGGCCTGGACTTCGGAGCGGACCCTGAGCATCGCTGAGCGGGACCGCTTGAAGTCTCTGGGCTATTTAGCGCCCGGGGAAAAACGAGATGATCAAGCTCCAGGGCCCGACCCCAAAGACAAGATTGATTTTTGGAACAGATCGCTCCTGGCCGGGCAAAAGCTCTCAGCGGGAAATCTTGGCGAGGCGGAAGTCCTTTTGCTCGGTCAGGTCGAGGAAGACCCCCATTTTCTTCCCGCCATCGAGAGCCTGGGGGAGGTTTATTTCCGACAGGGAAGAGCTGATTCCCTGAGGAAGCATTTCGAGAGCGCGATGGCCCGGAATCCCGGGAGGAGCGCTCTGAATATATTGTACGGGAGTTTTCTTGTCCGCCTGGATCGAGCGGAGCAGGCCGTATCCGTGCTCCAGGCCGCCGAAACGATGGCCGGGCCCGATGAGAAGGAAAATCTGTCTTTTGCCCTCGGCAGCGCCCTGGGCAAGCTTGGCCGGTACGAGGACGCGGTTCGGTCATTCAAGAAGACGCTCGAGATCGAACCGGAGAACTTCGAAGCTTCCCGGCTCATGGGCTATGCCCTGATGCAGCTCGGCCGGTTCGAAGACGCCCTGAGCTGTTTTCGGTCCGCTGAAAAAGGGATTCCCGAGAACCCGCGCCTTCTCGAAAACACGGCCATGTGCCTGGCGGAGTTGAGGAGATTTGACGACGCGATCCCGTATTTCGAGCGGGCCGTGAGGGTCAGCCCGTCCGCCCCGGTCTATGCGAACTACGCGCTCGCCTGCGCCGAGACCGGCGACACCGGGCGGGCTGTCGTCCTGATGGAAAAGGCCGCCGGCCTTCCCGATGCCGGCCCGGAATTGAGGTCGATCGCCCGGCGCTACTTGTCCGAATGGCGCCGGACTATCGCGAAATAGGGGGACACGTCACCGGATTCAGGAGAATTCGGCACATGTCCCCCTATTTCCCGGTGAGGGCAAAAAAAAGCCGGCCCCTCCGGGGGCCGGCTTTTGAGCTTCTACTCGTGCTGTGGCTTTTTACCTGAAGCTGAACCTCAATCCGATCTGGACGACTCTCGGCATGTTGACATTGGTCGGCTGATTCAGGGTGGTGGGAACCTTCGCTTCGTTGATCATCGTCGTGAACATGTTGTCCGTGAAGTTGTAGGCGGTGGCATAGACGGTGCTCGAGACGTTTTCGCTGAACCTGAACACTTTTTCCAGGGTCATGTTGGCGTACCAGAAGTTGGGCATGCGCCAGTCCGCGTACTTATCGGTCTTGGCCGGCAGGGTCTGTCCAAGATAGGAGGTGACCCACTTGCCGTTGATCGGATAGCCCTCGCGGGCATCGACAAACCCGGAGAGATTCACCCCGAACGGAAGCCGGACCATTCCGGCGACCTTGAAGTGCCAGCGGACGTTCTGGCCGGGCTCGGTGCTGCGGTACTGGAAGGCTTGGTAGGGCCGATTGTTATTGTAGTCGAACAGCGTGGACATGCCGGTTTCGCCCTTGTCGATATGATATCTCCAATCCTGGAGATCGCCCGAGCCCTGGAGCATCCAGCCGTTGCTGAATCGCTTGGTGAAGATGAACTGGATGCCCTTGAAATCGTTGTAGGTATTCTGGTAGGCGTCGTACATGTAGCCGCTGGGAGTCGGGTAAAGGGCCGCGTTTCTCTGGTAGATGTCCCAGCCGGTCGTGGGGTCGGTGCCGACCTTGATGGTGGTATCATTCGGCAGCATGGTTCTGTTCTGGAAAGTGCCGGTATAGCCGCGGGCCCATTGGAGGTTGTAGTTTTTCTTGTAGGCGAGCAGGAACTGCAGGCTGAAGTCGCTGCTGATCATCTTTTCGTAGCTGAGTAGGAATTCCCTGATTTTTTCCGGCGTGTAGCTGTCAGCCAGGAAGTCCGTGGGATCCTTGCCGGTGGCCTGATTGCCCAGCGGATTGCCGGAGAAAGAAACGTACATCCAGCCGGGATAGGTCCAGGCGTTCCAGGGGACCAGGCCATTGCCGTACTTGGCGTTGAGGGCCGCTGTCTCCGCCTGTGTGACTTTAGCTACTGTTTCGACGTCGGTCGGGGTCGGATAGCGGCCGAACCAGTTGAGGAAGAACATTTCGTTCGTTCCCCAGTCCGGGATGAAGTTGTTGTTGTAATCGATAAAGGGCATAAAAAATTCGCCGCGCGTGTTGCCCTTCTTGAACCCGGCGCTGATCCTGATTCCGCTTTCGAACATTCCGCCGTAATCGGCATACATGAACTTGAGGACATCCTTCCCCTTGCCGGTGAGGTCGTAGGTCAGGGCCAATCTTGGGGAAAAGGTCGGGTCGACGGACAGCTTTCCGCCGTCAACTTTCGTCTCGCCCGTCCACTGGGCCCAGCCGGCGACCAGCGTCGGATCGTCGTTAGGAGCCAGGCCATGATAAGTCACGGGTTCCCAGGCCACGGCGTGCCAGTCCATCCGCACGCCGATGTTGGCTGTGAAACGGCCGTAGCTCAGGATGTCCTGAAAATAGACGCCCGTGCGCTCGGCCCGTTTCTCGCCGAACCGGTCGCTGTACGTCCTTATCCGGCCCCAGTAATTTCCACCGCCGAACGGCGTGGGGGCGTTGTTCGCGAGCGAAGTGGATCTCTGCCAGGGGAAAATGTCGACAAAGACCTGGTTGGGAGCCATGTATTCTTCGATGAACCGGGAGTAATTGCGGTCGAGCCCGACCTTGAATTCGTGGTCGCCGCCCAGGAAGCGCTCGCCGAAATAGTTGGCTTCGACGACGAAATAGGGCCTCTTCTGGGCGTCGCCATAGTGTTGCCAGTGGCCGGTCGCCTCGGTGTTGTACGGGGGAGCCTTGAAGTAGTTGAAGGTGTAGTATCTGTTCTTCGGGTTGTAGGTGCGGCCTTCATCATACGACACGTCTCCGGCTCCCGTCCAGGCGAAATTCGCCTGGTGGGTGGCCGTTTTTCCGGAAAAATAGGTGAGCTTGCCGCTCAACAGGAGCTTGTCCCAGATAGTCTGGGTGACTTGGGCGGTGTAGGTATTGTAGGGATTGGCCCGGTCGAGCTTGTTGACGGTGACGATGGCCGTGCTGAAATCCACATTGACCGCTTGGCTGTCGGTATGGGCATAGGCCACTTCCAGGGTCGTTTTCTTCCACTGGAAGTTGATTTTGCCGTACATGTCGGGGGTGTAATACCGGTCAGCGATGGCATTGGTATGGGCTTTGGTCTGGGAATCGATGACTCCCCAAGATCCAAAGAACCAGAGATGATCCTGAATGATGGGGCCGCCCAGCGCTGCGCCATAGTCATAGGTCCGGTAGACGCCCGCCCTTCCTCTGTTGCCCAAGTATGTTACAGCCGGATCAGCGCCCGTGTCGGGCCTGGGGCCCATGTTGGCGGGGAGTTTCTTGTTGGACTGGAGGCTCTTGTCCATTAAAGCGATGTAGGACTCGCCGGACAGTCTGTTCCCGCCCCGCTTGGTGACGAAATTGACCGTCGCGCCTCCCTGGACGTTGGTGATGTCCTGTCCCGAGGTCGTGACCTGAGTCTCTTCAACACGGACGGTGTTGACTCCGGTCGGCATGCCGCTCGCGCCGTAGGTGGACCTGAACGAGGCGCCGTCCATGCTGAATTCCCCGACCTGGAATCTGACGCCGAACCCATGAATGACTCCCGAGCCCGAGCCGGCGATCTGCGGATGCGCGCTCATGGTGCCGGGCGCCATATTCACGATCTCGGAGACTCTCCTGGCCACGGGCAGCGAGGCGACCTGGTCACTCGTGAAGCTGGCCGCGACACTTGCCTTTCTGGTGTTGATCAACGGCACCTGGCCGACGACGGTCACTTCTTCTTCGATGCCGCCGGTCTCCATACCCACGTCGACGGCGACCGAGGCGAGGACGTTGACCCGGATGCCGCTCCGCACGACAGTCTTGAAGCCCTGGAGCGAGAACTTGAGCTCGTAGTTTCCAGGGGTCAGCTTCCAGAATCTGTAGTTGCCTTCTTGCGTCGTGACGTAGTCACTGCGGCCATAGGTCTGTCCCGTCAGAGTGACCGTCACTCCGGGAAGGGGCGAGCCGTCCTCGGCCAGCGTCACCTTGCCGCGAATCTCGCCTGTGACCTCCTGACCGTACGATAGGAAGGCTGAAAGGGCAATAAATGCCAACAATAGAAAAAGCCTTTTCATTAATCCTCCTTTAGAAAAACCCGAGATGAAATAGACCGCGAAACCTCAAATGACCAAACCCAGAAACATTCTCACCTCCTTCCATGGGCTTATTTAATTGCAAATAATATGCCAACCTGGATTGCATTTATTTACTTTATATTCAATTATTTATAAATGCTCCGGGAAAGCCTGAATCCAATTATCTGCATTTTATCCAAATAATTGGATTCCGTGCTGACGCAAACGGAGAAACTCCCGGCATGGCGAAATGAAGATTCCACGGATTTTATGTTTTCGTCAATCATCCATCTGCAGGCGTTGATATAACATATACGATATATCAAGTCAAGCCGATTTTCGGCACTTTGCTTCGGCCCGATTTTTTCGTTAGAATAGCATCATGATCAGGATTATAAAACCGCGCGCCGCCATCCTCTGTTTAGCCGTTTTATCGCTCTTCCTTCTCTCCGCCGCGGGACAGAAGAAGACTCCGAAGTCCGCCAAGCCGGCCCCTCTTGGCCCCAAGTACCAGGAGTGGCTCGACCTGACGACGTACATCATCCTGCCGCAGGAGAAGGAGGTTTTCTCCAAGCTCCAGAGCGACTTCGAAAGGGATATTTTTATCGAGACCTTCTGGAAACAGCGGGACCCGACCCCCGGCACGCCGGAAAACGAGTACCGGCAAGAAATCCGAAAACGCTTTGACTACGTCAATAAGGAATTCTCGAGGGACACGCCGAGGCCGGGCTGGATGACCGACCGGGGCCGCATTTATATGATTCTTGGAGAGCCCCAGGGCCGGGAAAGGATCAGCCTTCCCGAGCTCCACCCGGCCGAGCTCTGGTCTTATTACGGCGACACCAGCAAAGGACTGCCGACCTACTTCGGGCTCGTCTTCTTTCGCCGGCAGGGGATCGGCGAATACACACTCTACAGTCCCGCCGGCGATGGCCCCAAGAGCCTCGTCGTCTATATGCCCAACCTGGGGTTCAATCCCGACAGCATAACGGACGTTGTCGTGTACATCCGGGAGTATGCCCCGACTCTCGCCCCCTTCACCCTGTCCATCATTCCCCAGGATACGAGCCTCGATTTGGATCCCACGGTGCGCTCGGAAATCCAGATGGCGCAGATACTCGAGTCTCCCCGCAAGAACATCAACCCCTCCTATGCCACCCATTTTATGAACTACAAGGGACTGGTCAGCACGGAATACCTTACGAATTACGTCGAGTGCGAGGCCACCGTGGCCGTGGTGCGGGACCCGGTTGAGGGAATCCCGTTCCTGCATTTCTCGGTGGCTCCCAAGTCCATCTCCGTCGATTATTACGGCCCCGACAACAAGTATTTCTGCAACTACGCGGTGGACGTCAGCCTCAAAAAGGGCGAAACATTCGTCTTTCAATCGTCCAAGGACTTCAGCTATTATTTTCCGGCCGACGAAAGTGAGATGGTGGCGGCCAACGGCGTCGTCATTCAGGACTTCTTTCCGGTCATCGAGGGGAAATTCAAGCTGACCGTGCTGCTCAGGAACTCGGTGGGCAAGGAGTTCAGCCTTCTTGAGAGAGACGTCGTCATCGACAGCGCGCCGTCTCCCCGGATCGGCGCCGTCCTCGTCGGCTACAAGACGGAGAGCTTCCGGGACGATAATCTGATGGCCTTCAAGGTGCTGGACCAGCGGATCATGACCGACCCCAAGAATTCGTTCACCCCGACGGACTCGATCGCCCTGCTCTTTCAGTTGGAAAACCCGACCGAGGAGCTTCTGAGGTCGGGAGGAATCAAGATCACCGTCCGGGGCGCCCGGGCCGCCAACCCGACGGAGAAGGAATTCACCCTCCCGCTCAACCGGCCGCCCTACCAACGGTCCGTGATGTTCTCCCAGGCCATCCCGGCCGCGGACCTGACTCCGGATTATTACGACGTGACCGTGAGCCTGGTCGAAGGGGAACGGATCATCGACACCGAAAGCGCCACGTTTGTGGTCTCGCCCGCCTCGAAGCTCGCCCGGCCGATCATCCTGACCAAGACCATGCCGCGGACGAGCCTCCATCTCCAGTATTTGGCCCTGGCCGGCGAAGCCGAAAAGTCCGGAGAGGCGCGGCTGGCCGAAGGATATTTCGATAGGGCCCTGCGTATGGTCCCGGATAATCCCGAAGCCGCGGCTTACTACTGCGGCTTCCTTATGAGGACCAGGCAGTTCGAGCGGGCGCTCTCGCTCATCGAGACGGTCAAGGCGGACCCGGCGCTGCAATTCGATTACTACATAATCAAGGGGAAAGCCCTGAGGGAGCTCGGCCGATGCGATGAGGCCATCCCCCTGCTCGAAGCCGGGAACAAGCTCTACAACAGCGATACGCGCCTGCTCAACGCCCTGGGTTACTGCTACTATAAGACCGGACAGAAAGCGCAGGCCATTGAGGCCCTGAGGGCGTCGCTCCGGCTCAGCCCCGACCAGGCGGACGTCAAGACGCTGGTCGAGGAGATCAGCCGGCAGTAGCCGGTCCGGGACCAACGCGCATGCGAAGCCAACGCCTGACCGCGCTTGCCATCATTGGTCTGGGCCTTGCTCTCGGGCGCGCCGTGGCGGGGCATCGCGAGCTGAGTTTCCGGCTCGACGCCGCCGCCCTCGAAGCCAGGGGCCAGCTGAATCAGCTCCGCCGGCTTCCCGATAAAAGCGGCCTCCGGCTCAACGACCTGGTCCTCGTCGAGGACGACGCCGTGGCCATCGGCCGGCCCAAGGGCGCGACCGACCGTTCCTGGTTCGAGGAGCTCCGCCGGGGCGTCCGGATCAAGAAGGTCCTGGTCCTCGATGATCCGCGCGCCTTCTCGGGGTTCCTGGTTTTTAACGGCCTGGAAGCTGTCGGGAACAAGGAACCGCTTCACATCAGCCTCAACGGCGTTCATTTCCTCCGGCCGGCCTCCCAATACGCTCATCCGTTTGCCCGTGAATATTTCACCAGGGAATGGACCTCCTACGCCGATTTCGACAACTGGTTCAGGGTTGCCATTCCCGTCGGGGCGCTGAAAAAAGGGGCGAACGAGGTCCTCCTGTGGGCGGACTCCGAAGCCATGAGCTGGGAAATCATGGTCGCGGCGGACGAAGAGTACGCCCGGGGATCGGACACCCGGCACCACCATCCCAACCGGAGCGCCAAGAGCGCGGACGGCGGGGCGAGCTGGAGTTACGAGAAACTGGGGCGTCGGGATCTCCATGACGGCGAGTATGCGGTCCGCCTGAGTCTCGACCGCTACGCGCCCGCCGGGGTTTTTGTCTCGCCCGTCATCGATATCGGCGTCGAGCCGGGGAAAGACGGACTCAAGAAGCTTATCCGGGTCGAAGACGCCGCGGTCGCCTTCGACCTCGACCTCCCCGACGGCACGGCCATCGAAATCTCGACCCGCTGGGGCGCCAACGCCGTTCCCTCGTCCTCCGGCTGGTCGGAGTTCGAGCGCTTCGACGGCCGCGCGGCCGCGTTTCGGACCCCCCGGGGAAGGTTCATGCAATTCCGGGCCGTGCTGAAGACGGCCAATCCCCTGGCGACGCCGTCGCTCAACGGAGTCGCCGTCACCACCCGGTTTTCAGAAGAACCCCCGGCTCCGGCGGTTTTCTGCAAACTCCTGGAATTTAAAAACGGGAGCGTCATCCGGCCGTCCGTGGAATTCCGGCATGAAGATTTCTTGAAGCTCGCCCATTGGAGGGAGAAGTTCGCCCTCGACGCGGAGGTGGCAGGCGCCGCGACGGAATTCGAAAAACAGCTCCTCCTCATGAGGTGGGCCTACGAGATCCCGATCCAGGGCCTCGACCCGTATCATTGGAGCTACGACGATTTGCCCATCCTTAAGAAGGACGCCAAGGGCAATATCGTCAAGGACGTTGAGTTCCAGGAGAAGGGCAGGCGGCGGGGCGGACATTGCCTTTACAGCAACCTCACCCTCATCGGGGCCTGCCTGGCCCTGGGGTTCCCCGCGCGCTGGGTCAACATCGCCACCATGAGCACCTACGGTCATGAGGTCGCCGAGGTCTGGTCGAATGATTTCAACAAGTGGGTCTTTATGGATGCCACCCGCGATTATTATATCTACGATCCCGATACCGGCATCCCGATGAGCCTCATCGAGATCAACGACCGGCTCAAGGACATCTTCCCCCGGCCGGTCACCTGGGAGAATCCGCTGAAGTTCATGATCCCCGACGAGACAGAGGCCAATCGCGTCCGGATCGCCTACCGCGAGGGAAACAACAAATTCTCGGTCAAAGACATCAAGCACGGTCCCCAGCTTCTGCTTTACAAGGGCCATCTCAGCCAGGTGCTCCGGAACGACTTCGCCAGCCGGCCGACGCCGGTCCCCTGGCGCCTGTCGAGCAACTGGGGCGGGGACCTGTTTTACGGGTATTTCGCTGACAAATTTCCCAGGAAGCGCGAGTACGCCCTCCATACCGAGCGCTGGCAGGATTTCAACCCGCCCCTCAACCAGGCCGAGTTGACGCTCGCCGAGACGGCGACCGCGGGCGTCCTCCGGGTCGACGCCGACACGGAGACGCCGTGTTTCGAAACGTTCCTCGCCAGCCTCGACGGCGGAGAGTGGCGAGCGACCCCCGGGCCCTCCTTCCCCTGGACCCTCCATGAGGGCCTGAACTCCCTGCGCGTCCGCGTCCGGAACACGGCCGGCGTGACCGGGCCCGTGAGCCAGGCCTCGGTTGTATTCAACCGCTGACCGCCGCGCCCACCTGCCTATCCGCCGGATTTTCCGGATTGACACTTCGCGCAGGCCGCCGATATAATGCCGCCCGAACATGGAGGTCAAAATGAAAAAGCCCGGTTTCCTGTTGCTTCTCCTCGTATCGCTGGCCGTTCTCGCGAACGCCCAGGTGATGGATGACGTTTTCAAACAGAAGATCCTGAACATCAGCGAACAGGACTTCTGGAGCTCGATCCAGCCCGTCAAAGGGCTCGAGAAGGCGGTCGCCGCCGGCCAGGCCGGCCAGCGCGACGCCGCCTACCGGCTGCTGGGCGACTACCATAAAAAGACCCTGGCGGTCGAGGCGAACGCCTACCGTGAAAGCATCGCCGCCGACGCAAAGGAGGCCGCCTCGCTCGAGAGGCGGCGGGCCGCCGCCGACCGGGTCCTGCGCCGGGAGGTCGAGGGCTGGGCCGGCCAGGTGATCAAGTTCGGCCCGGTGATCGACTTCAACGCCAACTTCGGCCGCTCCGGTCAGTACGGGTTTCATTACCTCGGCTGGCTGAGGCCGGTCATCGACGAATACCTGGCCAGCCGGGAGACAAGGTACCGCGATGATTTCATCGCCGTTACCAAGCAGTACTATGACCAGCGCACGGGACTCGTCCTCCGCTTCCCCTCCCTTCACCCGGTGTACTATGAGCTCGGCGCCCACGCCAAGACCGGGATCTTCCTTCCGGCCTATGCCGTCCTGGCGGGGGAAAAAGCCCTCGACACGAACGGCCGCGAGGCCCTGCTCAAGCTGCTTTTGGGAATGGCCCGGAGCCTCTTTCGGATGCAGACCGAATACCGTCCGGGCAACTGGCAGATCGTCGGCGCCCAATCCCTCTACCACACCGCGGTCAGTTTCCCGGAGTTCAAGGAATCCGAGGCCTGGCGCGCGAAAGCTCTCGAGCTTCTGAAGGAGCACGCCGAGAAGGACTTCTTCGCCGACGGCGGCCACGGCGAGCGCTGCTGGGGCTACGGCCACATGTCGCTCGGGTCGATCGCCAACTTCTATCGCACAGCCCGGCTCCACAAGGCCTTGGACGCCGCCGACGACGCCTACTGGCAGGCCTTCCTCAAGAGGGGGTATCAATGGTTCGCCGCGAGCACCGCTCCGGGGAACTTCCAGCTGAACTACGGAGACGGTCACATCACGCCGGCCGCTCCCATCATCGCCGAGGCGCTCGAGCTCTTCCCCGAGCTCGGAAAAGAGCCCGGAATGCTGGGTATCGACCGGTCCAAGTCGGCCATTCTCCGGCCGAGCGGCTACGCCTTCATGCGGACCTCGGAGGCGGCCGATTCGCCGTTCATGAGCATCAACTTCGGCCACTGGGGCGGCGGCCACACGCACGATGACCTGCTCGATTTTTCGATCTGGCGCTACGGGCAGCCGCTCATCGAGGAAGTCGGCCGGTTCGGGTCCTATGACAACCCGCTCGACCCCTTCTTCCGGAGCGAAGAGGCCCATAACCAGATCATCCTCCAAAACATCCCGATGAACCGCCGCGAGCACCGCGGCCAGGACATCCTCTGGCTCGCGACCGATGCCGCCGATTTTTTCAGCGGCTGGCACGAAGCCTACCCCAAAGTGCGCATCCAGCGGCAGATCGTCTTCGTCCGGCCCGGTTACTGGGTCATTTACGATATGATCCGGGCCGACGAGCTCATCTTCCAGGCGTCGAACATCCTGCACGGCGTCCGGCCGTTCAAGATCCTCGACGACGGCCGGGCCCGCCTGGAGGGAACGCCGAGCTGTCTTGTCATCTCGGCCAAGCCGGAGGAGCTGAAGCGCCTGACGACCCAGGTCGATTACGCCCCCAAGGATTTCACCGGCACCAACCAGTACCAGATGGCCGGCGAGCGGCACCGCCTGACCGCCATGAAGTGGAGAGATGTGGGCGACCCGCGGCCGATCACCTTCGCCACGCTCCTCGTTCCCTTTGAGGGTGACGCGCCGCCCGACATCAAGATCGCGCCGCTCGCCGTCGCCGGGGACGCCGCCGGACAGGCCGGGGCCTATGCGGTGACCTGGAAAGGCCGGACCGATACGCTGATCTTCAACCCCGCCGGCGCATCCCTGACCGTCGGCGGCCGGTCCGTATCGGCCCCCATGGCGGCCGGGATCGGGGGAAACTGGGTCGAGCTGTCCGGCGAAAAACGCTAGCCAAGACGCTTCACGAGAGCCGGCGCCGGGCTAAGCGCCAGCAGAGAACGCGTTGGGCCGTAATTCCCCTCTCCCTGGGAATGGGAGAGGGTCGGGGTGAGGGTCGTTGGGAAGCATGCCCCTTCCCCTCCATCCCCTCCCACGAGGGGCGGGGATTAGCTTGCCAGCCTGCCGGCCGGCCTATTCCCGGCCGAGGCCGTCCACGAGCTTTTTAACTTCCGGCTGGTCGGGGTTGAGACGCAACGAGGCGTTCAAGGCCTTGAGCGCCTGGGGCTTGTCGCCCGTTTTCATCAGGCAGAAACCGAGCGCATTCAGGACCCGGGTGTCGCTGTCGTAGATCTTGTTGGCCTCGAGCAGCGGCTCGATGGCCTTGGCGAACTGTCCGAGCCCCTGCCAGGCCTGGCCCTTGATCAGGTGGTGGTTGAAGGCCAGCTTGGGCAGGCCGGCGAGATCGTCCGCCAGCTTCAGGGCCTCCTCGTATTTCTGCCGACGGACCATGAACTCGGCGTAGTAGACGATCCCTTCCTTGTCCTCGGGGGCCGCCCCGTAGGCTTTCCGGTAATAGACCTCGGCCTTGTCCGGTTCGCTGGTTTTGTCAAACTGGTCGGCGAGAATGTAAAAATAGATGTGGGCGCCGGAGAGCGGAAACGTCTTGGAAATGGCCACCGGCCGCCCCGGCGCCTGGGTGGGCGTGATGATGAAGTTGGCCGGCTTTTCATCCAGGGTCCGGCCCTCGCCGTCGACTAGGCTGAACTTCATCTCGTAATAATCCGGGGGCAGGCCGGCGGCGGGAACGGAGTGCGTCAGGTCCAGTTGCGGGTGATAGGGCACGCTGGTGAGCTTCAGGGGAAAAATCTTGGGGGCGGGGTTGTTCTTGGACAGGCCCTGGACCGTCACCCTGAGCTCCCCCCTCTCCCAGAGGTCCCGGGAAACGTTCAGGATGTTCGCCAGGATGGAGATCTCGTCCTCAGCCCGGTAGATGTTCCTGGAATCGACATACAGCCTCTTGTCCGAAACGGCAAAGGGCGCGTGGACCCCGGTCCGGGCGGTCTCGGTCTTGTAGCCGACGACGACGCCGAAGATTTCGGGCGTGCTCCGCACCTCTTCGCAGACGATATCCCTCTCGATGATCGAGAACTCCTTGCCCACGGAGTTCTTGAGGAGGATGATGAGCTTGCTCGAGCCGGGGATGACGGGGAAAGAATCCTCGATGGCGATGCCGTAATTCGTGACGACCTCCACATTCTCGGGGTCGAAATAGAACGGGAATTCCTTTGACTGCTGGAAGAAAATCTTGTCGCCTTTCCGGAGGCTCACGTCCACCGTGTAGTTGCAGAAATACTGGTTCTTGGGCTCATAGAAATCCACCGACAGCCTCTTGGGGGCCACCGAAAAATGCAGGAAGGTCATCCCCAGGAGTGGGTCGTGGAGGAAGGCGATGGTCGATTCGCTGTCCACCATGTTGGTCAGGTACTCGGTGCTGACGATGCCCTTGAAATCCAGGAAATGCCTGGCGTAGGACGGGTTGATGTCCTTCTTGGGGGACTCGTAGATGTCTTTCAGGATGAAGTTCGTCCGGAGCGTCGAGTCGTACATGTAGGAGGAGTCCCCGGGGATCATGGAGACGGTCAGGGGCGCCAGCTCGGGCACCACCTCCCGGAGCTTCTCCAGGGCCGCGGTCTGATCGGTGAGGCCGATATCCCGCTTGTCGATCAGCAGGCTCATCGGCCCGTCGATGGACTGGTCGAAGAGGCGGTATTCCCCGGCCCCCCCCTTCTTGAAAAAGACCAGGGCGAAATACGTCGGCAGGCCCTTGGACGTATCCCCGTAGTAGTACCACACCTGGGCCGGGTAGATGTCGGCCCGATAGGAAAAATCCTCTTTGCTGTTCGGAGGACCCAGGATGATGTAGAACCTGCCCATGTCGGTCATCCAGCCGGGCCGGGAGGCGCCTTTATGGAATTCCTTGTCGGCGTATTCAAAACGCTTGATGAGCTCGGTCTTGTATTCGTTGTCCTCGGTGCCGGGAGTGGGGTCCCGCTGCTTCCAGAACGATTCGATGAAGATGTCGCGGTCCCGGTCGTTATCCAGTCTCAGGAAGACGTCTTTTTCCTGGGAAAGAATGACGTAGGCCGTGAGCTTCAGCCAGTCTCGATATTTCAGGCCGAGGTCTTTTTCATCGACTTTTATTTGTGATGCCGCCGACGAGAGAAGTCCCAAAACGGCGAGGATGATCAAGGGCGTCTTTTTCATGTCGCTTCCCCTAACGATTCAGCCGGCTTTGCCAGTCCCGTAGGAGCGAGGTAGCCTGTTGCGCGAGCTGGGGATCCTGGGGCGCCGGCTCCAGGCTCATGGTCATGAGCTTCACCGCCTTGGCGAGATCGCCCGCCTCGGCGGTCATGACGGCGTAGTTGAAATAGGTCCGCTGCGAGGGGCCGAGACGGACCGCTTTGTCGAAGCTGACGGCGGCCGAAGCGTAGTCCTTGAGGGCGGCCTGGCAGAGCGCCAGCTCGGCCGGAATCGCGGGGTCGTCCGGCAGGCCGGCCTCCGCCCGCCTGTAGAAAGACGCCGCTTCGGCAAAACTCCCCGTCCGGTAAAGGCAGTAGCCCAGATCACGCGCCGCGGCGGCGTTGTCGGGTTCGACCTCCAGGGCCCGGCGGAAGTAGCCGGCGGCTTCCGGGAAGCGCTCCATCCGGGACAGCGTGACTCCGAACATGACGTCGACCACCTCGTGCTGACCGTAGGCCATCTGCGCCTCCGCCTCGCGGAGGACGGCCAGCGCCTCCTCGGGGCGGTCGGCATCGGCCAGGCCGCGCGCGTACTCGATCTTGACGGCCGCGCTGCCCGGGTTGCTGGCGACGCCCCGCTTCAGGATGGCCAACCCGCCCTGGACATCCCCTCGGCCGAAAAGCAGCCGGGCGAGGTCCACGTAAGGATTAAAAAAGGCGGGGTTGAGCTCGATCGCCCGCACGAAGTGCTGTTCGGCCCGGTTGAGGTCGCCGGCCTCCAGGAAATTTTTCCCGGTGAGGTTCTCTATCCAGCCGGCGATGAGGTCCTTGGGGTCGGGCAGGTCGCCGCCCGCAGGGCGCCCGGCGGCCGGGGAGGCGTAGCCGAGCGACTCGAGCCGGCGCCTCTCCTCGGCGGTCATGGTCCTGACGGTATCGATATTCTGCCGCGAGCTCTTCGCCTGCCACTCTTTCAGGCGGCGCCTGAGCTGGTCCGCGGCGGACGGCTCGCTCGATAGAAGGTTGAGCTTCTCCGCCGGGTCAGCCCTCAGGTCGTAGCACTCGGCCCGGGGGAGGTCGATATACTTCCTGCCGCCGGTGAGAAGCCCCGTGAGCGGCGCCCCGCCCAGGTCTTCCTTGGCATAGAGGCTCTCGAAGTAAAATTCGCGCTGCGGACTTTTCTTTCCGGAGATAAGAGGAAGAAGTGAGATGCCCTGGAGGTAGGCGGGAGCCTGGACGCCGACAGCGGAGAGCAGCGTGGGCATGATGTCCACAAGATCGACCGTCTCGTCGATCACCGCGGCCTTGGGGCGCTTGCCGGGAATCCGCATCAGGAACGGCACGGCCAGCGTCTCCTGGTAGCAGAAGATGCCGTGTCCCGACTCTCCGTGCTCGCCGAACCCCTCGCCGTGGTCGCCGGCCAGGACGATGAGCGTGTTGTCGTAAAGGCCGAGGCTTCGCAGCCGCTCGACCATCCGGCCGATGTTGAGGTCGACGTTGGCGACCTCGCCGTCGTAGGGCTCGAGGGCGGGATCGGACTTGAATGGCTCGGGCGGGGCGTAAGGGAGGTGGGGGTCGTAAAAATGGAGCCAGCAGAAGAAGGGCGGCTGGCCGCCAGTAGAAAGCCAGGCGTCGAAATCGGCGAAGACCTCGCCCGCCGGCCTTTCCGATTGCAGGTCCTTCATGCCTCCTCCGGTGTCCAGCCGGTCGCTGTAGACATCGAACCCCTGGTCGAGGCCGAAGCGCGAATCCAGGATGAACGAGGAAACGAAAGCGGCCGTCCGGTAGCCGCGGTTCTTCAGAATTTCGGCGAGCGTTTCGGCTTGGGGCGGGAGAAAATAGCTGCCGTTATTGCGGAGGCCGTGGAATGTCGGATAGACGCCGGTCATGATGGTGGCGTGGGCCGGCAGCGTCAGGGGGACCGGGCTTTGGGCGCGGGCAAACCGGACACCCTCGGCCGCCAGCGCGTCCATGGCCGGCGTGCGGGCCTTGGCGTAGCCGTAGGCGCCGATCCGGTCGGCCCGGGTCGTATCCAGGGTGATCAGCAGTACGTTGAGCGGACCTTTGGGTGCCGCTGCTCCGACATCGGTCCGTCGGCGTCCGCGATGTTGCCAGAAAAAGACGGCCGCGACAACGACAACGAGCGCTCCCGCGAAGATCAGTAGGCTTTTACGGCGCATGATTCCGCCCCATTATAGGGAGTGCCGGAGCTTTATGTCAAAGGGCGGTCGGCTGGCTAGGCTATCCTATTCATGAATTTGTGCTTTTCATGCTCCCCGCCCCTCGTGGGAGGGGATAGAGGGGAGGGGGTTAATAGTGGAATCACCCTCACCCCAACCCTCTCCCATCCTGAGGGAGAGGGGCCATATTCTTTAGTGCTTTCCGATTTGTGAATAATGCAGGCTAGTTGACGACGAGTCCGGCCGTGCTTCGGGGCTCGACGATTACAATCCGGGCGCGGTAGCCCTTTTTCTTGTTGACGGACACCGTCAACTCGCCGCCCTGGGGCTGGACCCTCTCCAGCTCGAGGAGGGCCGGACGGCTCCCCTTTCCGGGCCAGACCCGGAACACATCCAGCGGCGAATCCAGGAAAATCTCGGGCAACCTCATCCGGTACTGAACGCGGTCGTTGTCCTCGGACTTAGCGAGAATCTCGGCGGTCTGCAGACGCAGCACCATTTTTGACGCGTCGCCCCCTTCGGCGGCGTCCAGGGCGAGGCGCATTTTTTCGTCCCGGCTGAGGCTGTCGAACCCCCGGGAGGAGAACGCCCGGTGGCTATAAATGAGCCTCAGTCCCGGGTCCTTCGATTTGATCTCGATATCGATCGGGTCGCTCCCAAATTCGTCCGCGGGCAGCACGACTTCGTAGAAGGAGCTCTCCATCTCGTTGAAGCGCCGGACGATCGTCTCCGGCTCTCCCTCGAGGTAACGGCCGCCCGCCCTCTCGGCGAGAAGCTGGAGCTGGTTTTCTCCCGAGCCCGGTTCATCCTTGCCGATCTGGGCGCCGGCAGGGTTAATGACGAAGACAACGGCCCCCTTCGTCCTGAAGATATCCGCCAGCCGTGCCAGGGAATTCAGGAATAGGCTGTCGACTGTCTGCACCTCCGCGTAGGCGTTGGGATCAGTTGTGCTTCGGTCCTCATACTTGGTCCGGGAAGCGATGCCGCCCGAAAAGAAATAGATGGTCTTGATCGAGCCGGGGAAACCGCTCAAGGCCGCGTTCAGCGTTCCCAAAGAGGCGAGAAAGAGATCCGCTCTCTTTTGTTCATCCAATTGAGTTTTCCGGCGGGATACAGGGTCGGTCTCAGTCCGCATTACTCCTAACCTGGGCTGTTCGGTCCGCGGGTCTCCCACCAGCAAGCCGTCCTCGCGGGCGAAGCGGTGCTGATCGAGGTCCAGCCCCGCACCCGCCCGCCGGGCGACGACCTTACCGCGCAGCGCGCGGATCACCTCGGCCCGGTCGTGGGACGGTCCGAGTACGTAGCGCAATCCGGACCCCGGCTCAAGGCTGAGGAGAATGTAGGCGATTCCAGGTTCGGCGGCGTCCAGCAGTCTTTCGGTTATGGTCCTGGCTTTGGAGAGCCATAGGTGGGTTGTCGAGAGCGTGTCGAAAATGAGGAAAACGGTCCTTTGTTCCGCCGGAGAGCTGCCCAGGCCGAGTTTTTCGAGCGAAAAAGCTTCCGCCCGCCGGCCGTTGACGAAGACTTCGAGGCTGTCCCGAGAGATGACGTCGACGGCCACGCCCCGGCTGTCCACGGCCACCAAGGGCACGCGCAAGACGCCGACGGAAGCCGCGGTCCCTGCCGCAGTTCCCAGGATCCCGAAAGCCATGCCCAGCAGCACCCGTCGTCGCTGGTGAGTCCGTTTCGCTCGCTCCACGCTATCTCCTTCCCTCCTCCCGTCCCCATCCATCTTAAAGCTTATTGAATAAAAAAGAAAGACACCGCCACGGGGCGGCGTCTTTCAGCAAGACTCGATAGCGGTGCGTGATTCCAGCGCCTCAGCGCCAGCTCATCCGCACTCCAAACTGCACGATACCGGGAGCGATGACGGTATCCGGCACTTTCGCCTGAGGCACCATGTACTGCCCGACCCGGGTTACGGTGGTGTTGTTGAACACGTTGAACACGCGCGCGCTCAGGACCAGGTTGGCGTTCTCGGAGAGGTCGATCCGTTTTTCGAGGGCCAGGTTGACCTGCACGATGTTGGGTTGACGCACGTCTCCATACTTCTCGTTCTTGGGGTAGAGGGTGATGCCATACAGCGTGTTTCTGCCGTTCCAGATCGGGTTCCCCTCGTTGGCGATCAGCGTGCCGCTGACGGTGAACCCCCAGGGCAGGACATAGAGGCCGTTGGCCTTGACCATCCAGCGGGAGTTGAAGAAGATCAGGCCGCTGCGGTAGGAGGCCGGGTCGGCCGAGCCGCCGTCAAAATAGTACCAGATGGAGGGGTTGTTCTCTTTCTCTTCCAGGTGTTTCCTGTAATCCTGGTAGTTGAAGCTGCCGTTGAACATCCACCTGTTGGCGAGCCGCTTGTGGACGGTCAGCTCGGCACCCCAGTAATTCGTCCAGTTCTTGCGGTCGTAGCTGAAGAACTGCCCGGCCGTGGACGGCCGCGCCACCGCGGTGTAGACGTCGTTCCCCGTGACCGTATCCGTCCCCATCTTCTGCCACTGCGCTTCCCAGGGCCACTGAACCTTGTAATTGTCCTTGGTTCCTTCGTACCGGTAGGTGACCATGCCCCGGTACTCCTTCTTGCGATAGCCGTTGATGCCGACGCTCAGGTTCTCGAAGAGCTGCTTTTCGAAACCGAGGACGATTTCCTGGACCGCGGGGGTCTTCCAGTCGGGGTCATAGAGGTTGGTCGACTCTTTGGCCGACGGGGGACCGGACGCCGAGATCTGGCCGGCATAATTGTACCTGTCCCAGCCGGGGGCCGTTTTGGCCGCCCTGATGGCGTCGATCTGGGCCAGCGTGTAGCGGTAGAACTCTCCTTCATCCGGCCAGTTGTCGTTGTTGTAATCGAAGAAGGGCGCGTAGAGGATCCGTGAGGCCCCGGGGGCGGCGCCCTCGTTGCTCATGTTGTTGAGGATGCCTTGATACAGGGCATAGGACGCCTTGATGACGTTCTTGCCGTCGCCCGTCAGGTCGTAGGTCAACGAGAGGCGGGGGGAGAGGGCGGACGGCCTCACCGGAACGACGCCGGCCTTGACATCCAGGGCGCCGGTCCAGGTTTTCCAGGGGCCGTCGTCGCCCGTGTACGGGCCGCCGGCCAGGGTGCCGTTCCAGGGATTGAACGCACCCACCTTGAGGTCATCCCAGCCCCAGGTGTGCTTGTCCCAGCGCAGGCCGAGGGTGACGGTCAGCTTCTTATAGACGGCGGTGTCCTGCAAGAAAATACCCTGGCGCTTGGTGTAGCGCCGGCTGATGATGTCGTCGCGGTAATAGAACCACTTGTTGACGCCGGGCTTGAAGGTCCCGGCGACAAGACCATTGTCCTTGCTGGCGGGCCAGGTGAATGAGGGGTCGACCGCGTTGACATAGATGGACAGGCCGTTCGGGAGGAGCTGCTCCCGGTTCATCTTGTTGTTGGCGTAGTCGTAGCCCAGCTTGAATTCGTGGTCGCCGCCCAAAAGTCCCTCGGCGAAATAATCGGCATAGGCGACGATATAAGGTCTCCGGCCGACCTCGTCCTGGGCCAGCATCATGGAAATCGGGGGCAGGGCGCTCTTCGGAGCGGACTGCGCGTAGTTGTAGGTCCAGGCGCGATGGTAGAAGGAGATCCGGCGGCCGTCGTCATAAGTGGTCTTGTCGGGGTTCCAACCCTTGTCGCCGGCGTGGAGCGAGTACTCGCTCTTAGCGAAGGTGAACTTGCCGGTGACAAGCAGATTTCCCTGCACATGCTGGAGTTCCGCGGTGTAGAGCCGGGTGGGGCCCGTCACGTTCTGGGTCGCCGTGGTGTAGTTCGAAATGGGTGTGCCGAGCGTTTCGGAACCCGACCAGTTGTAGGAAACCTGGGCTGTGGTATTTTTGTACTGAGCGTTGAACTTGCCGTAGTAATTGCCGGCGAACGTAGGCCGGGAAACGGAGTTGGTGTAAGAACGCATCTGGGTGTCCGAGATCGAGCCCGAGCCGAAGAACCAGAGGTGGTCCTTCCAGAGCGGTCCGCCGAGGCTGGCGGCGTAGTCCCAGATCCGGTTGACGCCGGCCGGGATCCAGCCCCTGTCGCTCATCACTTTGGGAAGAGTCTGGTTCATCTCGAATTTCCTGTCCATGAGCTCGATGAACAGGTCGCCGCTGTAGCGGTTGCCGCCTCGCTTGGAGACGAAGTTGACCTGAACGCCGCCGGCGATGTTCATGATGTCATGGGAGGAAATCGAAACCTGGGTTTCCTCGAGCTGGTTCCGGCTGATCACGATCCCGGATTCGCCCGGGTAGAAGCGGCCATCCACTGCGGCGCCGTCGACCGCCCAGGAGTTCTTAAACGCCTCCGTCCCGGGGCCGTAGACGAGGCCGGAGCCGCCCGTGACGCCGCCGCCCTGCGCTTCTGAAAGCACCCCCGGGGCCATGTTGACGACCGTGAGATAACCGCGGCCGATGGGCAGTTGGTCCATGACCTCCCGGGTGACGGTGGCCGCCACGGTCGTCTGGCGCGTGTTGATCATGGTCTTCTGGCCGGTGACCGTGACGAATTCTTCGATGGCGCCCTGTTCCATCTCCACGTCCAGGGTCGTGGTCGCGCCGACGCTGACGCGGATCTGTTTTTGCGAGACGGTCTTGAAACCCGAGAGCTCGAAGGTCAGGTCATAATGACCCGGCGCGAGCTTCAGGAAACGGTAGTTTCCCTGGGCTGAGGTGACATCGCTCTTCCGGCCGGTGACGCTGCCGGTCAGCGAGATGGTGACCCCGGGGATGACGGAACCGTCGGCCATGCGAACAGTGCCGATGATATCGCCCGTGTTCACCTGGGCCTGGACAAATGAAACGACCAGAGCACAGGCGAGGAGTCCAAATAATAAGACTCTTTTCATAAAGCCTCCTTCCGATTCATTACTTTAACCATTTTCGCCAAACCTGCGACTTCGAATGCATCTTATGCTCTTGATACGCTCCCACCTCCTTCTTTTCGCCGGATGAATTTAGACACCGGCACAGAGATCCTTCCTGGAAAATAAGAACAGACTTAAAATAACTCACAAGCATCCGCTAGGAGATTATTGCAAAAAATGTGCCATTATCCACGGCAAACTCGATGATTTAATTCATTTATTATCTGCAAATTAAAAATGGGGAAGCGACATGCCCCGGGCGGGGCATCCAAAATATTGGATTCAGTTCATATTTTTGAATACAGTTGAAGTCCGTTCCCGTACTCTATAGAATGCCTGCGACAGGAGGACCTCGGAACGGAAGCAAGGTCTTCTGTTAGGAGAGGCCAAGATGCCGGGAACGAAAATCCTCCAGGCTCCCGATTACATCGTGCTCCTGGGCTATTTTGTCATTCTTATCTTCATCGGCGTTTACTTCCGGAAATACATCCGGGAAGCCAAGGACTACTTTGCCGCAGGCGCCGCCGTGCCTTGGTGGCTCTCGGGTGTTTCCCTGTGGATGGCTTCCTTCAGCGCCACCCTTTTTGTCATCTATTCGCAGATCGCGTTTAAATACGGCCTGGTAGCCATGGTGATCGCCTGGGCGGGGGTCCCCGTCATGGTCGTTGCCCGACTCGTCTTTGCCCACCGCTGGCGCCGCGCCCGGGTGATGACGCCCCTCGGGTTCATGGAGCAGCGCTACAGCCGGCTCGTCCACCAGATCCTGGTCTGGACCGGGCTGCCTTTTCGCCTTATCGACAACGGTCTCCGCATCCTGGCGACGGGCATTTTCCTGGCGCCCGCCATCGGCCAAAAATGGTTCACCCTGGAGATCAGCATGGTCGTCGTGGGCTTGATCATGATCGCCTACTCGATCCTGGGGGGGCAGTGGGCGGTCCTGGTCACGGACTTTTTCCAGTTCGTCATCCTCTGCCTGGCCGTCCTGACCTTGTTTGTTCTCTGTCTTGTCGCGGTGGGCGGGTTCGGCGGGTTCCTGACCGGGATCAGGTCCACCCCGGGCCTGCCCCCCGGATTCCTCAAGCCCCTCTCCCCGCCGTACGACCTTTTTTACTGGATCATGTTCGCCCTCGTCACGCTCCTCTCCTACAACGCTTCTTGGGGCTTGGTACAGAAATACAACTGCGTGGCGACCGAGAAGGACGCCGGCAAGGTGGCCGTGACCATGGGCGTGCTGAGTTTTATCGGCCCGCTCATCTTCTTTTTCCCCGCCCTGGCCGCCCGGTCCTATCTCCCCAAGTTCATGGGCGCCGGCGTCCTCGACCGGAGCGATGAGATCTATGTCCTGATGGCGCTCAAGATCCTCCCCGCCGGTCTCGTGGGGCTCCTGGTGGCGGGGATGTTCAGCGCCACGCTTTCGACCTTGGGCAACGAGTACAATGTCCTGTCCGGCGTGCTGACCAAGGATTTCTATCACCGGATGATCCGCCCCGACGCCGATGAAAAGAGGTTGATGAGATGGGGCCGCCTGAACTGCGCGATCATCGGGCTTGTCACCCTGGGAATCGCCTTCGGGCTGAAATACCTCAAGGAGGCCTTCAACCTGATCGACATCATGGTCAAGATCTTCGGGGGCTTCGGGCCGGCCATGATGCTGCCGCTACTGGCCGGGTTGCTGTTCAAGAAAGTCAACTCCAAGGGCGCCCTGGCGGGCGTCATCGCCGGGATGCTCTCGGGCGTGCTGCTTGTCGTCCTCGACGGAGTGCTCCTCGGGATCTACAAGGACCGGGTGGCCGTCGACCCGACTCTCTCGTATTGGCTCAAACAGGGCTGGATTTCGGCATCCTCCGGCGTCAATATCCTGGCCACGATCCTGGGGATGGTCATCGGGTCGGCGCTCTCCAAGACGCCCGAGGATGAGAAAAAAAGAGCCGGGGAGTTCCTGGCCAGGATGTCCGTCCCCGGCGAGCCGACGATCGAACCGGGAAAAACGCGCCGGTCTCCGTTCGGCATCGTGGGCATCGGGTTGATGATCTATGGCGGGATCATCGCCGCGATCGGAGGCTTCCTCGGGTGGCAGGGTCAGGCCCGGGAGGCGTTCCTGTTGAACTTCGCGGTCGGCGCCGCCATGTTCCTGGCCGGGTTTCTCCTCAAGCTTTTGAAAAGCGGGCGGCGTTCCCCGGCGGCGTCCTGATTATTTCTTGGTCAGGGTCTCGACGATCGCCTTGGCCGTCGGGGCGTCGGCCGAGTCGGGCGCCAGCTCGATGAACTTGTTGAGCGCCGCGACCGCTTCCGGGGTCGCGCCCACGGCCACCTGGCAGAGGCCGAGCTGGTAGTAGCCGTCGGCGAATTGAGGATCGATCTCCACGGCCTTTTGGAAATACTTGAGGGCATCCGCCTGGTTTCCCGAATTCGCAAAGACAACACCCGTGTTGTAGGCGGAATTGACGTCCCGGATGCCGGTGACGGGGACCTTCTTGTACCATTCCAGGGCCTGGTCCGGCTTTCCCCAGTTATTGTAGGCATTGGCGATGGCGATGAGCAGGTCGGCCCGGTCGGGCTGCTTTTCATTGACCTGGAGGTAATTCTCCAGGGCCTTCTCGTAGTTCTGCATCGCGAAATAGCAGTCCCCGATGTTCTTCTTGATGACGTAGAAATCCGGGGCTTTCGCCAGCAGTGCTTCGTAGGCCGAGATCGCCTCCGGATATTTCTTTTCGTTGTACAAGGCGTCGCCTTTCTCGAGCTCTTTCAGCGTATCCGATTTGACGACCACGCCCTGCATCTTTTTCAACCGGATTTCGATCTCGGGGACTTTGAAGCCCATCTCGAAGACCACCCTGTAGCTGAGCTTCTGCGGGAGGTATCCGGGTTTTTGAAAGTCGAGGCTCCACATTCCCGTGCGGATAAAGAGGGCCTTCCATTTGCCCTCTTTGTCCGTCACAGGGGACGGAGTGACCGACGTATCTGTATCCTTGAAATAGGCCTTGATCGTCACGCCTTCAATGGGCGCGCCCGTATCCTGGTCAAGGACGATGCCCAGCATTTTCGCCGGACCGCGGATTTGGGACAAAAGCAGGGCAGGGGCGAGAAGGACCGAAAGCACCATCAGGGATAAAGCAAGTCTCTTCATGGTTTCTCCTCCCCCTCTCCGTCATCCTCCCCCTCGAGGGGGGAGGGTAAGGGTGGGGGTGATTCTGCTAAGCTAATGTACCCGTATAGATTAGCGTAGAAGCGGCCGGAAATCAAAATAAGGGATGTTTGACACAGTAGGTCCATTTTCCTATTCTGGGGAAACACGATTTCGGCGCCGTGGGTCGGCCCGAGGAGGTCGCATGAAAAGAAGGACATTTTTGAATAGGACGGTCATGGCCGGACTGGCGGGCGCCGCTTTAGCCGATAATCCGCTCGCGCGTGCCCTCTCGGCGGACGGGCAGTCGACCGGCAAGGCGGCGGAGAAAAGCGGGGGGCCGAAGATCCTGCGGCTCAAGGGCGCTTACTACCGGCACCATCCCATAGATTTTTCCCAAGGCCCGCTCGGCGCGCTGGGAATGAGAGGCTGGGGCGAAACCGTCGACGTCGAGGCCCCGGCGGCCGAGACCGCCCTGGTGTCGATGCACGCCGAAAACATCGGCCTCGTCCCCGAAATCCCGTATGCCGACCGCGGGCCGCTCGCGGGATACATGCGCTGGCTCGAGTACGAGGGCCGGAAGATGGACATCGCCCGGACGGTTTATCCGCGGATCCTGGCCGCCGCCCGCGGCGCCGGGCTGAATATGGTCCACGTGGCCATGGGCGATTACGGCAAAAAGTACCCCGGGTATGCCCGGGCGCTGAAGCTCTCCGGGCCCGAGCCCCGGACGGCGACGCCCCGGGCGCCGGGCTCGGACAAGGTCCGGCCGCCCGACGACCGCAAGGCGGCGCTCATCTTCGGCGAGCATTACAATGACAACCGTGACGAAGAGCATTTCGGCCGCTATTTTGATTTCGCCGAACAGGCGAAACCCATGGGCGAGGAGTTCGTGGTCGAAACCTCCCACCAGCTCTCGAGCGTCCTCAGCTCCCTGGGCGCCTGGAACCTGATCTATGTCGGTTTCGCCATCAACTGGTGCCTCTGGTTTTCCGGCGGCGGCATGGTCGACATGTCCCGTCTGGGATACCGCTGCTCCTGCATCCGGGAGGGGGTGACCGCCGTCGAGAACCGGGAATCGGTCCGGGGCGAGCAGCACAAGGAAGAGGCGATGTGGCGGACCAGCCTGATGTTCGGCTACATCTTCGGCGCCGAAGATTTCATCGCCGCCTGCTCCCACCTCGCTTGATTTTTCTGTCTGCTTACCTGATGATGGGCCTTCCCGATCCCGACCTGGAGGTTTACGCATGTTCCGGAAAATCCTGATCTTTTGCTTTGGTTTTGCGGCGCTTCTCGCCGGCGGGCCGCTGTTCTCCCAGACCAATAACGAGATCTTCGAGAAGATGATCGGCCCGCAGGCCAAGCTGGACCCCGCCGTCGCAGCGGAGGTTTTAAAAAGCAAGCCCGGAACCAAGTTCCGCTATGACACCGACGGCGACGGCCGCCTGGACACGATCTATTTCATAGACTACGACGACCGCCATTCCCCGGCGCGCCAGCCCATCCTGGTCAAGGTGGTCGACGAGGACGGCGACATGGCGGCGACCGGGGAAGGGGACATGGACAGCGACCTCTACATCGCGGACTGGAACGGCGATGGTACCATCGACCGGGCGGTGGATTACATTGACCTGGACAACGACCAGGACGTCGACGAGGAGGTCCAGTACCGCTGGCACGACGACCTCCGTTTCCGGGACGACACCTGGGACGCGCTCCAGTACAACGGCCGGGCCTACTCGGCGTTCTGGGCGAGGGACATCGGGGACGATAACCGCCTGCCGTACGAGCGCGACTACGAGTACTTCCAGGAAGCCACCCAGTGGAAGAGCGATTTCAACGGCAGCGAGGTCGATGTCTATTCTTACCTCTACGATTTCAAGGCCAACTTCTTCGTCCCGGGCTGGGAAAATCCGTTCTGCTTTTACGACAACGACGGCGACAGCCGGGCCGACGAGGTCGTGCGGCTGACCGGCAACCGCAACATCTCACGGAACCTGCGCTACAGCATGGACCTCGATAACGACGACCGGGGGACCCAGCGGCACGGCTACGATATGTCCATCACCGCGCTCGGGCCGATCCAATACGGCGAACAGGACTGCGAGCGTCATTCCCATCGCGGCATTCCGACCGGGCCGGTCATCGCCTGGGAGAAGGCCAGGGCGTTGGCCAAGGCGGCCAACTGGTCCAAGGCCCACCTGAGCTTTAACGAGAACCACAACAACATCGACCCGACGGCCGGCAACAACCACAGCGAGCGCTGGGAGGGGGTGCTGAACACCCCGAACGATTTCTTCCCCCAGGTGGGCGGCCCGCCGTGCGGTCCGTTCAACAAGCGAAACGAGGTGGACAGCGACAACTCGGGCCGGTTCCAGTTTTATCGCAGCCCGGTGGACCGCCGCTGGCACCTGTTCGGGGCCGAGATCGGCTGGATCAAGACGGATTACGACTACGACGGGAAGCCCGAGATGGAGATCCGGTTCGAGGACACCGACGTCGACGGGTTCTTCGATTGGTGGCGCTACGACCTGGACGGCGACGGGAAGTACGAGCGAGAATTTCGGCGGACGGACGACCGGGCCTACCTTGTGCCTTTTGATTACGATACGATGCGGGAAGCTTACCTGAGCGAGCTGGGCAAGATCGTCGAGGACAACCAGCGGCTGATCGAGGTCCTCAAGGCGGCGCTCGGGAAATTGGAGACCAAATTTGCGGTCGATGAGGTGGAGGAGTATTTCTCGAACCGGCTGGTGAAGGAGTATGACCTGGGGTTCGGCTTGGGCGCGAAGATCAAGAACAGCCTGGCGGGGACACGCTATTACGGAGACCTCATCCGCGAACGTTATATCCAACGGCTGCTGAAAGCGGGCGAGGGGAAGGTTGGCTGTCTCGACGAAGTGATGAGACTCTACGTCAACGGCGATTACGCTAAGTCCGCGGCCGTGCTGGAGAAAAACGTCGTCAAGGGAAGCGTCCGGCGCTGGCTCGGAACCTATGCCAAGCGGTTCGGGATCGAGGCCGAGAACCCGGGCGAGAGGCACCTGGAGAGCCGGGCGTTCATTCTGAAGATCGCGGACATCCGCAAGCAGTTTCCGGATTTCAACGAGCGGAACTATGCTCTAGTTGAGGAAAGCCCGCGGATCGACTGGCGGGAGGTGCCGTCCCAGGTGGATGACCTCGACGAGGATGGAAAAAGCGATGAGCTGGTGTGGGTGAAGACCCTGTTGCCCCGGGAGAAATTAAAGCTCTGGTGTTACTACACGCCGGGAGGCGCGGGAAAGCCGGATTACCCGGCGAGGGCGGACGCGGCCATGGACTGGGACAAGGGAACGCTGGCGAATATCGGCTGGGAATCGGAGAAGGCCGCCTACAGGCTGTACTACGGTCAGATCGAGGCCTTCGGGAAGAAGGCCGACCGGCTGATCCTGGCCGGGTTGAAGGACCTGAAGTCGAGCTACCACAACATGCAGGAATGGGGCATGGACGTCCTTCACATCGGGAACGCCTCCGGGTTGGGGGGCCTCAGCATCTGGGAAGACGGAAACCGCCTGCCGCTCATCGTGCCGGGCGGAAAAGGAGACCTCAAGATCCGGCGCGAGGTTGTGGCCCGGGGCCCCGTCCGGTCGCTGGCCCGGGTGGAGTTCTCCGGGCTCAAGGGCAAACTCGGAGAATACCGGGTCCGGCTGGACATGTCGGCGTTCGCGGGCAACCGTTATTCGCGGCAGGATGTGACAATCTGGAGCCCGGACGGAAAAGAAATCATCTACGGTCCGGGGCTCCAAAAGATCGTCCACGATGACTGGTTCGCGCTGAGCGCGAGCGGCGTGCTGGCAAGCTGGGGGGGCGGCTACGAAGGAGCGGGTGAGATCGGCCTGGCGATAATGTATCGTCCCGAGGAGTTCGCGGGCTTTGCCGAGGGCGAGCTCGACCGGTACATCAAGCTCGGGGCCGCGAGCGGGGAAACACGGACCCACTGGATCTACGGCGACTGGCGGAAGGGTTTCGCCAACCCCTCGGCGCCCACGGCCCGTGATTGGGCCCTCCGCGTCGAGGACGTCGCCCTCCAGGTCAGGACCCCGGTCGCGGTCCGGATCGCTGTCCGACCCGGCGTTGGCGCGCGGAATGACGGGGAAGCGCCGTGACAGGACCCTATTCCTATGCCTCTAGTCCTTTGAGCAGCTCGTCGAGATAGACCTCTTCCCGGCGCCGCGCGGATTCGTAGATGCCCATGATGAGCTGGAGCGACCGCCGGCCCTCGACGCCGTCGCAGATGAGATCCTCCTGTCCGCGGACGGCGGCGATGAAATTGGCGATCTGCTTGATGTGGCCCTCGACGGGAAAGATGGTCGCCGAGGACGCGGCGGTGCTGGCCTTGCCTTCCACGCCGACCAGGGTCTCCTTGGCCAGGGTTTCCTTGGAATCCGAGACGGCCCAGCTCGTGATCGTGTCCTCGACCAGGACGGCGGTGCCGCAGGTCCCGTTGAACTCGAACACGTTCCCCTGGCCGGGGTTGGTCGCGGTCGCGGTCTGGAGGCGGCCGTACGCCCCGTTCTTGAACTTGAGCAGCGCCAGGGCGACGTCTTCGACCTCGATCCGGACGTGCGCCACCGTGTCCATCCAGGCGTAGATTTTTTCGACGTCGCCCATCATGTAGAGGAGGAGGTCGATGCCGTGCGTGCCCTGGGTCATCGAGGCGCCGCCGCCCTCCTTGGCCCAGGTGCCGCGCCAGTCGGCGCTGTCGTAGTAGGCCTGGTTCCGCCAGTACTTGATCGAGGCGTCGCCGAAGACCATTTTGCCGAAAACGCCGTCGGCGATGGCCTTCTTGATGCGCTGGGGGGCCTCCTCGGTGCGCTTCTGGAAGATGACCGCCAACTTGACCTTTCGGTCGCGCGCCGTGGCGATCATCTTCGTCGCGTCCTTGAGGTTGATGGCCATGCTCTTTTCGACGATGACGTGTTTGCCGGCCCTCATCGCGGAAATGGCGTGCTCGGCATGAAGGAACGTTGGTGAACAGACGCAGACGGCATCGATATCCGGACGGCGGAGCATGGCGTCGAGGTCGGTCATGCCCTCGCCGCCGTACTCGGCGACAAACTTGTCCAGGCTGGGTTTGACGACATCGGCAACGGCGACGATCCGGCCTTCGGGATGCGCTTGGATCGCCTTAGCGTGGTAGGCGCTGATGACGCCCGCCCCGATGATTCCGAATCGGAATTTCTCGCCCATATCATCCTCCAATCAGTTCAGTCAATTGTATATACAAAGTAGATACTGTAGGCCTTTAGCCGCTTTCCGGCGGCTTATTGGGCGGCGGTTTTACGCGCCTGGCGCAGGACGGCAGAACCCATGTAATCGTCCTGCTTGACCTTGATCCCGAGCAGTTCCTTGGCGCCGCGGCGGAGCTTCCGGACGGCCCCGGCGATTTCGCCCATCCTGTCAGGCTCGGCCAGCAGCAGGTTCTGCTCGAAAAACAAAACTTCCCGGCAGATCTTCTCCGTCTCCGGGCAGGGAAGGCTGCGCATCTTGAGCTTCGGGTCCGTCCCGTAGACCGGCTGCTCGTAGAGCGGCATGGGATAAAAGGAGCTGGCAGGAACGCCCTCGGCGTTAAGGGCCGCCAGGAACTGGGCCCGGCTTACGCCCTCGAACCCGCCGGCCTCGAAACGGGCCATTAAAAGGTGATGGCCGTGCCGGGTGCAATAGGGTTCGTAGCAGAACGGCGTGAACCCCTCGATCCCCTGGAGCTCCGTGATCAGGCGCTTGGCATTCTCAAACCGGTAGGCGGTCTGCTTTTCCAGCCTTTCGAGCTGCCCGAGCGCGATGGCCGCCTGGATCTCGGTGTAGCAGGCGTTCCAGCCGAAATTGTAGTGGACATGGCCGGCGTACTTCTCCCGGACGCCGCGGCCGAACTTGCCGATGGAATAATGGATGAGGTCGATGAACCCGCCGTCATTCGAGCAGACGAACCCGCCCTCGCCGCTCTGCATGTTTTTCGACTGCTGGAAGCTGAACGACCCCGCGTCCCCCAGCGAGCCCGTCTTTCGGCCTTTGTAAATGGCGCCGTGGGCCTGGGCGGCGTCCTCGAGAACCTTGATGCCGCGCCGGCGGGCGATGGCGATGATCGCGTCCATGTCCGCGGGATGGCCGGCGATGTCGACCGGGATGACGGCCTTGGTGTGCTCGCCGATCGCCGCCTCAAAGCTGGCTGGGTCGAGGTTGGCCGTCTTGGGGTCGATGTCCGCATAGACTATGGTCGCGCCCTGGTGATGGACGGCGACCGAGGTCGCGAAAAAGGTGGCCGCCGGCACCACCACCTCGTCTCCGGGTCCGATGCCCCAGGCCTGGAGGCAGAGCTCCATCGAGACCGTGCCGTTGGCCACGGCGGCGCCGTATTTGGTGTCGCAGTAGGCCGCGAACTTCGAGTTGAGCTCGGTGATCTTGGGGCCTAGCCCGGTGCCGCCCCAGAGGCTGCTCGCCAGGACTTCGTCCATGAGCTCGCGCTCCCTCTGACCGAGCACCGGCCACCTGGGCCAGGCGCCCGTCACGGCCGGCTTTCCACCGAGTATCGCCAGTTCACTCATCGTCGTCTCCTATCTTTTCCAATCCATGATAATCCATTGGGGATTTTTCTCAAACACCCGGATCCGGTCCGCTTGAACGGGTCCTATCATGGCGCGTCCCTGTAGAGGCTCGGGGCATGGAGCTCGAAGGCCCGCGAATTTCCCCAGCGCGGAAATTCGCTTAGTCCTCGGCTCGCTCTCCTCTTCGAGGAACCGTGCCCGCTCGCCTCCGGATGACCTTCTTCGCCCATGCCCTTCGCCTCCTCGCGCAGGGACTGGCGCCATGCCACCCGTTAAAGCTGGACCGCTCTCCATTTTATTTAACCGTCCCGCCGGCGTCCTTGATCTTGACCTGCGCGGGGTGCAGGATCTGGCGGACGGCGAAGTAGTCCGGGCGGTCGATCGTCTTTCCCATGGCGCCGACGGCCTCGCGGATCTGCGCCTCCGTCTTGACCCCGACGACCGCCGCGTGGATCGCCGGGTGGGTGAGCGTCGCCGCGAGCACCAGCTGATAGATGGTCAGCCCGTAGCGGGAGGCGAGCGGGGCGAGGGCCTGGACCGCCCCCGCCTGCATCCTGAAGCGCTCGCCCTGGAAATCGGGGTGGTGCTTCCGGAAATCCGAAAACGTCTCGTCGCCTTTGTATTTGCCTGTCAGCAGGCCCTTGTGCATGGGCGAATAAATCATCACCCCGACATCATGCGTCAGGCAGAGCGGGAAAAGCGCCTGCTCGGCGTCGGCGCTGATCAGGCTGTAGGGCGGCTGAAGCACGGCGAAGTTCCCGGCCGCCAGGGCCGCCCGCAGCTCCTCGACCTGGAAATTGCTCACGCCGTAGTGGCGTATCTTCCCCTGGGCTTTGAGCTTCTCCATGGCGCCCGCGGCCTCGGAGAGCGGCGTCAGCTGGTCGTAGAAGTGAAGGAGGTAGAGGTCGATATAATCTGTGCGCAGCCTCCCCAGCGACGCCTCGCAGCGCTCCATGATGTGAGCGGGCGAGAGGTCCGGGTAGCGCGTGCCGTCAGGGTTGTAATGATTGAACACCTTGGTCGCGACCACCACCCTGTCGCGCGGGAGCTCGCGGAGCGTCCCTCCCAGCACGCTCTCCGCCAGCCCGTCCCCGTAGGCGTCGGCGGTGTCGAAGAAATTGACGCCCTGGTCGTAGGCCGTCCGTACCGCCCCCGCGACCTGGGTTGCCGGCACCTCGCCCCAGAACCGGGGGCTGAGCTGCCAGGTCCCGAAGCAGACGCGCGAGACCTTGAGCCCGGTTTTCCCGAGCGTGACGAAATGGCCGGCCATCCCGCCCTCAGACGTGGACCTTGACGATGGCCTTTTTAGCTGGCAGGGGGGTGCCCGGCGCGATCCCCGGCGCGTGGGCGTCGTGCGGCGCGAGGACCATGAACATCCCGGGGCCGAGCTCCGGGAAAGCGCCCTGGACCGCAGTGATTTCCCGGAAATCCTTCGCGTCGTCGTAGGCACCCAGCTTGCAGTCGCCGATGTAGGCGTAGCCGATGAGCTCCCGGCCGGAGATGATGTACTGGATGTCAAAGTACTTCTGGTGGGCTTCCCACTTGATGTTGTCCTTCGACTTCGTTTCGTACTCGGTGACGATGACGAAGAGGTTCGTCCCGTCGAGCTCGTAGCGTCCGGGCGCCAGCTTAATGAGGTCCTGGGACTCGAGCCAGCGCAGCCCGGCGGCGACCCGCTCATGGGCGCCGTAATAGAGCGAAGCGTTTTTGATATGATCGATAATCATGGCACTCCTTTCGGCTAAAAGGATATATTCACCTCCGCTCTAAGTCAATCATTGACGCGAGGCCCCCGAATCGAGCCGCCCAGCCGGTGTCGAACACGGCAGAGCGTCCCCCCTCCAAGTTGACTGGCGGGGGATGGCGGCCTATAATCGCGTTCACGGCATCGACCTGAACGGAGTCCTCAGATCAAGAACAGGTTTATCGAGGCTGTGGCCGATCGCGTGCTACTCTGCGACGGGGCCATGGGGACCATGCTTTACAGCAAGGGCATCTACATTAACGCCTGCTTCGACGAGCTCAACGTGTCTCATCCCGAGCTGGTAAGGGACATCCACCGGGAATACGTGCATGCCGGGGTTGACCTTGTTGAAACGAACACGTTCGGCGCCAACCGGCACAAACTGAAAAAGTACGGCCTGGATGACCGGGTCCGGGAGATCAACCTGGCCGGCGTCCTGATCGCTAGGGAAGAGGCGGGCGATGAGATCTTGGTGGCCGGGTCTATCGGGCCGCTCGGACTGAAGATTGAACCTTGGGGCCAGACGCCCGTCGAGGATGCTGAAGCGGCCTTCCGGGAGCAGGCCCAGGCGCTCCATGAAGGCGGCGTGGACCTGTTCATACTCGAGACTTTTTCCGATGTCAACGAGATTCACCTGGCCATCAAGGCCGTCCGGAGCGTCAGTGCCGGCGCCGTGGTCGTCGCCGAGATGACCATCGGAGAAGACGGCAACTCGCTCTACGGGACGACCCCCGAGGTCTTCGCCGGGATGCTCGAAGACTGGACCGCCGACGTCGTCGGCGTGAACTGCAGCGTCGGTCCCGCGCCGATGCTCCACTGCATCGAAAAGATCGCCCGCGTCACCGATCTCCCACTTTCCGCCATGCCCAATGCCGGGTTGCCCCAGGAAGTCGACGGCCGCAATCTGTATCTCTGTTCGCCCGACTATATGGCCGAGTACGCCAGGCGGTTTATCCAGGCCGGCGTCAAGCTCGTGGGCGGCTGCTGTGGAACGACTCCGGCCCACATCCGGGCCATGCGCGGCGCGATCCGGGCGCTCCGGCCGCCCCAAAGGGCCGCCGTGACGGTAGCCTCACGGCCGGCCGATAGAAAGGACGAGACAAAAACGCCGCTCAGGGATAAATCAGGGCTCGGCCGGAAACTCGAGGAGGGCTGTTTCATCAAGTGCGTCGAGATCGTCCCGCCGCGCGGCCACGACCCCCTGGGCGCGGTCGAGGTTGTCCGGATGCTCGAGCGAAGCCGCGTCGATTGCGTCAACATACCCGACGGGCCCCGGGCCAGCTCCCGGATGAGCCCCATGGCGCTCGCTTCGATCCTGGTGGCGGCCTCGAAAATGGAGATTCTCCTTCATTACACCTGCCGCGACCGGAACCTCCTGGGGATGCAATCTGACCTGCTGGGTTTGTCGGCCTTGAACATCCGCAACCTGCTGATCATCACTGGAGACCCGCCCAAGCTGGGCGACTACCCCGATGCCACGGCGGTCTTTGACGTGGATTCGATCGGCCTGACCAAGGTCGTGAGTTCGCTCAACCGGGGGATGGACATCGGTGGGCGGAAGATGGGCACGCCGACTTCTTTCTTGATCGGGGTTGGGGTGAACCCGGCCGCGGTCCAATTGGACCACGAGATCCGGCGGCTCGAAGCCAAGGTTGAGGCGGGTGCGGAATTCGCCATCACCCAGCCCATTTTTGATGTCCGGGTCCTGGACAATTTCCTCTCGAGAATCCAGCGACTGCGCCTGCCTGTGCTGGCCGGGATCTGGCCTCTCTGGAGCCTGCGGAACGCCGAGTTCTTGAAGAACGAAGTCCCAGGGACTGCCGTTCCCGATGAGGTTATCGCGAGGATGTGCCGCGCCCAGGACGCCGGCCCGGAGCGGGCGAGGCAGGAAGGCGTCGAGCTCGCCTGCGAGATTCTGTTGGCGGTCAAGGGCATGGTCCAGGGAATCCAGGTCAGTCCGCCGCTCGGGAAATACGAAGTCGTGCTCCAGGTGCTGAAAACCGTCTGACCGTGCTTGGCCTGAATTCAAGCGTCTATCTGGAGGGTCAAATGAGAGTTTCGAGCGCCGGGTTCAAATCGGCTCTGGCCATCATCCTTGTCACTGCCGCCGCGGCCGCCACGGGCTGCCGCTCGTCCGCGCATCAGCCGGCATTCGAAGGCCGGCACTTCAGCGGCCGTGGGGACGTCGAATACCTGGAGCTCCTGGAATTCTCGCGCCGCCTGTTCGCCCCCGACCCGGAATTCCAGAACCTCGCGATGCTCTACCAGCCGGACTGGAATGGGCTCGTCGAGGGGCCGACCTGGAATGCCTGGTGGATCCAAAACTCCTACGGCACGGCGTACAGCGCGATGCCGTTTCTCGAGGAGCCGTTCGTGACCTTTCTCCAGAACGCCCAGGCCCTGTGGTTCGACCAGATGGGCGACGGAAAGCGCCGGGGGCGCCCGAACGACGAGGTCGCCCCGGACGGCTCCCTGTGCGACTGCGCCGGGCCCGGCTGGGCCATCTACAAACAGGGCGACGGCCAGACCAAAATCCACGATTGGGGGTTTGAGTTCGCCGCGGCCGGCATCGTCATGCAGGCCGAGCTCCTGCTCGTCACGCGTGACGCCGCCGCCATCGCCCATTATCTTCCGATGCTCGAGCGGACGGCCGACTTCATCGATTCGCGCCGCGACCCCGCGAACAACCTTTTTCTCGTCGGCGCGGCGGCGAACCTCCTCGCCCCGAGCTACGCCGGCCGCCTCAAACCCGACGGGACCTATGATAAGGCCTACCTCGCGGGGCTCTCGATAACCACGATCGCCGCGCTCGACCGGCTGATCGAGCTCGAGAAGCTCGCCAGCCGCCAGACGAAAGCTGAGGAATTCGCCCGCCGCCGCGAGCTCGTCCAGAGCGGCCTGCCGCTCCTCCAAACAGCCGAGGGTTACTTCATGAAGTCCCTCGACCCCGACGGGACAAAGCACGGTGTCTTCGGGGCGGCCCGCTATGGCTATTTCGAAACTTCGCCCAATCACGATGCCATCGCTTTCCGTGTTGTCCCGGATGAACTCGGGCGGAAGATCTACGACGCGATGAGCGCCATTCCCGAGCTCCGTCCCTTCGACCTCATCCTCCCGAACTATCCCGGCCTCGACGATATGTACGAGAAGCCCGAGGGGCTGTGGAAGTTCGGCCACTGGGTCAACGGCGGCCACTGGTCGACCTGCGAGGCGCGGATGATCCTCGCTTACTGCCGCCTGGGCAAGTTCGACGATGCCCGGAAGTCCATCCTCCGGATGATGGACTACGCTCGGCGCTTCCGGATGGACAACCCCCTGACGAATTTCGGGAGCGAGGTCTACCAGCCCAAGGAACCCGTCAATATCACGATCGATGCCTTCGGCCCCATGGCTGCGCTCGTCCGGGGGCTCTTTGAATATATCTACACCGCCGGCTCTCTGAGGCTCTACACGCATATTCCGCCGGCTGTGACCGAGCTCCATCAGAAGGACCCGATCAGGTTCGGGACCAAAATGCTGTATCTTTCAACTTTCGGCGCGGGCCCGGTTTCCGCCGTCCGGATAAACGGCGCCGCCTGGTCCGCCCACGATGGTGAATCGGTCACGCTGTCCTATGACAAGATCCCGGACACGGCGGCCGTCGAGATCTACCTTGGCGAGGCGGCGTCGGATATCACCCTGGACCGCCTTCCCAGACCGAAGGCGGGGGAACCGACGGGACTGGTTCCCGGGGGCCGGGGGGCTGAGGGTGATACCGGCGCCAAGCCGAACAGGAATGATCAAGCGAAGCCCGCCGCACCCGCCCGGGCCGGCGCGCAGGGTCCGGGCCCCGCCCTGACCGACGAGGTCCTGCGCTCCGAAGCCAGGTGGTGCGCCTTCATTAAAGAGATGTCCGCCGCCGGCTTCGGCGGGACCTACGAGGCCGCCCACGCCCGGCTCGTCCTGGAAGCGGTCGACGCCTGCCGCCGAAGAATAAACCTCCTCTCCCGCGGTGCGATCGCGCCGCTTCTGGAAGATTCCAGGGCCGCCGCCGACCAGGCGTATCCCGACGCCGCTCTCAAGCTCGGCCGGGGCCTCGACGCGGTTCTCAAAAGCTACCGGGATTCCGGCGACGCGCGGAAAGCTTCGATTTATGCTATATATAGTCAAGTGGGGGAAGGGACTGACGGGAATTGACCCCGGAAGGATGCCCGGATTTCTGGCGAGGTGAGAATGAAGCGATCGACCGGCGCGGTTTTCGTGCTGTTTCTCTTGACGTGGTTTGGTGTTTTCCCGTCTGACCGCGCTGCGGGGGCGTCCGCCCCGGCGCCCGGACTACGGCCGGAATACCGCCGTGACGTCCGCATCCTGACCGACATCGTCCCCGCCCCGGTCGCCCAGCGGCTCGTCGCCTGGCTGACCGACGTCGAGGCCTGGGTTTTGAGCCTGGACGTCGGCACCCAGGTGCTGAAAAACACGGACGACACCGCCGACTCGATCTTCATCAACGGCAATTTCGCCCGGCTGCTCGCCGCCATCTACCGCCTCACCGGGAAGGAAGTCGACCTCCACGAGGCCCTGAAGTGGTGCGATTCGTTTTTTGTCAACCAGAGGCTGGCCATCACCTCCGAGACGAACGAAAGCGGCTACTGGGTCGACCTGAGCCGGAACCCCAAGGGGAATATCTATTTCGGCGACGGCGGGACGGCGGCGTCGGCCCTGGCGGCCATCCTCAACTACGCCGACCCCAAGAAAAGATGGATCTACCTCAAGGCCTTGGAGAGATACGCCCGGTTTGTCGTGGACGGCTGCCTGTTCGACCCCCAGGGGCTCGGCCGCGAATCGACGGCCAGCTGGGTCATCGCCGAGGGCGATGACAAGGGCGCGCTCGGCTGCGGCTTCTACGAAGGCCATCTCAGCGTCAAACCCTACACGATCGCCACGGCGACGACGGGGGGCGGGTTTTTCGCGGCGCTCTACAGGCTGACCGAAAAGCCGGAATACAAAGACATCGCGGCGGGCGCCGTCGCCTGGCTCCTCAAGATCCGGAAGCCCGACGGCGAGATCCCCTACATCCTGGACGGACAGCTTTCGGCGGACTGGCCTCTCGACACGCTGAGCTACTGCACCGAGGCCTTCATTGCGGCCGATACCTATCTCAAGGACGAAGAGCTCAAGATGACGCTCGGCACCGAGCTCAGGCCGACGGTCGAGTGGATGTTGGGGCGGCAGAATCCCGACGGCTCATGGGGCGAGATGCAGAGCGCCGACCAGCAGCGCAGCCCGCGGGCCGTCACCCTTCTGGCGTGGTACTACCGGAATGTCGAGCCCGACCCCAGGATCAAGGACGCGATCCTCAACTACTGCCTCTTCCTCCTCGACCCCGAGAAAAGCCTGGCCTACGGCATCAAAAAGCTCGTCCGGACGACGGGGTTTGCGGGCCTGACGGTCGCCGAGATCCTCCAGCCCGGCAGCACCTACTGAGGCCAAACGATAATAGGGAAGGTTCTTTTTTCGATACCGAATAAGCAACACAATGAAACCGATAATTGTCGATGTCAACGCGGAAAACATATCCCGGTATCCGGCAACCTGTTTTATGAGCCCGGGTTCTGAGGGATATCAAACGAAGCTGGCCTGGCTGAAGAAGGGCTTTGCGGATGGGCTGAAAATCAAATTGCTCCATCTCGAGAACGATCGAAAATGCCACGGGTTTATTGAATATATTTCGGGGGAGTACGCCTGGAGGGCCGTGGAGGCTCCCGGCTACCTGTTCATTCACTGCCTCTGGATTACTCCGAACTCGGCTAAGAACAAAGGTTATGGCTCGCTTTTATTGGAAGAGTGCCTCAAAGACGCCGAGAAGCAGGGGAAGTACGGGGTGGCGGTCGTTGCCAGCGACGGCGCGTTCATGGCCAATAAAAATCTTTTTTTGAAAAATGGCTTCCGGGTCGTCGAGACTTCAGGGATGTTCAGCCTGCTGGTCAAGCCCTTGAGGAAAGGTGCGCTGCCCAGATTCCGGGACTGGGAGAAGCAACTCGGCAAATACAAAGGGCTCAACATCGTTTACTCGAATCAGTGCCCCTGGGTCGCCAGGTTCATCGCTGAGCTAGCTGGCGTGATTCAAAAAAGAGGTCTCCAGCTCAAAATCAGGGAATTGAAAACCGCCCGGCAGGCGCAGGCGGCGCCGTCGATCTACGGCGTATTCTCTCTTTTGCAGGACGGCCAGATCTTGGCCGACCACTACATCTCCCAGAGAAGATTTCTCAATATCTTGGATAAAGAGCTAAAATAAATTGATCGCCGGAAGGAATTGAGCAAGCCCCGGGCAAACGAGGTGCTCATCTTAGTTAAGAAACGCATTTTCGTGTTCCTTGCGGGCATCGCCGTCTCTGGTCTGAGCGGAACTCGACTCCCCGCGCAGGGGTATGGGCCTCCCCTTAAGCCTGAAACACACGTATTTGCCACGGTGGATGGTGTTAATCTCAAGGCCTACGTATTCCGACCTGATGAAGCGCTGTATCCCTCGCCTCGTTTAGCGATCGTCATCTTTCACGGAGGAGGGTGGAGCCTCGGGGAGCCGGAGTGGGCCTTCGGACGCGCTCAACACTTCGCCGGGCAGGGGATGGTGGGCGTCGCTGCGCAATACCGCCTATCGGATCAGAAGAAGGTCACTCCGCTGGAAGCCATGGTCGATGCCCGGGCCGTGATCCGCTGGCTGCGCTCAAATTCTGGCTCGCTGGGAATCGACCCGTCGCGAATCGCCGCCTACGGGTGGTCGTCCGGCGGACACCTGGCGGTTTCAGCCGCCATCTTCGATAAGGCCGAGTCGTCCCCAAAAGTGAGCGCGGCGCCGGATGCGCTGATTCTCGTTTCTCCCGCAGTTCATCTGGAGACCGACAGTTGGGTGCAACGGCTGCTAGGTTCGCGCGCCAGCGCTTCGTCCATCTCTCCGGCTTCACACGTGCGGGCCGGTCTTCCGCCAACGATCATCCTGCAGGGCGACGTGGATACGGTGACACCGTTGGCCGGCGCGAGGCTATTCCGTGATCGCATGGTGGCCGCCGGCAACCGATGTGAGCTCCACATCTACCCGGGGATGGGACATATGTTCACACCGGCCGGAATACCGGATGATGGGTGGCCGCAGCCCGATCCTAAGGTTCAAGCCGACGCCCTGAAAAAAGCTGTCGGGTTCCTGGCATCTCTGGGCTATATCAAGCAGAACGCTCCCGGCGATACTTCAGCATCAACGGGAGGGGGAGCAAGGCCTCATTAACCGATTTGGCTGTGCCCCCGGGGCGGTCGCCCTCGTGACAATTGCATCGTCCGCTCTTCGACCCGGAACTGGTGATCAAGGCCGGCCGGTGTCCGCCCCCCTGGTCCCGAAGAGAAGCCCGGCCCCGGCGATCGGCAAACAGACCAGCACGTTGGGAGCGTAGCCATGTGGCTCCGCGGCCAGCTTTTCCAGGTTCGTCAGGAGGACGGGTACAGCTTCGCGCCGGACCAGAACCATAAGGCAGCCCCCGAGTCCGGCGCCGGCCAACTGGGCGCCCGCAACGCCGTCCGTCGCCGCCGCGACGTCCACCATCCGGTCGATGACCGGCAGGCTGCAGGCGTAGCACCCGGGCTGCCAGGCGAGCTGGGCGCGCTCGATCCGCTCCGGGTCCTGGCTTTCGAGGTCCTCGATCAGCCGGAGGAGATGGACGTCGGACGTCGGCGCCCGGAACGGCCGCGCCTCGCCCAGGGCGCTCCAAGTGGCCACGCGGTCGCCGTCGTGGGACGCCTTCATCATCCGTCCGATTTCGTCGACCCGGCCCGCCCGCAGGCAGTCCGCGTAGAGAAGGGCCCGCTCGCATTCGGCCAGGCCGTAAAGGACCACGCCCCGGATCGGGTAGAGGCCGTCTTCGGGCTCCCGGTGGGTGTCCCAGATCGGCTTGAGGTCCTCGTCCGGTAACATCGCCGCGAGCTCGGCCCGGGTCGCCTGCTCGGGCAGGTGGAGCAGGATGCGGTAGATCCAGCTCAGCGGCAGGCCGAGGGTGCGGACGTTGACATCGCGCAGGTGATGGAGGACCGGGGCAAAAGGCGGATGGAACTTCCGGATCAGCCGGAAACCCAGCCTGTAGCACGCGACCCGGTGGTTGAACTGGTCCTTGGCGTCCCCGCTCTTGTGGGCCCGGAGGCCGGAATCGACGACGGCCATCACATGGCCGCCCGGAAAGGGCACCGCGTCTTCCACGGCGAATTCGTAGAACGCCACCTTGATTACGTTTCCTTTCCGGCCCAGCCGGATCGCGGCGTGGTCGGCGCTTCCTCCGCGCGTGCCGACGAACCACTCGCCCTCGCCGCAGAGGTCGACGAACTGGGCCGGAAAGGTCTCCAGACGGTTGATGGCGATCGTCGCCTCGGCCACCCCGACCACCAGGCTCGACGACGAGCTCAGCCCCGCCGCGGGCGGGATGTTGCCCGAGACGACGATGTCCATGCCCCGCAGCCGGCGGTGAGGGAATTTTTTCTGGAGGCGGAGGACGGCCGCCTTGACGTACTGCGACCAGTCGCCGCCCGCCTCCCGGACCATCTCCCGGACCTTGTTGCTGTTGACGAGCGAGAGCCAGTCGTCCCAGGGCAGTGCGGCGACCATCTCGGAGATCGAGAACTCCCGGTCGGGAAACCGGGCCCGGTCCACGTTGTACAGCCGGATGAGGTCGTCCTCGCGCGGCCCGACGGCGAGAATCGTTTCGTAGCCGATGGTCATCAGGTTGCAGTTTCCGCCCTGGTGGTCGATGTGGCGGCCCATGACGTTGAGCCTTCCCGGAGAGCGGACGATCAAGACGCGGCTGTCCTGGTCGATCACCCCGGCCGCCGCCGCCAGCAACGTCTGGAAAGCTGTCCGCCGCTCCTCGAGGAATCGTGGATCCTCGCCGTAAAGGACCTTGAGCTCCCGCTCGAGGTCGAGCGATCGTTCATCCCCTTGGCCGGACCGCCCGAAAAGGCTGATCCAATCCCGGAGCGTCCTGAACGCTTCCGTTTCGGGAAGCTCCGATGTCTCGGCGCCCTTCCGCTCCTCCTGGAGGATGGTCTCGACGGCCAGGAGTTCGGCCGGGTCGTTGTAGCCAAGGATGGCGCCAGGCCGCTCGACGTGAAGCGCCTTGACCTTGAAGCGGTCCCCGGCGCCGGTTAGGACGGCGACGATCCCGGACAGGTATTCTTCTTTTTGGGCGTTGTCCCGGTCGAGGCGGTCGAGCGCGTAACGGAGCGCCGGGGCCTTGGCCAGGTAGATGGAGTTGTTCAGCCACGGGCTGTGGCGGACCTCTTCGGGCGAGATCTCGACGGCCGCGGCGCCGGCCGACGGGAATCGAAAAGTTTCTTTGTTTTCGGGGATCAAGGGCAGGAACTCGTCTTCGGAGCGGCCCTCGTTGACCGCCGTCCAAAGCTCGCCGAAGGCGGCGGCCAGCTTTTTTTCCGGAGCCGCGGCGCGCGGAGGGGAGAAACCTGCGACGATGATCTCTTTCGCCTCTTTCGCCGACAGGGCTCCCGCGGCGGCCCGGGCCAGGAGGTCCCGGAAGACCTGGCGCTGCCGGATATCGGCATCCTCCACTATGACCAGAAGATCCC
>Ga0154742_1114_pt2 | contig 52179 bp, 41 predicted proteins | sample Rifle2008BG16ft_FD_105750 | JGI IMG/M metagenome (GOLD analysis project Ga0154742, IMG submission 105750) | Candidatus Aminicenantes bacterium RBG_16_63_16 | reverse complement strand
CCTCCGCGGAGTCGAGCTCAGCCGCCGCGGCGCCGGCGCAGGCGGCCGTGCCCCCGCTCGCCCTGGCCAACGGCTTGGGCGGCTTCGCTGACGACGGGCGCGAATACGTGATCGTTCTAGAAGCGGACCAGGAGACGCCTCTGCCTTGGGCCAACGTCACCGCCAACCCCGGGTTCGGGACGGTGGTCACGGCCTCAGGATCGGCCTTCACCTGGTCTGAGAACAGCCGCGAGAACCGCCTGACGCCTTTCGCGAACGACCCCGTGACCGACCCCACGGCCGAGGCGCTCTTCATCCGCGACGATGAGACCGGCGAGGCCTGGTCCCCCACGCCGGGTCCGATGCCCCGCACGGGAGGGGACGGTCGCTTCGTGATTCGGCATTCCGCGGGGCTGACCCGGTTCGCTCGCGTCACGCACGGCCTGCGCCACGACCTCGAGGTCTTCGTAGACGCGAAAGACCCGGTGAAATTCTCGCTGCTCAATCTCACGAACGAGAGCGGAAGGGCGCGACGGCTGAGCGTGTTCGCGTACAACGAGTGGGTGCTGGGGCCGCCGCGGACGGGCCAGAGCAGGCACGTGGTGACCGAGCTCGACTCCGCGACCGGTGCGGTCTTGGCCAGGAATCCCTACAACCAGGAGTTCGCGGGGCGCGTGGCTTTCGCCCACGCGAGCGAAGCGCTGCGCTCGGCAACGGGAGATCGCTTGTCGTTCCTGGGCCGCAACGGTGCCCTGGCGAAACCGGCGGCGCTCCGCCGTAAAGCCCTGTCGGGCAGCTTCGGAGCCGGGCTCGATCCCTGCGCCGTGCTGCAAGTCTCCGTCACTCTGATCCCGGGGGAGAAGCGCCTCCTCGTGTTCCTGATCGGGCAGGGCAAGGATGGGGATGAGGCCCGCGAGCTGGTGGGCCGGCATGGCCGCGTGGACGCCGCGGAAATCGCCCGGGAGGCCGTGCGCCGGACCTGGGACGGTATCCTCGACTCGGTCCGAGTCCGCACGCCGGACGACTCCTTCGACCTGTTGATGAACCGCTGGCTGCTCTATCAGGACGTGAGCTGCCGGCTGTGGGCCCGGTCCGCTTACTACCAGCCGGGCGGCGCCTTCGGATTCCGAGACCAGCTTCAGGACGTCATGGCCTTGACGCTGGCCCGGCCGGATCTCTTCAGAGAGCACCTGTTGCGAGCCGCCGGACGGCAATTCCTCGAAGGCGACGTCCAGCACTGGTGGCACGAGCGGAGCGGACGGGGCACCCGCACGCGCTGCTCCGACGATCTGTTATGGCTTCCCCACGCGGTGGCGCACTACGTCCGGACGACGGGAGACGCGGGCGTCCTAGATGAGCCGGTGCCCTTCCTGGAGGCCCCGCCGCTCGCCCCGGAAACACAGGACGCCTACGTTCAGCCCCGCATCTCGAACGAAAAGAGCCCGATCTTCGAGCATTGCCTACGCGCCATCGACCGGGGACTTAACGCGGGCGCGCACGGCCTTCCCCTCATGGGGAGCGGGGACTGGAACGACGGCATGAACCGCGTGGGACGGGAAGGGCGCGGGGAGAGCGCCTGGGTGGGCTTCTTCCTCCATGTGGTCCTGAGCGAGTTCGCGCCGCTCTGCGAGGCCCGGGGGGACCAGGCCCGGGCCGAGCGCTACCGCAACGAGGCCCGCCGGCTCGGCAACATGCTGGAGCAGACCTGGGACGGCGAGTGGTACCGGCGCGGCTACTATGACGACGGCAAACCTCTCGGCTCGGCCCAGAACGACGAGTGCCGGATCGACGCGACCGTCCAATCCTGGGCGGTGCTCTCGGGCGCGGTTCCCGTTCGCTACGCGGAACGCGCCATGGACGCCGTCCGCACCCACCTGGTTCGGCGCGGGCCTCAAGTCGTCCTGCTGCTCACCCCGCCCTTCGACGGATCCCTCCAGGATCCGGGGTACATCAAGGGCTATCCGCCCGGCGTGCGTGAGAACGGCGGTCAATACACCCACGGGGCTCTCTGGGTCGTCATGGCCATGGCCCGGCTGGGCAGCGGCGACGAGGCGGTGGAGCTCTTCCATATGCTCAATCCCCTCAACCATACCAGGATTGCGGCCGGTGTCGGGCGCTACATGGCCGAGCCCTATGTCATCGCCGGAGACGTCCACGCCGACCCGGCCCACGCCGGGCGTGGCGGCTGGACGTGGTACACTGGCTCCGCGGGCTTGATGTACCGCGCGGGCCTCGAGAGCATCCTTGGGCTCCGGCGCCGGGGGTCGACGTTCGAGATGGACCCCTGCATCCCGTCATCCTGGCCCGACTACGCGATCGTCTGGCGCTTCGGCCGGACGCGCTACGAGATCGCGGTCTCGAACCCGGATAACCGATGCCGAGGGATCGCGGAGGCTGAACTGGATGGCACGCCGGTCGACCCCGGCTCCATCCCGCTCGCCGATGACGGCGGCACGCACCAAGTCCGCTTGGTGCTGGGAGACCGGAAGCGTCCCGTCCCGCCTGTTGCCGACCCGGGCGCCATCGCTTCCGCTTGAGTCTCAAACGCGCCTGGGCCGAGGGTGCGGCTGTTCGCGGGAACCCGGGCCACGCCCCCGGGCACGATCAGCCGGCCATCGCGGAGCGCGCGGAGGCGCTTCGGCCAGGTCAGCATTCATGGCCCTGATTAAGATCTATACTTGATCAGTAAATCCCTGTTCAATAGATCCATCTTCTGAAAATCAAGGGCTTCGGCATGACGGATGTTTTCCAGACAACGGGAGGCTGTTTTGTCGCACGCCTCTCGGGTTGAACTCGCGAGATGGGGCAGCATGATGATGTTTTTCACGGCCCGCAGGTCGTTTATTCCTGACGGCGCATAAGGTTCCTTTTCGAAGACATCCAGCACAGCTCCGGCGATTTTATCACTGACCAAGGCTTCATAAAGCGCATCTTCATCAACCAAGGCACCCCGGGCTGTATTAATTAACCAGGCCCGTTCAGGCAACATGGCGAGCCGGTCCCGGTTCAAGAAATGATAATTGGCCTGGTTAGCGGGAATATGAAGGCTGACAAAATCGGCATCCTGAACCGCTTCGCCGAAATCCTTGGTCAGGCGGGAAAAGCCAAATTCTTTTTTCATCCGTTCGGCATCCACGTCCGAGATCTCGCAGCCTGTAACCTCCATTTGAAAACCCAGGGAGGCCATTCGGGCCACGCTTCTTCCTATAGGGCCACAGCCAATAACAGCTAGTCTCTTGTTCTTTAAATCATGTCCGACATGGGATCGCCAAATCCCCATTTTGCATTGGGGGGCAACATCAACGATCTGCCGGGCCGCCGACAAGATCAGCAAGAGGGTATATTCCGCCACCGAATCATCCAAAATGCCCGGTGTATTCGTGCACAATATGCCGCGGGCGGATGCTTTTTCCTTGTTCACTCCGTCATGACCAACGCCAAAACGCGCCATCACGCTCCCCTCGGAAAGGCTTTTGTATAATGCATCCTGATATCTGGCGGCTCCGATAATGACGTGTTTTATTCCTTTGCTGATCACCATGGCCGACAGCTCATTTTCTGCCTCAGGCACAGGTATACATTCCAAACCTCGCTCATTCAGGAAAATATCTCTCGCCTTGTTAAATTCCACTTCGGTAATGCCGACCTTGACTTTCATTGTGCCTCTCACTCTTAGAATTTCTCTCCCTCAAGTCGAGAGTTAGGTTGAATCTCGAACTCCACTCTCTTCATCCCGGGCGCGAGGAAGTTCAGCACGACCCAGGCGCGCAGATCGTCCACCGGTACCGGCCGGTCTTATCCATCAGATCAACCGACGGCCGGCGCAGTCATTTCGGACACGACCGACTTGGCCGTGTGCATCATCGCGTCGACGTTCTCGGCGGGCGTGGTGGACATGATTCCCTCGCCCGTGTTGAAGAGGTAGTCGCCGCCCGGCAGGTTCTCCCGGATCATGACCTCCGTCGCAGCGGCCACCTGCGCCGGCGCGGCATCGCGGAGGAACTTCGGGTCGAAGTTGCCGGTCAGGCACTTTCGCACCCCGAGCGACTGCCGGATGGCGGCGATCCGAGGGCCTTCGCCCACGTTGACCGCGCAGAGAGGCAGCTGGGCCTGATGTTTAAGGTGCGGCAGCGATCGTTCGGCGCTATGGTAGATGACCAGGCCGCCGGCCGCGTTCATGGCCTCGATCACCCGGGCGGCCGGTTCAAAGGCGAACTGCGCATAATGGTCCGGCCCAATGCAATACGAGCCCGCCACGCAATCGCCGAGCCAGAGAAGGTCCGCGCCGGCCTCGATCTGCGCCCGGCCGAAGACGATCTGGTGCTCGACGAAAAAGGCGATATTGTCCCGGACCAGGTCCGGCTCGTCCAGCATCGCGACAAGCCACTTGTCGATCCCATAGACCAGACCGGGAGCGGAGAACGGCGCCGCGATCCGGCCGGCGACGCAAACGGCGTCGCCGAACGCCTCCTTGAGGCGGCGGATCATCTCCAGATGGATCGGCAGGCGCATCTCGCGGCACGCGTCAGGCACCCGAAAGTTCCGCAGCGTCCCGCGCGTCAGCGGCAGATACTCCGCCGCCATCGCCGGTCCGTCGGGGGGATGACGCATCTTCAGGCCGAGCGGCTCAAACTCGATATAGTCGTCCGGGAAGACCATCCCCCAATCGTAATTAAACCGGCGCACAGCGTTGATTATCCCTCCGACCGCTTTATCCACGTCGGTGCGCTGTTCTTCATGATTCACGCCAGCCACCCGCATGTCCAGTTCCAGCCCCAGGGCCAAAACGGGCAGGCGGCCCGGCGGACGCAATTCGAAGCACGCCCGCACGTCATTGACCACACCGGGGTAGGCCATTTCCGGCTCCTGTCCGGTCAAGAAATGGGCGTCACCGTGATCCCGCCGTCGGCGCGGAGAATGGCGCCGTTAATGTACGAGGATTCGTCCGACGCCAGGAACACGGCCAGGTGCGCCACCTCCTCGGGCGTGCCCAGGCGCCCCAGTGGAGCGCGTTTGAAGAAGTCGACGGCGTCGAACTTGGGGTCGTCAAGACTGCTGGCCTTGAGCATCTCCGTTTCAACGCCCGCCGGACAGATGCAATTGACGCGGATGCCCTCGGGCCCGTATTCGACAGCCAGGGAACGCGTCAAGGAAACGGTCGCCCCCTTCGTGGCGGTGTAGGCATCGCACCCAGGGATGCCCATCAGGCTCGCGCTCGAGCCGGTGTTGATGATGGAGCCCCCGCCGCTTCGGACCATCAGGGGAATGCCGTACTTGCAGCAGAGAAAGACGCTCCGGAGATTGATCGCCAGGACCTTTTCCCAGGTCTCTTCGGCGAGTTCGGTGACCGGGCCGTCAACTTTGTTCAGAAAGACCGAGGCGTTGTTGTAGAGCACATGCAGCCCGCCGTAGAGCTGCTCGGTGCGCGTCATCAGCGCCTGCACGCCGGCGCTGTCGGCGCAGTCGGTCCTCACGAAGGCGGCCTCGCCGCCCGCCCCGCGCAGGGCCGCTTCGGCTCTCATTCCAAGTTCCTCGTCGATTTCGGCGATGACGACCTTGGCGCCTTCGCGGACGAAGGCCTGCGCTCCGGCCAAGCCGATGCCGCGGCCCGCGCCGGTGATCAGGGCGACTTTGTTTTTAAGACGCATGGGGACACCTCAGACCCGGGTGAAAATTCTTCTCCACCGGACTTCCCTGCCGGTCCTCCTCGGAGAGCATAATTTACGGCTCAAAGAGAAGTCAAATGGGGTTGGAATTGGAGGCTGCCCGAGTTCTAGAGCGGCCGTCCAATCTATGACAGCGACCTCCCCCCATCGTTTCAGGCGACTTGCCCGGTTCGGCTAATTGGGCTGTACTCTTAGGGTTTTGTACTCGTTGTATAGGCTGCGGACCTTGTCCAGATACTCGAGCTTGAAGGGTCTGATCTTGTCCACTCCGAGCAGCACGAGGATTTGCTGTCCCTCGGGTTCTTGGTCCATTTCGTTCAAAGCTTTGATGGTGATGGATTTGAGATCGGGCTCCAGGTCCGTGCGGATGCAGTTGAGGCCGCGGATCATGCCGGGTGAGCTCATGACGATCGTCAGTTCCCTGTCCAGCTGAGGGTTCAGCTCGCAGAGCGTGGCGAAGGCTTTTCGAGTAGTCACGCCCGCATCGCTCTGTCCGAAAAATACCGGCAGGACGGCCTGAGACGCCTTGTCCCTGATCTTGACGTCCTTGAAAAATGCCATGTACGGGGGAAGGCCGGCCCGATGGAGAGCGACGTCCAGCCAGATTTGAGGAAGCCGTCCCACCGCTCCCCCGTCGATCAAGCACCGGCCGCCGGCGAGTTCCCGAACCTCCCGGATGTTCCGATCGCGGCGGACGACGAGAATGAACTGGAGATCGATGTCGGCTTCCGTGGTGACCGGCTCCAAAAGATGCCCGGCTTCCAAATCGATGTAGTCCAGGGAGCTGATCACCAGCAGGTCCAGAGAGTGTGATTCCAGGGCGGCGATGATGGACGGAAGATCCTCGAACATCTCAATACTGACCTCGCCGGTCGGTCGGTATTTTTTGGCCAGTCTTGTCCCCCAGACCTCGAGAAGGGACCTGACATCCTGGACAAACCCTGGAGAGAAAGCGCTGACCGGATAGCCGACACGGAGGATGATCGCGCTTCCGGGGGATTCTCCTCGTGCCTCTTGACCGGCCAGGCCGGGACACAGGCTGAGGGCCAGAAGCGCCACGCTGGCGGCATCTGCCAAGAGCCGATTTCTAATTGTGCGGCCGGGGTTTCGTCGGTTGCCCCGGCCCGGTTCGGCTCCCAGCGCGGCAGGATTCCTCATGGACTATTGACTCGACGGGATTGAATTCAGCAGCTTGAACAGCACTCGGCTCGCTTCCGAATATTCTGGTTTGAATGGAGTGATCTTCTCTTCTCTCATCTCGCGGAAGGTTTCCGTTGTCCGTTTGGCGATGGTCGTGCCGAGTGATTGCAGGACCGCCTTCGCTTCCTGCAAAAACGCTTTCGAGAAGGCGCCCGCCGAGTAACCCACGCGAAGAACTTCGGTCCCATATTGAGGAGACCAATCCGTGTCGGCGATAGGAAACGCCCCTAAAAACACGGGGGCCAGGATAAGGGCAGCCCGGATGGGCAGAGCCCGTCCCCCTATCATCATGGCGACCTCCGGGTTCTCTGCCCGCCGTTCTCTCGAGCGGCCCGCAGGCCTTTGTATTTTTTGAGGAGGTCTGAAGTGGTCTGTAAGTACTCCGGCTTAAACGGCAGAAGCCTGTCGATTTGCATAATCATCAGCAATTGTCCGCCCTCTGGCTCGTTCTGGAGATTGCCGAGGGTATCGAGGATGGCCGTTCGGTCCTCCGCCGACATATCGTCTCTGACGCACACGACCCCGGCCAGAAGTAGCGGCGATTTCCTGAGAACACGAAGTTTTTTGCCCACCTGAGGATTGAGTTCAGTCATGGTCTCAAAGGCCCGCTGGGTCGTTAGACAGGCGTCCGCCTGCCCAAAAAAGACCTTCAAAACGGACTGGCCCGCTTTTTCCGAGTTTATCAATTCTGAAAAAAACGACGACCGTTCCGGTAGGGCCGTTTCCAAGAGCAGGACATCCAGCCATAATGTGCCGATCAATTCGTTGATGGCCGTATCGACGGCCAGTTTCTTGCCTCTTAAGCCCTTCAAATCTTGAACCGAGTCTTGAACGCGGACGATGATGGCCAGCTCAAAATAAGGCCTGTCGGCTTGGGTGGCGATGAAAAACGGGACCATCGGGATCGAATCCGCTATTTCAATAAAGCCCAGGGTGACCAACCCTACGATATCCAACTCCTTTCGAAGGAGGGCATTTCTCAGAGTGGACATATCATCAAATATGGCCGTGGACGCCTTGGCAAAACGCGCTGATGTCCTGGCACTCAACGCGTTGGCCAGCCCGTCGATGGCCACCCTGGCCTCATTGACGATGCCTTTGGAAAAGGCGCGAGAGGAATATCCTATCGTCAGGGTCCTTTCTTGAAGGGCCTTTTCATGAGGAGGGCTGAGATTCAGAAAGGAAATCCCGGAAATGAATCCACCGAGCAGAAAGGGAGCCAGGCCGATCCGGCCGATAGCGCTTTTCATTCAAAATGTCTCTTTCCCTGGCAACACCTCTTCACTTCGTGCCTCCCATGATGTCATCGGGATGAACCGAAGACAATCGCCGGAAAAGGTGACTTGTAAGATGATAAATAGAAGAATAAACTCCCCCCCAAAGGTGACGCCTCAAGCCGAGGCCGGCCGAAGACAATATCCGTGCCGAATTCCCTGCGAGATTTCCTTCTGTCGCATCGGCCGCCTGAATTCATTCTCGGCACACATTGCGGTAATGCCTTTTTCAGCGCCGAACGGCTCGAAGCCCCTTGCTTCCGCCGAAATCCATATTGTACGATAGAGCCCGCAGAGCCGACATGATCGCGCAACGCCCCTGCCTCGGCGAGGAGACGGCTTCATGAAGCCCCAGTCCGATATCGACCTGTTCAAACTCATGGAAAAATTCTTCTATGCGGAAGCGCTGTCCGACATCCTGGATGCCAAGGGCTATCGCCATTGCGTCGTCAGCCCCCGAGCCCGGATCCGGCCGCTTTTCGCCGCGGCCGTCTGCGCCGGCCGGGTCCGGACGCTCCTCAATACTCCCAGGAAATCGAGGGATAAGAACCCCTATAAACTCGCCTTTGAGCTGATCGACAGCCTCAAACCGGGAGACGTGCCGGTGACGGCCTGGCGGGAACTTCATGAACCCGGCATCATGGGCGAGCTTTCGGCCACGGCCATGAGAACACGCGGCGCGCGCGGCTGCCTCGTCGACGGCTATACGAGGGATGTCCGCAAGCTCATGGCGATGCGGTTTCCCGTTTTCGCCAGGGGCGCCTCCCCCATCGACACTCAAGGGCGATCGGCCGTCATCGACTACGATTGCCCCCTGCTCTTCGGCGGAATCCGGGTTTTCCCCGGACAGATCGTGTTCGCCGACCTCAATGGGATCGTCGTCATTCCCAAAGAGATCGAAAAAGAAGTCATCGCAGAGGCCCTCGGGAAAATCCGGCTCGAAACCCGGATCCGGTCCGCGCTCAAATCGGGGAAAAAGATCAAAAGAGTCTGGGACAAATACGGGGTCATGTAGCTGAATGATTTTCCGCTCCGGCAGGTGTCAAATTAGGCCTGCCGGCCTCGATTATTCATTCGATTTGACTTCCTGCGAGACCACGATTTATCATCCCTCACCATCTGAGAGCGCAGGAATCAATGAAACCTAAGATCATGAGGAGACCGGCGACTCTTCGCCCGCGATCGCCAAGGCCATGAGCTTTCGGGAACTGACGCCCGTTCAATGGCGGACCGGGATCGCCGCCTGGCTCGGCTGGTTCTTCGACGGCCTCGACATGCACCTCTACACCCTCGTGGCGGCGCTCTACGTTCAGGAGTTGGTCAGGGCGGCCGCGCCGTCGGACCCGGCGGTCAAGACCGCGAGCTCCCTCATCCAGGCGGCGTTCCTGGTAGGCTGGGCGATCGGAGGCGGGCTCTTCGGCCGGATCGGCGACCGCCTCGGCCGCAGCCGGGCGCTGGGCCTCACCATCCTGACCTACGCCGTCTTCACGGGCCTCCAGGCCGCGGCCGGCACCTGGTGGCAGCTCCTCATTTTCCGGTTCCTGTCGGCCCTCGGAATCGGCGGCGAGTGGGCCGTGGGCGCGTCGCTTCTCTCCGAGACCTGGCCCCGGCGGTGGCGGCCGTGGATCGCCGCCGTGCTCCAGACCGCCGTGAACCTCGGGGTCCTCATCGCCTGCGGGGGATATTACATTTTCTCCCAGGCCGGAATCCCGCCGCGGTACGTCTTCCTGATCGGGATCCTGCCGGCCTTCCTGGTCGCCTGGATCCGCCGGGCGCTGCCCGAAACCGAGGAATGGCGGGCGGCCAAGGGCGAAATGCGCGGCGCCGGGCCGGGCCTCAAGGACCTCTTCCGCGGGGAGGTGCGGCGGACGACACTCCTGGCGATCCTCCTCTGCGGCCTCTCGCTGACCGGCTGGTGGGCCTTCCTGTTCTGGAATCCCCAGCATGTCCGGAACCTCTCCGACGTCGCGGCCTGGACCCACGAGCGGCGAGAGGGCCTGGTGACCTTGGTCTTCTTCCTTATCGTCGCCGTCTCGATCGCGGGGAACTTCTTCGCGGGGCTCCTGGCCAAGCTCCTCGGCTATCGCCGCTCGATCGCCCTCATGTGCGCGGGCTTCTTCGCTTGCTTCGTCGGGGCCTTCGGAATCACGAGGGGCCACATCGGCATTATCCCTTGGTTTTCGGGGATCGGTTTTTTCTCGGGCGTCTTCGGCCTCTTCACCATGTACCTCCCGCCGCTTTTTCCGACGCTCCTCCGGACGACCGGGGCGGGTTTCAGCTACAACATCGGCCGGATCGCGGCGGCCGTCGGGACGGTCGTTTTCGGCCTCTTATCGAAGGTGGGCGACTTCCGCCTGGCCCTGCTCCTCGGCGGGATGCTCTTTCTGCCGGCCGCGGCCGTCGCGCTATTCATGCCCGAGCCGCCGGGCCCGGCCGCTGAAAGACGACAAGACTCGAGCTAACCGGCATTATTCACAAATTGGAGAGCGCGGGGCGGGGAACAGAACGAGCACAAATTCGTCAACATATAACGTTAAGTGCATTGAGTATAATTTCCCCCTCTTGGACGATCTCGGGCGGTTTGCTAGAATGAGCCAGCGCAGGAGCGGCGTGACCGTATTGTAACGAGGAAGGGTGATCATGAAGAATTGTTTCCGGGTGCACCCCGACGATAACGTCGCCACGCTGTTGGAGGACGCCGAGCCCGAATCCGTCAACATCATCCCGGCGGCGCGCCCCGTCAAGCTCAACCAGCCGGTGACGCTCGGCCACAAGGTGGCGCTCACCGGCATCGCGGCGGGCGGGCCGATCATCAAATACGGGATCCGCATCGGCATGGCCACCGAGGTCATTCACCCCGGCGATTGGGTTCATCTGCACAACTGCGCCAGCCTGGTGGACGAGCGGGCCGCGACGCTCGACGCGCAGACCGGCCAGCCGACCGATACGCCCTACGAGTAAAGCTGAGGCGGAATGATGAACACGAAAGAAGAAACCTGGACGGGCTACTTGCGGCCCGATGGCCGCCAAGGCATCCGCAATCTTGTGCTCGTGATCTATACGGTCGAATGCGCGCAGTATGTCGCGCACGGCATCGCCGAGGGCGAGCCGGCTTCGCACGTCATCGGCTTTCCCGGCTGCTATGATAATGCGTATGCCATCCGTCTCCTGCTCTCGCTCGCCCGCCATCCCAACGTGGGCGGCGTGCTGTCGGTCGGCCTGGGGTGCGAGTACACGCAGCCGGCCCGGATCGCCGAGGTCGCCCGGCAATCGGGCCGTCCCGCCGAGTGGCTCACCATACAGGACACGGGCGGCACGGCCGAGAGCATCGCCAGGGGCAGAGAGCTGATCGGGCAGCTGGCGCGGCAGATCCGGCACGACGCGAAGCGGACGTCGATGACGCTGGCGGATTTGACCGTGGGCTGTGAATGCGGCGGGTCGGACGGCACATCCGGACTGGCGGGCAATCCTTCGGCGGGCGCTTTTTTTGATCGACTGGTGGACGCGGGCGGCACGGCCGTCATTGAAGAGACGGTGGAAATGGTCGGCCTGCTGCCCTTGCTGCTCGAACGCGGCGCGAACGCGAAAGCCCGCGAGCAGCTCGCCGCGGCCTACGCCAAGATAGAAGCGTATGCCCGGTCTGTCCGCCAACACTCGATCGCGCCGGGCAATTTCGCGGGCGGCCTGACGACGATCGAGGAGAAAAGCATGGGCGCGTTCGTCAAGTCGGGAAGCCGCCCGATCCAGGGCGTGATTCGGGTGGCCGAGCGGCCGCCGCAACCCGGCCTGTGGATCATGGACACGGTGCCCGACGGGCATTTCATGCAATTCGGCTATACCAATCCCAACGACTCGGAGGGCATCATGGATCTGCTCTCGAGCGGCGCGCAGGTCAATCTTTTCGTCACGGGCCGGGGCAGCGTGATCGGCAGCCCGATCTCCCCCCTCATCAAGATCACCGGCAATCAGAAGACCTATCGCCGCATGAAGGGCGACATGGATTTCGACGCCAGCCGCGTCCTCGCCGGCGAGATCACCCTCGACCAGGCCGGGGAGGAATTGCGCGATCTGGTCGTCCGGGTCGCCGGTGGACAGGCCTCCAAGTCCGAACAGATCGGGCACCGGGAATACTTTATCATGTACAAGCATCAGGACACGCCTTCGCGGACCGATGGCTGCCGGGGGTGACCCATGACTCAAGAGCGATTTCTCGTGACCGGCGCGCTCGGCTGCATCGGCGCCTGGGTGGTGCGTGTGCTCACGCGCGAGGGCGCGCCGACGACGGCGCTGGACATCGCGGGCGACCCGCACCGGCTCAGGCTCATCATGACCGGCGAGGAGCTCGGGCGCGTGAATTTTGTGACGGGCGACATCACGGACCTGGCCGCCGTCGAGCGCGCCTTGCGTCACAGCGGTGCAACACACGTGGTTCATCTCGCCGGCTTGCAGGTGCCCTTCTGCAAGGCCGACCCATCGCTCGGCGCTCGTGTCAACGTGGTGGGCACGGTGAACGTCTTTGAAGCCGCCAAGCGCGCGGGCCTCAGACGCGTTGCTTATGCCAGCAGCGTGGCCGTGTTCGGTCAGAGCGAAGAATATCCCGCAGGTGCCTTGGACAACGATGCCCCTCAAAAGCCGCACACGCATTACGGAGTGTTCAAGCGGGCCAACGAGGGCACGGCCGGAGTCTACTGGGGGGACGACGGCCTGGCCAGCGTCGGTCTCCGCCCGTTTGCGGTCTATGGGCCGGGACGCGACCAGGGCCTGACCTCCTCCCCGACCCGGGCCATGTTGGCGGCGGCGGCGGGCCGGCCGTATCACATCCCCTACGGCGGGCGAGGAGCATATCAGTACGCGGAAGACGCGGCCCGCGCCTTCGTCCGGGCCGCGCGCGTCACGCTCGACGGCGCGCGAGTGTTCAACATGCGCGGCTCGGCCGTTCACATGCGCGAGATCATCGAGGCCATCGAAGCCGTCGAGCCGTCCGCCCGGGGACGCATCACCTTTGACGACCAGCCGCTGCCCTTCCCGGAAGACCTGGATGATTCCGCGCTTCAAACCGCGCTGGGACCGCTCGACGGCGCGCCTCTTGAGCAGGGTGTGCGATCAACAATCGCTCTGTTCAAACAGGCCTTGAAGGACGGTCGGCTGTCAGCGCCATCCCTGGCCTGAAAGGACAAGGACGAGATGAAACTGGCCACCTACTCCACCGGCAGCGGAGCCAGACTCGGCGTCATCCGCGGCGACAGGATCGTTGATTTGGACGCGCCCGGCTCGCCCTCCACCATGCTGGAATTGATCCAGGCCGGGCCGCCGGCTTGGGCGGAGGCTGAGGAGCGCCTCCGCGAGGGAAATGCCGCATCACTGCCGCTCGGCTCCGTCAGGCTGCTGTCCCCCCTGCCCAATCCGCCCAAGATCGTGGCCATCGGGTTGAATTATATGGATCACTGCCGCGAGCAAAACGTGCCGGTGCCGGACCGTCCGCTGGTCTTTGCCAAGTTCTCCTCGTCGATCATCGGGCCGGGCGACGACATCGTGTGGGATCCGGCGCTGACGCAACAGGTGGACTATGAGGCCGAGCTGGGCGTCGTCATCGGTCGGCGGGCGCGCCGCGTGAGCGTCGAGCGCGCGCTCGAATACGTCTTCGGCTACACCATCGTCAACGACGTTTCGGCGCGCGACCTGCAGTTCCCCGACAAGCAATGGGTCCGCGGCAAGAGCCTCGACACGTTTTGTCCGCTGGGTCCGTTCATCGTGACGGCCGACGAGATCCCCGATCCGCAGGCCCTGGCGATCAAGTGCCGGGTCAACGGGCGCTACCTGCAGAACTCGTCGACGTCGGAAATGATCTTCGGCGTCCGGGAGCTCGTCGCCCGCCTGTCGCAATCCTTCACCTTCGAGCCGGGCGACCTCATCGCCACGGGCACGCCGGATGGCGTGGGCGTGTTTCGCCGGCCGCCGGTCTTTCTTCAAGACGGCGACACCGTCATCGTCGAGATCGAAGGCATCGGGCAGCTCGAGAATCGAGCGCGAACCATCGCCTCATAATACGAGTCTCATTCTCGGCTTGACCCCTCCCCGCTTTCGATGTTATGGTTTCCCGGATTTGACCACACAACCGACGACCGGCGAGGCGCGCCCGCGCACTCCCCTGCGGCACCTCATCGCCTACGCTACCGGTGAGGGGGCCTATTCCCTGACCGTAAACGGGATCTCCGCCTTCGCCCTGCTTTTCTATGTTCAGGTCCTCGGGTTAAGCGGCAGCCTGGCCGGGCTGGCGCTTTCCGTCACGATGCTCTGGGACGCCGTCACGGACCCGGTCATGGGGCACATCACCGACAACACGCGCAGCCGGTTCGGCCGGCGTCACCCCTACATTCTCGGCGGGGGCATCTTCCTGGCGGTGGCCTTCTTTTTCCTCTGGTCGGTTCCGGGAATTGTCAAGGGGCCGCAGGCGATTTTCTGGTACCTGCTGGGCATGAACCTCGTCGTCAAGACCGCCTCCACCATCTTCGGCGTGCCCTATACGGCGCTGGGGTTCGAGATCTGCCCGGATTACGACGAGCGGGCGAAGCTCCAGAGCGTCCGGTACATGTTCAACATGGCGATGAATCTCCTTTTCAACGCCGGGGGCTGGCTGCTTTTTTTCGGAGACCGAAGAGGAGCGCCGGGGCGGATCATCGACGGCACGACACTCGAGGCGAACTACAGGCGAATGGGCCTGGCCCTGTCGCTCGGCGTCCTGGCGCTCATCCTGATCTGCTATTTCGCGACCAGACGGTACGCCTACGACACAAGATCTTTGCCCAACATCGCGGGCAACAGCCTGAAGGCGTTTGCCTTGGATATGAAGGATATTCTGCGGGACCGGCTGGCCGTCGCGGTCTTCGCGTATTTCGGCATCGCCCAGTTCGGCATGCTGCTGGTGTCGCAGATTCAGATGTTCACCTATCGTTTCTACATGGGCTTCCCCGATTTCCTGAAGACGATCGTCCACGGCAGCGGCATGGTGGGCTTCGCCCTCGGCTCTCTGCTGGCCACACCGCTCGTCAGGCGCTGGGATAAAAAGCCCGCGGCTGCGGTCGGCGTCGCCCTGAATGTGACCGGCAGCGCCCTGCTGTATGTCTTCTTCATCGGGGGGATTCTTGCTCCTCAGGCGGCCCTCCGGCTGCCGGCCGGACTTCCACTTGTCGGGGACAGGATGTTTCCCCTGGCGGCGATGGTGTTCGCTTTGGGCCAGGCCATGTACTGGGCCGGAAACGGCGTGCTTGTCCCCCTGGCAACCTCCATGATCGCCGACGTGTCCGAGCTCAACTCCCACAGGACCGGCGTCCTCAAGGACGGCAGCTATTCGGCCGTCTTCAGCTTCTTCAATAAAGCGACGACCTCCCTGGGACTGCTGGTCACGGGCCTGATGCTCGATGGGGCCGGGATCATTCCGGAGGCCGCGACCCAGACCGCAGGCGCCGCCAAAAACGTCGCCCGGCTGACGTTCGTCTCCGGGCCCGTCATCGCCCTGCTGGCCCTGTTCGCCATGCTGACCTACCCCGTCAACCGGCGGTATATGGCGAGGGCGCGGGCCGCGCTCCCGGATCGCGCCGGGATTCATTAAGCGGACAAAGAATTACTTCTTCGCCGACCCCACCGGCATCCAAAACCTGGGCGCGGTCGGGGGGCTTCATTTTCAGGTTCCTGGGGCCTCCGAGCCGGCCGGTGAGGCTGCCGGAGAATTCGTTCTATCGAGCTCGCTCACGGCATAGTACATCGACGCGAAGGCGCACCGGATCCACATCCAGGACACGATGACGCCGACGCCGAAGCAGAGCAGTCCGGCGATGGCCACAAAAAAGGCCAGCAAACCCGTCAGAAAAACTTGATTTGCGTGCCCCCTGGTCATCCGCCAGCTTTCCTTGACGGCTTCGACCGGCTCCATTTTTCTGTCCATGACGAGATACCGGACAAAGGCCAGGCGGCAGGCAAAAATGATCCCCGGGACAAGCAGGAGCATCATCCCGATGCCGATGATGGCCGTGGCCAAAAGCCCCGCCAGGACGACGTTGAGGTAGTTTTCGAATACCGAGAACATGTCCTGGACATCGATCTTCTCCCCCCGGACGCACTTCAAGAATACCCAGGAGGCGCCGAAATCAAGGGGGAAAAGAAGGAGGATCAGGTAGCCGAACGAAAATATCCTGAGGAGCACGCCTCCCGGCGTATCGTGGCCGTCCAGCGATTGGATCATGCCCAACGGAATATAGACCGCCGCCACGATGATAGTGATCAAAAACAGGTCCAAAAAAAACTTTTTGACCCGGCCCCAGCCGAAGCCGTACGCGGACCCGGCGGCGGGGGTGAGGACGATCGTTTTTTCGGCAGCGCTGCTCATGATAACCTCCTGGGAATCAGCGTTCACGCCATAGAAATAAGCGGAATCCGCCAGGATTTCTACCACCGAAAGTCGGATTCGGGGAAAACACGACTTTAGTCCGATGGACGGCCGCAGAAGAAGATTCTATATTTTCTTGAGAATCCGGGCCTTTTTTGTATATCCTTGGATCAGGTTAGGAGGACTGGACGGCCGGTGGGCAACCTGTTTTTCGGCGTCGTTCTCGCCATATCTCTCGGCATCGGCCTAACCGCCGTCCTTCTCTCGCACCGCTTGCAGAGACGGTACCGGCTCAACTATCTCACCTCCTACCTGTATTTCCAGGTATTTATAAACGTCTTCGGCATCTACGGCGTCGTCGGCCAGGTCATCGCCCGGAAGATTCTCACTCAGCGCGGGGCGACCTTCGAAACCATCGAGACCATCGGGCATTTCTTCACCTTTCTGGGGCTGCCCTTCCTGATCCTGGCCTGGTACATGTTTCTCCGCCTTTCAGAGGAGATGGTCGATAGCAACCTCTCCCACAAGATCACCCTTGCCTATTTCTCGGTTCTGGGGGGCGCGTTTCTGGCTTACGGACTGGCCATCGTTTGGGCCAACGTTTCGACCTGGAGCCGCGGTCAATACATCGGTTTTTCGTCGGTCTTCACTTATTCATACGCCGCGCTCGTCGCCGTCGCTCTTGTCTCCGGCTTATCCGAGCTTTTCCGCCGGACGCCCGTCATCGAAGACAGAAACAGGCGTCGGGCGATCCGGTTCTTCGGGATGACCTGTTTTCTGGCTTATTCGGCGGCTCTCGTTGTGTCGCCCTACGCCGATAAGAGCGGCTGGCCGGGCGCCCTTTATGTGCTGTCCTTTTTTTCCGCCAACCTGATCCCGCTCCTTAGCTGGAGGGCCTCCCTCTCGAAATCCTGTGCGCCCGCCTCCCTTCCGATGACTCCGGTCGGGGTTATGAGCCGATTCGTCGAAGAGTACAAGATCTCCAGGCGGGAGGAGGACGTCATCCGGGAGCTGTGCGCCGGGAAAACAAACAAGGAAATCGCCGAATCACTCTTCATTTCTCTTCAAACCGTGAAAGACCACATCTATAGGATTTACCTTAAGACGGATGTCAACAACCGCGTCCAGTTGATCAACCTCATCCAGAGCCGCGGGAGTCAGGACGCACGGCCCCCGCGAGGGAGCCGGGGTTAAGAGCGGCGCCCGCCCCTGCCCGGGGTTTGATATCCCCCGCACACAAGGAAGCCTAAAAGAAAAGCCGCGGCCTCAACTCTCCTCCCTCCTTGCTTTGCCGGTCGGCGGACCCTATCATTAAAAGGGAGGAGGGCCCCGCCGCCTGGCCATGGAGACTCATCGCCGCGACATCGTACGCCTCTTCTCGACCCGCATCATCCGGCTTTTCTGCTACGGGTTCCTCTCGGTCGTCCTGGCGCTCTATCTCGCCCAAGCCGGGCTCCGCGAAGAGCAGATCGGGCTTCTCTTCACCCTGACTCTCGCGGGCGACGCGGCCATCACGCTCTGGCTCACGGGGACGGCCGACCGCTTCGGACGCCGGCGGACGCTCTTCGCGGGGGCGCTATTGATGTTCGGCGCGGGCGCGGTCTTCATCCTCACGAGGAACATCGTGGCGCTCATGGCCGCGGCCATCATCGGGGTCATCAGCCCGAGCGGCAACGAGATCGGCCCCTTTCTCTCCGTCGAGCAGGCGGCGCTCAGCCAGCTCCTCCCCGCCGATCGCCGCACGCGCGTCTTCGCCTGGTACAACCTGGCCGGCTCGCTGGCCACGGCCACGGGCGCGCTTTCGGGGGGATGGCTGGCTTACGGACTGCAGGCCCGCGGCTGGCCCACCCTCGAGGCCTACCGGGTGATCCTCGCCGGGTACGCGCTCGGCGGGCTCGTCCTGGCTGCGCTCTTCCTCAACCTTTCCCACGCCATCGAACTGGGTCCGGTCCCCGGCTCCGCAGCGGCTCCCCGGGCCTTCGGCCTCCACCGCTCGCGCCGGGTCGTTTTCAAGCTCGGCGCGCTCTTCTCGCTGGACGCCTTCGCGGGAGGCCTGATCGTCCAATCCATGATCGCCTACTGGTTCCACATCAGGTTCGGCGTCGACGCGGGCACGATCGGCACGATTTTCTTCGGGGCCAACCTCCTGGCCGGGCTCTCGGCGCTTCTCGCGGCGCGGCTCGCCTCGAGGATCGGCCTGCTGAATACGATGGTCTTCACCCACGTACCGTCGAACATCCTGCTCATCCTCGTCCCTTTGATGCCTTCGCTGCCGCTCGCCGTGACCATGCTTCTGCTTCGCTTCAGCATCTCGCAGATGGACGTCCCGACGCGCCAGTCCTACATTATGGCCGTCGTCGCGCCCGACGAGAGGTCGGCCGCCGCGGGCGTCACGAGCATCGCCCGCTCCGTGGGCGCCGCGATCTCCCCCTCCCTGACCGGGATTTTCCTGGCTTCCGCCTCCCTCCTCAGCCTGCCTTTTATCCTGTCCGGAGGATTAAAGCTCATCTATGACGCGCTCCTCTACCGGAACTTCCGCTCCCTGGCGCCGCCGGAAGAAAATTAGACGGGAATCCATTCTCTATCTCCCAAGATGCCGGAAAGGATTGTTCTGCTATAATAGCCGCCATGCTCAGGATGCCGCCGTCGGTCGAGTCCCGGCTCCGGCCGCTTTTTATCGCCGTGCTTTTCTTGCTCGCCCCGCCGGTCCCGGCCCAACCGCCCGTGCTCAGGGCCGTCCGGGTCGAGCGCGCCCCGAATATCGACGGCCGTCTCCAGGATGAGGCCTGGACGCGGGCGGCGCCGTTCACCGGTTTCCGCAGGGTCTTTCCCACGGAAGGCGCCCCCACGGAAACCACCGAGATCCGGGTCCTGTATGACGACGCCAACCTGATCCTCGGCGTGTATTGCCATGACAGCGAGCCCGCCAAGGTCTGCGGCAACACAATGGCCCATGACGCGGACGACGACGGCGAAAACGACGATATCATCAAGGTGCTCCTCGACCCCTTCCTGGACAGGCGCAATGCCTACATCTTTTTTGTGAACGCCTGCGGCGCCCGGAGCGAAGGGCTGGCCTTCGGCGAACACTCGAGCCTCGACTGGGACGGTATCTGGGACGCGCGCAGCCGGATCCTCGAGGACGGCTGGACCTGCGAGATCCGGATTCCCTTCAAGACGATCTCATTCAAGCCCAACCTCCCCCACTGGGGGATCAACGTGGAGCGGTACATCCCCAGGAAACAGGAAACCATCCGGCTCTCCGGCGTGAAGCAGGACAATTTCTTCAACAACGCGGCCCAGGCGGCCCCGCTCGAGGGTCTCCGCGACCTCAGGCTTGGGACGGGGATCACCTTCAAGCCGTACGGGACGACGCGGGCCCTGCAGAACCACCTCGAGCCCGGGGGGACGCGCTACCAGTGGGATGGGGGGTTCGACATCTACAAGAATTTCACGCCCAATTTCGTCGGCGCCTTCAGCTACAACACCGACTTCGCCGAGACCGAGGTGGACGAGCGGCGCGTCAACTTGACCCGCTTCCCGCTGTATTTTCCGGAAAAGCGGACGTTTTTCCTCGAGGGCTCGGAGATTTTCAATTTCGGGACGACGAGTTCGGAGAGCTTCAGCCCGTTCTTCAGCCGGAAAATCGGCCTTCACCAGGGCAACCAGGTCCCGGTCGGTTTCGGGACCAAGGTCTTCGGACGGCTGGGAGGCACCAACCTGGCCTTCCTGGACGTCAGGACCGATAGGTTCAACTCGTTCTCCGCGCAGAATTTTTTTGCCGGCCGGGTCTACCAGAACGTCCTGGCCGAGAGCAAGGTCGGCGCCATCTTCACCGCCGGCAGCCCCACGGGCGAAAAGAACACGCTCGCCGGGTTCGACGCCATCTACCAGACGTCGCGCTTCCGCGGCAACCAAAACCTGCTGGTCGGAGGCTGGTACGTCTATAACTGGAACAGGCAGTCGGCGGGCCGGCACGGGGGATTCGGGATGAAGGTCGATTATCCCAATGACCTCTGGGATATCGCCTCGACATATACTTACTACGGGGACGCGCTCGACCCCGGCCTCGGGTTCCTCCCGAGGAACGATGTCCAAACCTACTCCCTTCATATCAACTATATGCCCCGTCCAGAGAAAGGGTTCGTCGGCCGGCTGGTCCGACAGTTCTTCTACGAGATGTCCTTCGCGTATTACTGGGACCTCAAGGGCAACCTGGAGACGCGGCGCATCTCCGTCAACCCGCTCTCGTTCCAAACCGAAAGCGGCGAGCACTTCGAGTTCAGCATCACCCCGAACCGCGATATCCTGCCGTATGACTTCGAAGTGGCCGACGGGGTCGTCATCCCCAAGGGGGGATACAATTTTACCAATTACTCCGTTGAGGTCCGGTCCGCCTCCCACCGGCCTTTGAGCGTCGACGTCGAGCACAGCTTCGGAGATTTTTATTCGGGACGGCTCAACCAGACAGAGCTGGGCCTGACTTTCAAGTGGAGGGGATACGCGACGCTGGCGATTTCAGCCGATTTCGTCCGCGGGCGCCTCCCCCAGGGCCGGATCGACGAAAACGTCTACGAGGTCAAGGCCGACCTCTTCATCTCGCCGCGCCTCGGGCTGATGAACTATTTCCAGTACGACGACGTCTCCAAGGAGCTCGGCGTCAACCTCCGCTTCCGCTGGGAGGTCGCCCCGGGAAATATCATCTATTTTGTTTATAACAAAAACTGGGAGCGGCGCTGGGACCCGGCGAGCCGGTTCGTTCCGCTTCAGGAGCGCGGGGTCTTCAAGATCCAGCTCTCCATCCGCCCCTGAGCGTCCCGAAGCTAGCCCTACGGATTGGCCACTGCGCGCGCCTTGGCCAGGGCCACGGCCGATTGCCCGGACAGGGACGTGTAATAGGAAACGAAACGTTGGATTTCGGGGGCATCCTGCTGACTGAGGTTATGCGCCCAGCGGAAGGCGATGGGCTGGTACCAGAGCTCCGCTTGAACCTCGAACGGGCCCTGGGCGCCATCCAGGTCCACGGCATAGAGGACCCGGTCGCCGCCGCCGCCGAAATCACCGTCCCCGAGCGCCTCGCCCCTGACCGCGATGTCGCCCGGCGCCGTCGACTTGTCGAACCCGTCCGGGAGGAGACGGTTGTCCTTGACATAGCGGACGGCCGTCAGCAGCACCGTCGTCACCTTTTTATCCGGGCCCTCCAGGATCCCCTCATAGACCTGGACCTGGCCGGGCTTTTCGATCCGGTCGTAGTGAGGTTCGAAAACGTCCGCCGAGGCGTCGTTGTCGTTGCCGGCTATGGAGCCGTCCGGGTTCAGGGCCCCGGATTCAAATACGACCCGGCCGAACCGGTCCCGCGCCGTGAAGTGAACCCAGGCCCGCCGCGAAGGGTAGGCGCTGGGCAGCTTGTGACCGGCGAGATTCTGGATGGTCAGGCGGGCCTCCAGGCGTCCGTCCTTGACCTCGACGGATTCGAAAGCCAAGGCGGCCGAGGCTGACTGGAGGTGCTCGACCGTGGCCCGGGAGGCGGCATCCAGCTCCCCGGGCAGGGCGGCGACGTGGAGGTCGAAGCGGTGCCGGTTGAGGATCCTGGGCATGAAGAAGTTGCCGGCGCGAAAGACGTGCCTGGCCACCCCGTCCCTCGGTTTGCCCATGACCCCCGTGATCGGCACCTCCGAATCCACCGCCGGCATGTGGCAGGATTGGCAGCTTTGGCCGCCCGGGTAGGCGCTGTGCTTCCATTCAAGATAAGGCACCTGTTCCGGGAGCTCGCCGACCGGCCGACCGTCGGCGCCCAGGGCCTGTGTATAGAGCGTGTGGCAGGTCGCGCAGAGTTCGGATTCCCGGATGTGGCGGACCTCGGTGGGTATGAACTGGGAGGAAGATCTCATCAACGCCTGCCTCCCCTCGTCGACCTTGTAGGGGCCGAAGGCCCGGCGCTTGCCCAAAGGCGTTGCCGTGTCCACCGAGAAACCGGCCGTGAAGCTCGATCGCTGGCCGAGCCCTTGGTCCTGGATCTGATGGCACATCGAGCAGGATGAGCCGTCGACCGCCAGGCGCCCCAGGGGGCTGATCGCCTGCGCTCCCTGGAGGTTGGCAAAGACCTCTCCCATCTTGCCGGCGGACTTGGCCTCGAACCGCGCCATCGGCATATGACAAGCCGCACACTCGTCTTCGATGGCGGCCCGGGCCGAGGGATGGACCAGGGATTCCCGCCGAACCGAAGCCTGCCAGTAGGGGTCCCGTGCGGCATTGGCCATCATCGAGGGCCGCCAGTCGGTCCCAAAGGAAATATCCTCGCCCCGGGGCGAGACGATGCCGTTGTGGCAGGAGATGCACCGGTCGGCGGCGTGGAAAAGCCGGGGCTGGAGCCCGGGGGCCTGTGCCAACACTCCCGATGTCAGCAATATGACGGCCGCGCTCAACAGCAGAATATTCTGTGCCTGTTCTCGGGTCATGATCTCACCATCCTTGGAAAAGCGTGCCGTCGAACCAATCCCAGAGCAAATAGAAAACCACCTGGGTGGTGCGGCCCGAAGTGTTGTTCACGGGCAGCCGCACGCCGAGATTGGCCATAATGTTCTTGCGCTTATTGAGGGTTACCTGGAACTGCGGGACGACGTCCCAGTTGATCACAGCGTTGCCGCTCAGCTCGCCGGCGCCCAGAAGCTCGATCATCGGCGACCAGCTGCGGCCCCACCCTCCCTCGTCGAAGCTCCTGCCCAGGACCAGCCTGAGGAAACCTTCCTTCTCCGCCTTCCGGATTTGAAAAGGAAGCTCCACGCCGGTTTGGAGCTGGAGGAAAAAGTCAGCCGGCAGGAGCTGGCCGAAGCTGAGGAAGGGCTCGAAGATGAAGGTGCCTTTGCCGAAACCGCGGGCTTCATCGCCGGTCGGCGTGATCAGCTCGGCGGTGGCGCTGAAGATCGACCCGCGCCCGAAGTTGTGGTAGAGGACGCGCTTGACGCCCACGGCCATATCGCCCAGGCTGGAGCTCCAGTCCGGGTTCGCCGGTTCAACGGACGTTTTCTGCCAGCCGAACGGGGCGGTAATTTCAAACTGGCTCTTCGCGCCCAGCCGCTGCTCGTAGACAATCTTGTTAGAGATCAGACCTTCGCCTTCGGCGTCGAACGTGCTGGTGATCACCGCCTCGTCCTCGGGAAAAGCCTTCTCCGTGAACAAGGCTCGAGGCAGGTTCAGCTCGCCGCGCGGCCAGCTCCGGTCGGGACAGAATGTCCGCATATAGGCCACGATCAGGGCGACTTCCTCCGCGCTGAGGAGACCCTCAAAGGCGGGCATGAGTTCGGAAAACCCCCTGGCCGGCCCGCCATGGAGGCCGACGGCCACCCAGTCCGCGTCCGGCTCCCGGACGGTGGCCTGGCAGTCCGTGAAATCGCGGACGCGGAGGTCGAACCCGAGAACGCTCTGGGAAACGGCCTTGCCGTCTGAGCCGTGGCAGTTCGCGCAGGCCGAAAGATAAAGCTCGCGGCCGGTCAGGGGTTGATCCTGGCCGGCCGTCGAACCCGAGGCCAATCCTGCGCGAGGCGCCGTGAGGAGGAGCCCCGCCAGGACCGCGATTGCCGGAATCCGCAAGACCGAGGAAGGGCCGCAGTGTTCCTTCATTATCTCGCTCCAGTCCGTTTATTGAGAATTCCAGGAGCCGCCCAGCCGGGAGCCGGATCGCGGGAACAGCGCCGGTTTTTTTCTCATCTCCTGAGAGACAAAATAACGCACCGGATTGAACGCGTTCCCTCAACGGGAAGAATAAACGGAGCCCTGCGGGGATGTCAAGGTCCTCAGGCCGGCGATGAACCGGTGTTCGGCCGGGGATTTGGGAGGCAGCCCTTGACTCTTACGTTACGTAATAGTTTATAATGGCTCCGAGATGAAAACTCAGGTCAAGGAATACACCGTCAAGGGACTGGCCCGGCTCGCCGGGATCACCGTGCGCACCCTGCAGTATTATGACGCCATCGGCCTCCTGAAGCCCTCGAGACGGACTGGCTCGGGCTACCGCATCTACAGGGACAGGGACCTGCTCATCCTGCAGCAGATCATGTTCTACAGGGAGCTTGAGCTCCCCCTCGACAAAATCAAGTCCGTCCTCGGTTCGAGGGATTTCGACCTGATCGTCGGCCTGGCGGGCCACCGGCGGATGCTTCTCGAAAAAAAACGCCGGATCGGTCGCCTGATCGGCACCATTGAAAAGACAATTAAAAACCTGGAGCAAAAAACCATGCTTAAAGACGAAGAGCTCTACGCGGGTTTCTCGGAAAAAGAGGTCCGACAGCTCAAGGAGTATGAAAAGGAGGCGGCCAGGATGTATGACCCGGATATTGTCGCCCAGTCCCAAAAAAGGGTGCGCTCCATGACCGGGGAGAAGTGGCGGTCCGTGAGGGCGGAGGGAGAAAAGATCACGAGGCAGCTTGCCTCCCTCATTGACAAGGACCCGGCGTCGCCGGAAGTCCAGGAAGTCATCGCCAGGCATTATAAGCACTTGGGCAATTTCTATACCCCCACTCTCGGGATGTACCGCGGGCTGGGTGAGATGTACGTGTCCGACTCCTGTTTTCGCGCGCACTATGACAGGTACGCGAAAAACCTGGCCGATTTCGTCAGGAAAGCCATCAACGCTTTCTGCGCAAAGGATGAATGACCACCGGGGAAGGATGCTCTGGCGTCGTCCGGATTAATCCCAAAGGTCGGGGCAAGCTGTCGAACCATTTGAGTTGACGCGGGCGGCCATTGGACGCGATCCGCAAAATGATCTACCATGGGTATCGACAGGAGGAACCGGACATGAAGATTCTGAAACTCGCACTCGTCGGTGTTCTGGCTTTTTCGGCGGCGGCCGCCGCCCAGACGATCGAGCTCGGTCAGAACGTTTTCTCGAGCAGTCAGGGGGAGATCGTCCTGACCATCGACGCGGCCCTGGCCGTCCGCAAACTGGACAGCCCCTATGTCATGTTCATGGCGTTCATGGTGGTCATGGGCGGGCAGAGTCTCGTGGTGAACCGGGACGACGTGACCATGTCCTATAACGGCCAGGACATTAAGATGCCCTCCCTCAAGGAATGGCGGAGTGAGTACAAGGGCGCCCTGGGGGATATATCGCTCTATAACCGGCTGGGCAAGGAAACGCTGGTTCTTTCCCACTTGAGGGACTACCAGTTCCCCTCAGACCAGGACTTTTTCCCGATCCTGGGCCGGGGCCCGCTGCCGACCGACCAGGGTTCCATGGCCGGCATGGTCGGGTTCAGGACCAAGCTGTATTTCAAAAACCCGGGTTTCAAAAAGGGCGACCAGATCGTGATATCGGTCCGGGACAAGAACGACCCCGAAGTCGTCGGCTCGTGCGCGGTCATCCTCAAATAGCCGGGAAATCTTGCCAGGGGGCCCGGATCTCCCTATAATCTGGCCTTGACGTGAAAAAGGTCCTGCTGGTCTATCCGGGCTATACCGTCCGCGAACAGCCCCTGAACATTCTTTATATTTCCGCGGCCGTCAAGGCCGCCGGCCACGCCTCGCTCCTTTTCGAGATCACGCCGTACAGAAAACGGCCGCTGTGGGGCGACCCCTACCGGGTGATGAGACAGGCCTTCGAGCAGTCGCTGGCCGCCTTCCAGCCCGACGTGGTCGGTTTCAGCGTGATGTCGGTCAACCTGAAGATTGCCCTGATCCTCGCCGGAAGCGTCAAGCGCCTGCGGCCGGAGGCGGTTGTCCTTTTCGGGGGCATCCATCCGACGATCGCGCCCGAAGACACCATCCGGGAAGACGCCGTGGACGCGATCGGCATCGGCGAGGGCGAGGAGTCCCTGACCGAGCTCCTGGCCGCTCTCGACGGCGGCCGGGACTACACCGCCCTGCCCGGCCTGTGGGTCAAGTCGGAAGGCCGGGTTTTTCGGAATCCGGTCCGGCCGCTCGTCCAGGCCGTCGATGGGCTGCCTTTTCCCGACCGGGATGCCCTGCCCGCCGAGCGCCTGCAGGCCGAGCTCTACGGGATCAATATCCTGACATCCCGCGGGTGCCCGTTTCCCTGTGCCTACTGCCAGAACGAATTCCTGATGGACCTGTACCGCGGCCAGGGGCCGTTCGTCAGGTACCGAAGCCTGGAAAATGTCTTCGCGGAAATCGACGAGGTCATCCGCAAGTACCAACCCTCCCGTCTGTCCTTCTCCGACGAATCCTTCACCCTCAACCCCAGGCGCCTGGAGGAGTTCTGCCGCGAGTACCCCAAAAGGTACAGCCTGCCCTTCCTCTGTCAGACCCGGCCGGACCTGGTCGACGAAACGACGATGCGCCGGCTCAAGGACGCGGGCTGCGATTTCGTCAACATGGCGATCGAGGCCGGAAATCCCGCCATCCGGAACGAAGTCCTCAAGCGCAACATCTCCGACGAAAAGATCGTCCAGGCCTTCACCCTGGCGCGCCGGTCCGGGATCCGGACCGGGAGCTTCAACATGATCGGGCTTCCCCGGGAGACGCTCGCCACGGTCTGGGACACGATCAACCTGAACAAGGCCCTTCAGCCCGACCGAATCATGTGCACGGTCTATATGCCTTTCAAGGGGACGGCCTTGGGCGAAGAATGCCTGGAGGCCGGCTGGCTCGAAAACCCGATCGACGACTCCGAGGTCTATTACACGTATGTCGCGATCCGGCACCCGGCCATCCCCGCCCGGACGCTTTTCGGCTACCAGGGGTTCTTCGACTATTATGTCCGGCTTCCCCGGCGGCTCGCCGGGCTGGTGCATCTCTTCCGGTTTCTGTACCAATTGCTGCCGGCGGCGACCCACCGGCTGCCCTCGCCCCTGAGGATCGTCCGCGAGGCAGTCATCGATTTTGTTTACAGGATGAAGAGGTTTCTGCCCAGCCCGGGCTTTTTCATGAAGTCACGATAGCCGGCCGGACCGGCTTCGGGTATAATCGCCGCAAGGCTGGATATGGAGGTCGCAAGGTGAGAATTCTCGTGACTGGAGGGTCCGGCTTCATCGGAAGCCATCTCGTCGGGAAGCTGCTGTCCGAAGGCCACCATGTCTCCGTCCTGGATATGAGGCGACCCGTTCAGGACGTCGAGTGGCTCCGGAAGGATGTCCGGGACGACCTGGGGGGGGCGTTTGCCGATTTCGACGTCGTCTTTCATCTGGCGGCCCTGGCCAACGCGCGTAAGTCCTCGGACGACCCCGGGCTGTGTTTCGAAACCAACGTGAAGGGCACTCTCAACGTCCTGAACGCCGCCCTCAAGGGGAATGTCGGCCGCGTGCTCGTCGCCTCGAGCTCCTGGGTCTCGGGCGCCCAGGAGGGGGAGATCGTCAACGAGAGAAGCCCCTTCAACCTCGAGGACATCAACACCGTCTATGGGGCGAGCAAGATCAGCCAGGAGCTGCTCTGCTTCTCCTTCCAGAGCGAATACCGGGGGCCGCAGTACACCGTGCTGCGCTACGGCATCCCTTACGGCGAGCGGATGTGGAAGGGCCTGGTCGTCCGGGCGTTCATGGAAATGGCCGAGCGGACGGGGATCATCAGCATCATGGGCGACGGCAAGCAGTTCCGCGAGTTTCTCTACGTCGGAGACCTCGTCGAGGGACACCTCCACGCTCTCCTGCCCAAGGCGGAAAACAAGGTCTATAACCTGACCGGCCGGCGGCCCGTCACCATCGAGGAGATCGCCAAAGAGGTCATCAAGCACTTCCCGGCCAAAATCGACTACATCCCCCAGGCCCGGGTTGAGCCGAAGATCAAGCGCGTCCATAACTGGCTGGCGGAAAACGAGCTGGGGTGGGTCCCGCGGACCTCGCTGGCCGATGGCATCGCCCGCTGCGCCGAGTGGTGGAAGGCCCTCGGCGATGAGCAGAAAAACGAGGAATATTGGTGTTGAGAAGGACCCGGTAGTCGAACCCTTGCTCCATTTCATCGTCCCTGTCTTCAACGGCAAAACGGCCCTGGCCCGGAATGTCGGGCTTCTGGATGACTTCCTGGCCGGCCGCTTCCGCGGTCCCTACGAGATCGTTCTGTGCGACGACGGCAGCGCCGACGGCTCCGCCCGGGCGGCCGCGGAGATTTCCGCCGTTCGGCCCCGCGTGAGGGCTGTCGGCTATGCCGAGAACCGCGGACGGGGGGGCGCTATCAAGTTCGCGGCCGCGGGCTGTCCGGAGGGCCTCATCATCTATTCCGACCTCGATTTCCCCCGGACCTCGGGCCTCGAGTCGATTCTCCTGATGGCCGAGCGGCTGGCGACGGCGCCCGTCGTCATCGGCTCCCGGTTTCATCCGGACTCCAGGACCGTGCGGATATGGCGGAGAAACCTGATCGGCAAGGCCCACCGGCTGGCCGTCCGCCGCTTTTTCTCCGGGTTGAATGTCTCCGACCCCGACATGGGCTTCAAGGGCTTCCGTCAGCCCGAATTCGGGCGCCTCAATCGTCTCAGCCGGATGGACCGCTGGTCCTGGGACCTCGAGGTCCTGGTCATCGCCCGGCGGAACGGGCTGCCCATCGAGGAAATGCCCATCGATTGGCGGGAAAAGTTCGAGGATTATTCCACTTCGGTAAACCTTTTCCGGGACAGCCGGGAGGAGCTCCAGGGGATGCTGGCCGTCCGTAAAAACCTGCGGAATGGACTCTATGACTTTTAAAACGATTCCCGGCTCAGTCCTCAGGGTACTCCAGGCGCTCTTCTACCTGGCCTTCGTCCTCCTCTGGTTCAAGGACAATTTCCCGGCCCTGAAACCGATCCCCCTCTCAGCACTGTGGGCCTTCATCCCCCTGGCTTTGGTCAGCGGCCTCCGCCTGTTCCAGTGGGCAAGGTCCGGACGACATCGCTTGCCTGCGGACTGGAAAAGAGACGCCGCCGCGCTCGCCATCATCGTGGCTCTCACGACGCTGGTTCATGTCCCCTTCCTGACCCACGGTTTCGGGTTGATGGACAGCGACGAGGCCATCACCGCCCTGATGGGAATGCATATCGCCGAGGGCAAGCTGCCGCCCCTATATTTCTACGGCGCTTTTTTCCAGGGCAGCTTTCCCCAGCATTACATGGCGGTCTTTTTCAAATTGTTCGGCTATTCCATATTTCTGGCCAAGCTCTCCGCTTTTCTGGCGTTTGCGCTCTTCTTGGGCATCCAGTTTTTTCTTATCAAGAAGGCCTTTTCATTCGGGTTCGCCTGCGTGGCCGGGCTGTTCTACATCCTGCCCTGGCAGGAACTCGTCAGGGCTTCTCTCGACCTCGCCTCCGGCTTTCCCGTCGTGCTCCTGCTGGGATCCCTGGCGCTCACGCTGACGGCGGGCATCGTTTTCAACGACAAATCGAAGTGGCTCGCGGCCCTGGGGTTCGTCCTGGGACTGGCCTTCTGGAGCCATCAGATCAGCATCATCTTTTGTGTGGCCGTCGCCCCGTTTCTGGCGTATAAGTTCAGGGCCAAGCTTAAATATTATCTCGAGCTGGCCGTCTATTTTCTCATCGGCTGCTTCCCGCTGCTGCTTAACGAATTCGCCCGCGGGTTCCCGATCGTCCGGGTCTTTTTTCTCGGCCAATCCGGATCCGTCGACGGGCTGAAACTGAGACGCGCCCGAAAACTGTTTCTCTCCCTCATCTCTTCGGGGCCGCCGGCCCTCTCCCTGATCTATCTTGGCGTGATCGCCGCCGGCTTGTTGACCGTCATCCTGCTCGTCGTCCGGCGGAGAACGCGGCCGGCAGCGCTGATTTTTGCCGTCTATTTTGTATCGTTCACGACCGTCTACCTTCTCTCCGACTCCAGCCGCACCTACGTTGTCCGCTATCTTTTCATCGTCTTTATCGCCCTGCCGGTCCTCCTTGGCGCCCCCTTCCTCTGGCTGAAACCGAAGGCCCGACTTCCGGCGGCGGCGGCTTTCTTCGGACTTGTCTTCGCGCTCAGCCAGGCGGGCGCGAGCCGCGCTTTCTACGAAAGCGTCAGGGCTCGTCACGAGGAGCTGTCGAGGACCGTCACCGCGATGACGGAGACCGGCGAGGAATTCTGGATCAGCGATTTCTGGACATCCTACCTCCTGACCTCGTTGTCCGGGGAAAAGCTGATTGTCGCTTCGAACGACGTGAAACGGTATCCCTCTTATGGACTGCGCTATTGGAGCGAGGGCCGGAGAAATTGGGTTATCGCCAAGCAGCGCGATGCCGAGGACCCCTACGCCTCAATCATCCCCGATGTCCTGGACACTGTGGGTGTGCCTTACGAGAGGCAGGATGTCGGCCGGTACACGCTCATCTATCGCGCCGGTCAGGATATCTTTCCTCGCATCTTCCTGGCCGACCCTCCGAAGAAGCTGCCGGAGGTCCACCTATCGGGGATCGCTGCGAGCGGCGGCGCGCTCAGCCTGGAGTTCGTCAGGGAAGACTCCTGGCCCACTCCGGGTCTCGGGTTCAGGGTCGAGATTCCCGGCTATAGCGCCCGGTTTTTCCCCATGTGGGAGCGGGGCGGCTTCACCGCGAGAGTGCCTTTTCCATTGAAGGAAGAGTTCAAGATAAGATACGGATTCACCTACGCGGGATTCAAGCTGGAAAGCTCGATGGGCGAAGCCGGGTGGAGGCTCGGCCCCGCCGAGTTCGCCCAGCCTCGCCCGGAGTTCGAATTCCTCGAGGGGATCGGCCCTCAAAGGGACATCAACGGCCAACCGATGTCCGTCTGCCGGAAACTCGCCCGGATCGAGGTCAACCATCCTATCGGCACGGGGGCGAATCTGGCGCTCGATCTCTATTCCCCCTTCGATTTCCGGGATTATTTCTGGTACGGCGATTTCAGCCAAAGCGTCTTCATTTTCATCAACGACCGGAGTTACGGGGAACGGACTCTCGCCGACGGAAAAAACAGGATCAAGCTTAAGCTGGAGCCGCGGTTTTTCAGCGGCCGGGGCGACATCGTCCGGCTGGAGTTCAAGTACGCAATGCCCATGTCCGCCACCGAAAACTATAAGACGGCCGCCTATCTCGAACGCATCGGGTTCGAATAGCCCGGAATCCCCGGTTTCTGATAAAATGGTGGCTCCCTCCGGGATCTGAATCATGACGACGCCTCTCGAAAAATGGGTCGATGAGCAGGCCCGCCTGTTCGAACCCAAGCACGTCTACTGGTGCGACGGGTCCGAAGGGGAAGCCCGCCGGCTCATCGAGATGGGGATGCGCGAGGAGAAGATCGGCCGGAACGACATCTTTCGCGCGCTGAACCAGAAGATCTGGCCCAAATCCTACCTCCACCGGAGCCATCCGACCGACGTCGCCCGGACCGAGCACCTCACTTTCGTCTGCCACGGCGACCGCGAGGCCACGGGGCCCAATAACAATTGGATGCACCCGAAGGAAGCGAAGGAACTCCTCGGCCGCGTCTCCCGGGGGGCGATGCGCGGCAAAACCATGTACGTCCTGCCGTACATGATGGGGCATCCCGATTCGCCGTACGCCAAGGCCTGCGCCCAGGTCACTGATGTGTCCTACGTCGCCATCAGCATGCGCATCATGACCAGGATGGGCAAGCGCACCGTCGACAAGATCGGCAAAAACGAGAACTTCGTCAAGGGCATCCACTCCGTCGGCGATTTCGACCCCAACAAACGCTACATCATGCACTTCCCCGAGGAGGGGCTCGTCTGGAGCATCGGGTCCGGCTACGGCGGCAACGCCCTGCTGGGCAAGAAATGCTTCTCCCTGCGGATTGCTTCCTGGCTGGGCTACCGGCAGGGCTGGCTGGCCGAGCATATGGTCATCATCGGCGTCGAGGACCTTCACGGCCGGGTGACCTACATCACGGCGGCCATGCCCTCGGCCTGCGGCAAAACCAACCTGGCCATGCTCGAGTCGGCCCTGCCCGAATACCGGGTGTGGACGATCGGCGACGATATCGCCTGGCTGAACATCGGGCCCGACGGCCGGCTCTACGCCATCAACCCGGAAAGCGGGTTCTTCGGCGTGGCGCCCGGGACGTCGATGAAGACCAACCCGAACATGATCCGGACCCTCAAGGGCTCAGAGTTCTACCCCACGATTTTCACCAACGTCGGGTTGAACCTGGACACGAACGAACCCTGGTGGGAGGGCCTGGAAGGGCCGGTCCCGGAACACATGGTGGACTGGCAGGGCCAGCCTTGGGATACGACCACCGGGACGAAGGCCGCCCACCCCAACTCGCGGTTCACGGTGTCGATCAGCAACTGTCCGACCCTCTCGCCCGAGTTCGATAATCCCCGGGGCGTCCCCATCTCGGCCATCATCCTGGGCGGACGGAGGTCCAAGCTCATACCGCTCATCACGGAGGCCTTCAACTGGGAGCACGGCGTCTTTATGGGGGCGCGGATGGGGTCGGAGACGACGGCAGCGGCGGCCGGCAAAGTCGGCGTGCTGCGGCGGGACCCGATGGCCATGTTGCCTTTCTGCGGCTACAACATGGGCAACTATTTCCGCCACTGGACAAACGTCGGCCGGCTGGCTTCGCGGCCGCCCCGCATCTACGCGATGAACGCCTTCCGGACGGATGAAAAGGGCGGGTTCCTCTGGCCGGGGTTCGGCGAGAACATCCGCCTCCTCAAGTGGGTCATCGACCGGGTGAACGGCCGGGCCGGCGCCCGGGAGACCCCCCTGGGGCTGGTGCCGGACCCGGCGAGCTCTCCTACGGAAGGCCTGAACCTCCCCCGGACAAATCTCCAGAAGCTGTTCGAGGTCCGGCCCGGGGAGTGGGGCGAGGAGCTCCAGGAAATCCGCTCTTTCCTCGACCAGTTCGGGCAGCATCTCCCCTACGAGATCCGCCGAGAATACGAGCGGATGGCCGCCGGCCTCAAAAGCTAGTCGACATACCCCTTCAACGGAATATTCCGCCGGCCCGATCGTCTTTACATATGAAAGAAATAAGGCCAAGATGAGAGCCGTTGGAGTTTCCCAATCCCCTCTCGCCATGACAGACGCGCCTCAAGACCAGGCCCTCCCGGAGGCGGTCGGCGGTGTGGTATCGATTGACAGGCTCCTGGCCCACCAAGAACTGGTTTTCCGGATCTGCCTTGGACACTCCCGAAACTACGTCGAGGCCGAGGACCTGACGCAGGAAGTCTTCCTGAAAGCCCATCAAAGCCTGGCGGGGCTGAGGGAGCCTTCGCTCGCCAGGGAGTGGCTGCTGCGCATCGCCAGAAACGCCTGTCTCGACCACCAGAAGAGGAACCGCCTCCGCGCGGTCCTGCTGCGGCGGTGGGCGAATGAGGCCGGCCCAGCGCCGGATTCCTCGGGCTGCCAAGTGGACGTCGATGACCGGATCCGCCGGCTCAAATCGGCGGTCCGGCGGCTGCCGGCGAAACTCCGGGATATTTTCGTCCTCCGGGAATACGGACACTTGACCTATGAAGAAATCGCGGCGGCGCTGTCGCTTAGAAAAGGCACCGTGATGTCTAGGCTCAACCGTGCCAGAAGAAAAATCGCGGCGGCGCTCGAGGAGAAAAAACCATGACCGGCCGTGACAGCAATGGCGATGCCAACATCATAAGAGAGATCGTCGAGGCCGATGAGCGAAGAGCCCTGGACCGGTTTCGTTCCAACCGGTTCGCCGAACGCTTGAAAAAGAGCCTCGCGGACCCGGCAGCCAGGACGCTTCGGCCCGAGGGGTTCCGCCCCGCCCTTCGGCCGGTCTGGGGCTCACTGGCCATTTTGATCGTCATGGCCGCTGCGGCGGTTTGGCTTCTCCGGCCGCGGACCCGCGCTATCACCGGCGGGGCGGTCGTCGAGGCCTTCCTCCACGGGCTCCCCGGCCTCCAAGCCATCGAAAACCCGCCTCGCCCTCTGAGCGCCGTCTCCCCTGGGCCCGGGTCGCTATTCGAAAAGAATATCGCGGCCGTGCTTTCCGGACCGCCAGGATCATCCGCCTCGCCGGGTTCCTCCCGGAGCCGTGAATTGTCGGCAGTGAAACCCGGTTCCCAGCCGCTCGGCCTGGAGAGAGTTTACGAAATCCTGATCATAGACAAGTCCGTCGAGCGCGTCCTGACGGACCTCTCACCAAAAACCAAGGAGGGTTAGAATGCTCAAAAAAGGCTTCGGGCTCATCGCCTTGATCCTTCTGGCCGTTCCGGTCCTGTCCGGGGAGACGGGCGCTTCCGCCGTTGAAAAGCAGGCTGGTTACACCCTGATCGACGCCATCGGCCAGACCTTCCACGAGATGGCCATGTCCGGGTCGGGGGGCGTCGAGAAAGTGAACACGGCGGTCGAAAAGCTCATGGCCGAGGCGCGGAAGGCCAAAGAGGAGAACCGGATCGACGGGGTTTTCTTTTCCCGCTACGCCCGGATTCTGGCCATCATCAAGGTCGCCGTGGCCCCCGACCCCGAAGGAATCCTCGTGCCGATGTTCGATGATGAGCTCAGGCGGTTCGTCCGCGAGGTCCTGGGCGAAGACTACAAGACGTCGGGCCCCCAGGCGATCGGCCAGGTGGCCAACGCCATCGCCGACGAGCTTATCAACCTGCACCTCTACCTGGACAATATCGAGACGAAGGAAAAACTGAGGAAGGCCTGGGACGAAAAGATGTCGGGACCGGCCAAGAAAGAAGGATAGGCTTTCCCCCGCCGCGCCGTGGGGGTTGACGCCCCCCCGGGTCGAAGCTATATTGCCCAGGGTGCCATGTACCTGGGGATCGATTTTCTGATCGGCGCGCAGCTCGAGCCCTTTGTGATCGAGGTCAATGTCGGCCTGCCCGGCGGGGCCGAGGAGTACGACCGGGCCCACAGGGTTTTCTGCGGCTGGCCCTCAGGTATTTTCACGGCCATCGAAGACACCTCAAAGGAAATTTGCGGCCGTCCGTTTGCCGGCTATCTCGAGTCGCTCCCGTTTCTGCCGTCCCTGAAGGAACTTAAGCTGTGGATGGACGGGCAGGGCCCGTTTCCGGCCGAGGTCCATCCGGCGCTTCGTCTCGAGGACAAATGGGTCCAGTACCAGGTCCTCCGCCCGGTCGTCCCCCTGCCCGAAACCATACGCTACGAGCCCGGCGATCCCGGGCCGGCCGAGGCCATGCTGGCAAAATGGGGACGGCTCGTCCTGAAACGCCGTCTCGGCCGGGGAGGCCGCGGCTTCCGCGTCATCGGGGACCTTAGGGACCTGCCCGCGCCGGGCGGGTCCGGGGATCCCCTCATCCTCCAGAGGCACGTCGCTTCGCGGGTCGGGGGATACGCCGTCTCCATCCGGGCCGTCGCCTTCGGAGGCCGGTTTATCTGCGCTTACGCTAACCTGGCCGCCCGGGATTACTCCAATCACGGAATCCTGGCGCACATCTCGGAAGGGAACTCCCTCGGCCTCAGCGACCAAGCCTTCCGGACCGTGCGCATCGACGAGAGATCGTGGGAGGCGAAGCTCTGGTTCGGAGACCGGGAACCGGCTTATCTCAGACACAACCTCCACGAGGACGAGGTGGCGGCGGCGTCGCTTCTCGTGCCTCACCCGGTCCTATCTTCCGTCCAGGACACCGCCGTGAGGATCGAGCGCTTCTATGAGGGCCTGGATTTTTCTTCACTGCCCCAGGCCTGTTTTGAAGACCGGCCGCAGGCCAGTGTTGCAGGCCGCGTCCTTTGAACTTATAATACCGCCGCCGATCGGATAGGAGGAAAGATGAAGAAGCTCGTCACGCTCGGAATGGTGTGCCTCTTGATCCTGGCCGTTACCTTGATCACGACGGCCGGGTCCCAGGAGCCCGCCAAGGCCGCCGACGCCCTGAGAGCAAAGATCCGGAGCGAATACGGGGTGGAACTGCCGCCGCTCCCCGTGCCGGTCAATAATGCGCAGACACCGGACAAGGTCCGGCTGGGCGAGGCGCTTTTCTTCGACCCCAACCTGTCTGCCTGCGGGACCATCGCCTGCGCCTCCTGCCACATTCCGGAAAAGGGATTCAGCGATGAGCAACAGATCTCCGACGGCTGCGGCGGAGCGACGGGACGGCGAAACTCCAACACCGTGTATAACACCGCCTATTCCAGCCACATGTTCTGGGACGGCCGCGTCCAGACCCTCGAAGAGCAGGCTCTGGGACCGGTCGTCGATGGGGCCGAGATGGCCAACACCTGGGACAACGTGCTGTCTTATCTGAACACGGGCATCCAGCCCGTCTCCAAAAAAGAGTTCCCCGAGGCCCGCAAGTTCTACCAGGAATATTTCCAGACCGTGTTCGGCGGCGAGGTAACGACCACGACCGTCACCAAGGCCATCGGCGCCTACGAGAGGACGGCTGTCAGCTTCGATTCCCCTTATGATAAATGGGTCAAGGGAGATGATAAAACCCTGACCGGGCAGCAGCTCAAGGGCCTCAGCGTCTTCTTCGGCAAGGGAAATTGCGTCGCCTGCCACCAGCCGCCGAATTTTTCCGATTTCGATTTTCATAACACCGGAGTCCCGAATGCCGGGTTTGAAGTGGCCGATAAGTATCCTCAAAATGCCAATATCTGCGGCGGCCTTCCCAAGTCCGTTGACCCTGGTCGCGGCGAAGTCGGTTTCTTCAGATCCTCATGCTCGGACCTGGGAAAATTCAAAACTCCGACTCTCCGGAACGTCGAACTCTCACTGCCCTACATGCACAACGGCAAGTTCGGGACCCTGGCCAGGGCCCTTTCTCACTTTGAGGAACTGGCCAAAGGCACTGTCAAGCCCGCGGTCGGGACGCTCGATCACAAGTTGGTCAAGGGCGCTTTCCAGTTCGGCTCGGGAGGCGGCCAGAGCGACGACCTGAAGAATGTCACGGAATTCCTGAAGGCCCTCACGGGCACGCAGCTCAAGAGCCCGGTCGGAGGGATCGCTCCGCCGGCCTTGAAATAGCGTACGCGAGTTGAACCGGACCCGGCGCGCCGGATACGGCTTCCATTTTGCCCCGGCCGGGGCTAGAATATTCCTGTCAGCGTTTTTCCGGAGGGAGTGCCGTCCCCGGCGGGAAGCCGGCCCCCTCGAAAGAGAGGATATTTTGCGGAAAATCTCGATCTTCGTTATTCTTCTCGCCGTCGTTCTCGCCGGGCCGGCCCGCCCGTCGGAACCGCCGCAGCCGTCGCTCCCCGACAATATCAAGAGCATCGTCATACACAATTGCAGCGTTTCCGGCTGCCATCAGGGCAGGTATCCGGCCGGCAGCCTGAACCTTGAACCGAACAAGTTTATCTCCTCGGTCCTGAATGCGGCAAGCCTGGGGGCTCCCGGCAAAAAGATCATCGACACGGCAGCCCCTGAGAAAAGCTATCTCCTCTCCAAGATCAAGGGCGAACCGGGGATCGTCGGGGCGCGGATGCCCGCCGGCCGGGACCCGCTGTCCGCCGACCAGATCAAGGCTTTCGAGGCTTGGATTACGGGCTTGAAGGATGAATCTTCCCGGACCGGGGGAAACGGGGGCGGGGGCAACGGCCATAACCTCCAGGCCGGAAAGGAGCCGCCGGCCGCGTCCCGTAAACCGGCTTTCGATATACCCGCTTTCTGGGGGACGCGGATTGTGAACCTGCCCACTGCCGAGACCATCGACAGGGGGAGGTTTCTGTTCAGGATTTCCCACCGCTTCGTGCCGGCGGTGTCGAGCGGCTGGGACGGGTTTTACGGACTGGACGGTCCGGCGTTCATCCTTCCGAGTTTCGGATACGGAATCACCGACAAGCTCATGGTGTCGGTCGGCCGGAGCAACTTCAACAAGGAGTGGGAATTCTCCGCGGGTTACCGGATGTTTGAACCGGCCCGGGACTCTAACCTACGCCTCTCGGGCGCCCTTCATGCCGGGGTCAGCCTGGTCGGCCAGGACAAGCCGGCCGACGCCGAGTGGTCGGGCCGTTTCAGGTTCAGCGCCCTGTTCAGCCTGTCCTGGCAGGTCACCGACCGCATCTCCCTCCTGGCCGTCCCCGGATTCGCTTCCAACACCAACTACTGGCAGCCGGATTCGGAGGGGACGTTCAGTTTCGGCCTGGGCGGCCGGGCGCTCGTCTTCGATGATGTCTCGGTCATCGCGGAATGGGTCCCGGTCCTGGCCGGCTATAAGGACTACATAAACGGCTGGGGCCTGGGAGTGGAGAAAAAGATCGGCGGCCACGTCTTCCAGGTATTCATAACCAACTGCTATGGCCTGACCGCGGCCCAGTATCTCGTCGGGGGGGACTTGGGCCGGTTCAAGACGGGTTTATTCGATAAGTTCCGGCTGGGCTTCAATATCTTCAGGATCCTTTAGCCAGCCTCGCCAATAGAGACAGCCCCATTGGGACGCCCCGGGGCGACTACGGGACGCCGGAAGTCAGGCGTTCGCACGATACCCGGCGTCCTGCCGGGGAGGACTGCCGCTCGCGGATGCAGTCAACGCTATCGATGAAGCTCGGCCTGAAGGAATAGCTATAATCGGGGGGGCGGAAAACTTGGCATGAGTCTTGCATTCTCAATCATAATGAGAAAAGTGCTTATGTTTCTTCGGAGGCAAATTACATGAAAAGACGCGATTTCCTCAAATCGTCGGCCATAGCGGGAGGGTTCCTGGGTTGGGCGGCCCTCACCCAGAGCAACTGCTCGGGCGGCGGCAACGGCTCGCCCTCGGGTCCGACTGACACGACCAATCAAACTTTCACGTCGTCGTCCGATACGGGCCATACCCACAGCGTGAGCGTGTCCCGAACCGAAGTCGACAGTCCCCCGTCGGGCGGGATCTCCAGGCAGACGTCCTCGAACTCGGGACATACCCACACCTTCACGATCACCCAGGCCCAGTTGACGACGGTTCAGGGCGGAGGTACTGTCACGACGACCACCTCGAACGACGCCGGCCACACCCATACGTTCTCGATCTCGAAGTGGTACTGAGGCCGGGCCGACCGGGGCCGCGCTATTTCCAATAGCTCGAGACGAACCTCTCGACTTCCGGGATGCCGCCCTGGAGGATGAGATAGCCGTTGTGCGGCTCGCGCTCGGTGATCTCGCCGGCGATCGGCCGGAGCATGATGTCCCTGACCGCGGCCGGGTCGCTCGACTGACCGAGCGCCCACCCAAGCTTGACGTAGGCCACCTCGGGGAGCATGTTGGCCGCGGGCACGACCCCCAGCTCCATGATGTCCCGGCCGGTGTCATAGACAAACATCTGCACATAGCCCCAGAGTGTTTGCACCGTCATGTAGACGGCGATCCCCCTCTCGTGGGCCCGGCGCAGCGCCGGATAGAGGGGCTTGTTCACGTGGCCCAGGCCCGTCCCCGCGATGATGATGCCTTTATAGCCGTTATCGATCAGTGACTCGATGATGTCCGGCTTCATGTTGGGATAGTAATATACGATCGACACCTTCTCTTCGAAGGCCGTGTTGACCGTGACGTTTCTATCGGCCCGCCGCCGCTTATAATCGTCCCGAAGGAGGATGATTTTCTCCCGGCTGACCATGGCGATCGGGACGTCGCCGATCGTCCGGAAAGTAGACCGGTAGGACGAATGCATCTTGCGGACCCGCGTCCCCCGGTGGAGGAGGTCGTACTGGTCGCTCGTCGGGCCGAACATGCAGACCATGACCTCGGCGATGTCGCTTTCGGCGGCCGTCTTGGTGGCGTTGATGAGGTTCAGGGCCGCGTCCGACGACGGCCGGTCACTCGACCTCTGGGAGCCGACCATGACGATCGGCACCGGCGAATCCTGGACCATGAACGACAGGATGGCGGCGGTGTGGTGCATGGTGTCCGTCCCGTGGCCGATGACGATCCCCTGGACACCCTTTTCGATCTCGCGGCCGATCGCCCGGGCCGTGCCCACCCACTGCTCGGGCCCCATGTTCTCGCTGAAGACGCCGTAGAGTTTCTCGGTTTCCAGGTTGCAGATCTCGGCCAGCTCCGGCACCGAACCATAAAGCTCGCCGGGCGTGAACGCAGGGATGACCGCGCCCGTCCGGTAATCCAGCCGGCTGGCGATCGTCCCGCCGGTCCCCAGGAGCTTGACCCGGGGTTTGGCCGGGTCGTGAGGGAAGGCTTTTTCGGGGATCTTGTAGTGGGCTTCTTTATAGCCGATCTCTTTGATCCCGACCACCGTGCTCGTCGTCAGGCCCACATTGTAGCCGTTGCGGAGCTTGAGGACGATGTGCTTGTCGTCGGCCGTCTCCGAGCGGGGCAGGATGATGCCGGCAAAGGCGCCGCGGGTCGTCGTCACCTCGGCGTCGCTCCAGACGCGGACGCCGTGGGCCTTGAGCAGGGCGAGGGCGTCGCCCCGGTAGCCCTTGAAGATGTCGCTCATTGGCCGTTCCCCAGCGCTTCCTCGAGAGCGGCCGCGACCCGGCGGCCATCGGCCTTTCCCCTGAGCTCGGCCATGAGTATCCCCATGAGATAGCGGAATTTTTTGACCGGGTCCCGGGGCTCGAGCGTCCTCTCCAGGCCCGCGACGATCCCGGCGATCTCCCGCACCGCCCCATCGGCAAGCCTGAAGATGCCCAGCCGGGCCAGGCTTTCCGCCGGTGACAGGCCCTCGGCGGCCGCCAGCTTCAGGATATCCGGGAAGGCTTCGCGGGCGAATTCTCCGCCGCTGAAACGCCGGAAGAGGTCGGTCAGGGCGCCATCGTCGAGCCGCGAGACGGGAAAGCCGTTTCTTTCGAGGTGCTTCAGCGTCTGGCTGATGACCACCGCCGGCACGGTGAGCTTCAGCGGCAGGGTTTCCGCGAGCTTCAAGACGAGGCCGCCCCGCCCGTCCCTGCTCAGGGCCTCGACGAGGTCGTTCGAGAGGCCGAGACGGCGATAGGCCTCCCGGCGTTCCCAAGGCGCGAGAGGCAGCTGCCCGCGGGCCCGCTCGATGCGGTCGTCCTCGAGCGCGACCGGAGGCATATCGGTGTCCGGGTACATCCGGTCGGGGCCGGGCAGAATCCTTTCGAACCCGTTCGTCCCCGAGGGAAAGGCCTGCCGGGTCTCGCTCGGGATTCCCTCGGAGGCCTCGCCGGCCCGGATTACGATCTCGCCGGCGGCGGTCAGCACGTCCCTCGCGTCTCCCCAGACGAGGACGATGACGTCGTCCTTCCTGGCCCGGAGGGAACCGCGCACGCGTTTCCACTCCTCGGTTGTCAGGGGACTGTTGACCATTTCGCTGTGAATGATGTTGGGGAGCTCGTCCAGGCAGGCGATCACCCGGACGCGCTCGGAGATTTCGCTGGCGAAATCGCGGCCGGGCTGGAGGGGAAAGTTCAGGAGGCCCTTGAACGCGGCCAGGCTCACGGCCGTTACCCGCCATCCCCTCTCGAGCGCCCGCCGGATCGGGGAAAAAGCGGTCCGGTCGAGGACGGCGGTCACATCGCCGGCGATCGAGTGAAGCGAATCTTTCGTGATCCCCCGGCGGCGGAGCTCGTCCCGGAGCTCAAGCAGGTTGGCCTGCCGGAGGGCCTCGAAGTGGGTGAGGCGCGGAATATAGGGAATCCTGTGGACGCCCTTGATTTCCACCCGCGTGCCGCCCTCGACGCTGACGTTCACGTCCTGGCGGGCGCGGCCGATCCCGGTCCTCACCTTTCCCGTTCCCCGGGCCAGCTCCCGCAGGATCTCGGCCACCTCGGCGACCTCCCAGGGGGCGCGCATGTCGGGGTAGGTGACGGTTTCAATTAGAGGGATGCTCAAGCGATCGGTTTTGTAGACTCTCCGGTGTCCGCGGTCGCTCACCTCGCGGCAGGCGTCCTCCTCCAACCCGAGCTGGCGGATGCCGATGCGGCGGTCCCTGTAGGGGATCCAGCCGTCGGTGCCCAGGATGGTCGTGCGCTGGAACCCGGCGGGGATGCTGCCGTCGAGGTACTGCTTCCGGGCGATGTGAAGCTCGCCGACGATATTGCACCGGAGGAGGAGGGTGACCTCGAGAGCGATGTCCAGCGCCTCCTGGTTGAGCTCGAAGGGCGGCGTGTCGTCCATCTCGTAGGTGCAGACGTTCTTCTTGTTGAGCTGGTATATGATCTCTTTTCGGGTCTTGAACTCCATGAGCGCCGTGCCGTCATACTCGCCGAGCTCGGAGAGCGTCGGCCGCATATGGCGCAGCACCTCGGCGTCATAATCCTCGTAATATTGGCCGGCCGGGCAGCGGCAGAAGAGCTTCTTTTGGGTATCGAGCTGCTGATGGATCTCCAGGCCGGACTTGAATCCCAGCCCGGCATAATCCTTGTCCTTGAGTTCCCCGTAGTCAAAAATCCTGGGCATGGGCGAATTGCGAATATAGCACAAGAGCGGGAAAGCGTAAACAGTCGTTTGACGCGGGGCGGGGGGTATGGTATAAAGATGGTCCCCAGTCATCATTCGGAGAAAGAACCACATGAGGATTCCGCCGAAGAAGGTCCCTAAGGTGAAATTCTGCGCCGCGATCTTCGATATGGACGGCGTCATCGCCGACAACATGACCTATCACACGAAGGCGTGGGAGAAATTCCTCCAGAAATACTCCCCGGGCCTGAAGATCGGAGACGTGTCCTCGAAGTACGGCATGACCAATTCCGACCTGATGGGCTTCGTGCTGTCGCGGAAGCTGACGCCCGCCGAGGTCGAACGCTACGGAGAGGAAAAGGAACGGTATTACAGGGATCTCTATGCCGCGGACATGTCTCCCCTGCCCGGGCTTGTCGAATTCCTCCGGGAGATGAAAGCCGCGGGGATGCGCGCCGTGGTGGCGACTTCGGCCCCCCGGAGCAACGTCGAATTTCTCGTGGACGGCTTGAAGCTCCGGCCGCTGTTCGACGCGGTGATCCACGCCGGCCACGTGACGCGGGGCAAGCCGGACCCCGAGATCTACCTCACGGCCGCCTCCCGCGCCGGTTGCCGGCCGGACGCCTGCGTCGTCTTCGAGGACGCCATGGCCGGGATCGAGGCGGCACGCCGGGCGGCCATGACCGTCATCGGCGTGGCCACGACGTTTCCTCCCGAACAGCTGGCGGGCGCGCGCCTGGTCATCAAGGACTTCCGGGAAATCAGTGTCGCGCGGCTGAACGAGCTGCTCGTCAAGTGATATTATAAGGGCCGGTGGCGGACCGCCCGCAAGGCCCGGAAGACAAGAAACCCACCCAGGACAAGCAACCCCACCAGCCCGAGCGAGTACGACGGGCCCTTGAAGACCTGCGGCAAATCGACCTCGGCGAAGGCCAGGGTCGCAAAAACGATCCCGATCAAGGCCTCGCCGGCGATCAGTCCCGAAGCCAGCAGTGTGCCGGAGTTCGCGGCGCGCTCTTTCTTTTCCCCCTCGATTTTTCCGGCGGCCAGGCGGTTTTCCAGGACCGCCTTGAAGGCACCGCCCAGGAAAATGGCGAACGAGGTGTCGATAGGCAGGTACATCCCGACCGCGATCAGCATCGGGCTTCGTACCTGCATGAGGATGAAGGCCAGCCCCATGAACGCGCCCGTCAGGATCAGGATCCATTCCATCTTGCGCTCGAAGATGCCCCCGGCCACCGCCGCCATCAGGCTGGCCTGGGGGGCGGCGATCTTCTCGCCGCCGAAACCGGCATTGGTCCGGAGGATCTCGTTCTGCCGCTCGGGGATCATGGCTTTGATATCGTCCAGGCCGTATGTTCCCGCCGCCACGGCGGGGTGACGGCCTTCGTAGGTCACCTCGGTGATGCCGGCGGCCGCGAGCTCCTGGAGCCTGCCGGCCACCGTCTGCTTGATATTCCCCAAGTGGAGGATGGACAGGACGAAAAACATGACCAGGGAGGCGGCCGTGACGCCCAGGATATCACCGAGCTGCATCCGCCAGGGAGTGCCGCCCAGGATATGTCCGGCCTTGAGGTCTTGCATCATCTCCCCGGCCACGGACACCGAGACGCAGGTGAAGGCCGCGACGAGCAGCACTGCCGAGACGCCGCTTTTCCCCTGGAGGCCCATGAGCACCATGATGAAGGCGACGATGATCAGGACCGAGACTGTCAGGCCGCTCGTCGGGTTGCTGCTGACCCCGATGACCCCGACCAGGTAGCCGGAGACGGCGGCAAAGACAAAGCCCAGCGTCATCATCAAAAGCACCGCCACGAAGGACGAGGGGAGGTCGCGGGAGTACCGGTTGAAGATCAGGAAGACCACCGTCGCCACCCCCAGGGCTGTCGCCGCGGCCCACCGGAGATCAATATCGCGGTCGGTCCTGGGCGGCGCTTCGAACGACCCGGCCCGGCCGCGGGAGACGGTGGACAGCGAGCGGGCCAGGCCGCGGGCCAGGTTGCTTCTCATTTTGAACAGTGTATAGAAAGCGCCCACCAGCATCCCGCCGATGGCGATGTACCGGACATAATCCCTCCAGACGCGCGTGATCTCGGCCGCCCAATCGCCCACGACCGCCAGGTCATGGCGGTTCAGAAAAAAGGCCAGGGCGGGCGCCAAGAGTCCCCAGGCAAGCACGCCGCCGCTGAAGTTTATGGCGGCCAGTTTGGGACCGATGATATACCCCACGCCCAGAAAGGCCGGGCTGGTCTCCGGGCCCCGCAGGAGGATCGACCCCTTCCCGACCGTCAGGATTTTCTGCCATTTCAGGGCGACGAGCTTGAATTCGGTCAAGGAGGTGAAGAGCGCTCCCAAGGCCATGCCCGTCAGCAGAAAGCCCGTCCCGCCGGCGCCTTTCTGGCCCGCCTTGTGGATCTCGGCGGCCGCGACGGACTCGGGGAAAGGCAGGTCCTTGTCTCCCACCAGGACGCGGCGGGTGATCGTGACGAACATAATGCCGAGGATCCCGCCGACAATCAGGACGATAGTCGCCGTCAAATAGTTGGCGGGACTGTAGAAGGGAAGCCAGATCCCGGCGATGAAGAAGGCGGGCAGGGTGAAGATCGCCCCCGAGGCGATATTGCCGCCGATCGAGCCCACCGTCCGGGCAAAGTTTTCCTCGAGGATCGTCCCCTTGAAGGCTTTGATCACGGCCATGCCCACGACGGCGGTGGTGTAAGTGGCGGCGATGGTCATGCCGGCCTTGAGCCCAAGATAGGCATTGGCGGCGCCCATGAAGGCGGCCAGGACGACGCCCAGGAGGGCGGCCCGAAGGGTGAACTCCTTGACGGGCGCTTCGGGCGGCGCTGAAGTCGGATGACGCGAATCGTCCATTGCCACCTCTCTCGATCGGGATTCTGACGGGGCGATTCTATCGAGGCCGGGGGGATATTTCAAGCCGTCACAACCTTGCCCTGTTCCTCTTTCATTTTGACATCCGGTTCCCCGGCCCATATCATCAAGATAGAGAGAGCAGGCTGGCCTGCCGCCTGAAGGCGCCTTCGGCCAAAGTCAGAGGTCCAGGAACATGATGAACTCACTCAGGAAAACCGGGATCGCGATCATCGATGAAGTGCCCTGGGGGACCCACTTCTGCCAGTTCTACCGGACCCCCCAGGATCTCCTCGGCATCCTGGTCCCCTATTTCACTGAAGGCCTGAAGAATAATGAGTTTTGCATGTGGATTACATCGGAACCGCTGGACGCCGTGGCTGCACGGGCGGCGCTGGCGGCGGCCTTTCCCGATTTCGAAAACTTCATTCGCCGGGGCCAGGTCGAAATCATCCCCCACACCGAGTGGTATCTCAAGGACGGAAGGTTCGACTCGGAGCGGGTTCTTAACGGCTGGGTGAAAAAGCTGGACGCGGCCCTGGCTAGGGGTTATGAGGGCTTGCGCTTAACCGGAAACACTTTCTGGCTCGAAAAGAAAGACTGGGCCGCCTTCACCGACTACGAGGCGGCGGTGGACAGTGTCATCGGCCGCTACCGCATGCTGGCCGTCTGCACCTATTCCCTCGACCGCTGCGGCGCCGACGAGATCCTCGACGTCATCGCCAACCACCGCTTCGCCCTCGTTCGGCGAGAGGCGCGCTGGGAATTGGTCGAAAGCGCCGAGCGCAAGCGGACGGAGCTGGCGCTGGCCGAGAGCGAGGAGCGATTCCGGAGCCTGTTCAGCAGCATGACCGAGGGCTTCGCCATTCATGAGATCGTCACGAACGAGGGGGGCGACCCGATCGATTACCGTTTCCTCGACATCAACCCGGCCTTCGAGCGCCTGACCGGGCTGCGGAAGAGCGACGTGCTCGGCCAGCGGGTGACCGAGGTCTTGCCGGACATCGAGCCCTTCTGGATCGAGACCTACGGCCGGGTCGCCCTGACGGGCGAGCCGGCGACGTTCGATCGGTACTATCCCGCCCCCCTGGACCGCTGGTATGAGGTCTATGCGTACCGGCCGGCGGAGCGCCAATTCGCGGTCATCTTCATGGACATCACCAGCCGAAAGCGGGCGGAGCAAGCCTTGCGTGAGAGCGAGGAGCGGCTCAGGCGGGCCCAGGAAATAGCGCATCTGGGGAGCTGGGAGCTCGACCTGGTGAGCAATCGACTGACCTGGTCGGATGAGGTCTTCCGGATCTTTGGAATGAAACCCGGTGAATTCGGGGCAACCTATCAGGCTTTTCTCGATGCCGTCCACCCTGATGATCGAGTCGCGGTCGATGCCGCCTACTCCGGGTCGCTGGCCGAAGGTCGCGACAGCTATGAAATCGAGCACCGGATCGTGCGCCGGGATAACGGCGAGATAAGAATCGTTCATGAAAAATGCGAGCATCAGAGAGACGCCACAGGCCGGGTCGTGCGCTCGATAGGGATGGTCCACGACGTCACCGAGGCCAAAAAGGGGGAAGCCCTGCGCCAGGCGCTGGCGGAGCAGGAGCGGTTCCGGCTGGGGGCGGCGGTCGAGCAGGCGTCGGACTCAGTCGTCATGTTGGACCTTGACGGCAGGATCCAATATGTCAACGCCGCCTTCGAGTCGGTCAACCGGTTGCCGCGGGACCGGGCCGTCGGCCGCTCGTACTTTGAATTCCTGTCCGGCGATCCTTCGACCGTCGTCGTCCGCGAAGCCGTCGTCAAAGGCCAGGCGTGGCACGGGCATTCGACCCGTTCGATCGCGGGGGGACGGCCGGTCGAGCTTGAGATCACCATCTCCCCCGCCGCGGACCCCTCGGGAAAAATCATCGGCGGGCTGGTCACCGAAAAGGATGTCACCCAGGAGAACGCGCTCCAGCGGCAGGTCCGGCAGTCCCAGAAGATGGAGGCGCTGGGGACCCTGGCGGGCGGGATCACCCACGATTTCAATAACATCCTTTCGACAATCTTCATCAACACGGAGCTGGCGATGCTCGACCTCGACCCCACCAACCCGGCCCGGCGGTCGCTGCCGCTCGTCCTTCAGGCGGCCAACCGGGGCAAGGAGCTGGTCAAGCAGATCATCACCTTCAGCCGCCAGAGGGAGTGGGACAGGAAGCCCCTGGAGGTTGCGCCGATCGTCAAGGAAGGGATGAAGTTTCTCCATTCGACCGTGTCCAAAGATATCACCATCCACGAGACGATCGCCTCCGACTGCGGTCCCGTTCTCGCCGACCCCTCCCAAGTCCATCAGATTTTGGTCAATCTCTGCCAGAACGCTGCCCTGGCCATGGCCGGTTGTCCCGGCCATCTTGAGGTCAAGCTGGAACCGATCGAGGTCGACACGGCCTTGGCGGCCCGCCATCCGGACCTCAAACCCGGCCCCTACGTGCGCTTGACCGTCGCGGACACGGGCTGCGGGATGACGGCTGAACTCATGGAGCGGATCTTCGAACCGTTTTTCACGACGCGAAAACACGGCGAAGGGAGCGGCCTGGGGCTGGCGGTCGTCCACGGCATCGTCAAGAGCTATTATGGGGCGATCACCGTCTACAGCGAGCCGGGCAAGGGCAGCGTTTTCAACGTTTATATCCCACGGCTCGCGGGTGAGGCCCTGGTCGGCGAAAGGGGTAAGAGAATTCGACCGGAGAGGGGCAAGGAGCATATTCTCCTCGTCGAGGATGAGGAGGCCCAGCTCATGGGCATGGCGCGACTGCTCGGGCGGCTGGGTTATCGCGTGACAGCCAAGCCGTCCGGGCGCACGGCGCTGACTGCATTCAAGAAAAAACCCGACGGTTTCGACCTCGTGATCACAGACCAGGCCATGCCCCGGATGACGGGGGTCGAGCTGGCCGGAGCCTTGGTCAAGGTCCGCCCGGATATCCCGGTTATCCTCTGCACTGGGTTCAGCGAAAAGGTCAACGGGGAAACAGTCGGCCACGACGGGATTCGCTCCTTTGTGATGAAGCCGTTTACGGTCCAGGAGATCTCGAGGCACATCCGCGCGGCGCTCAAGAAAACCGGCGGGGTCGAGTAGGCCGGAGCGGCGCGCTCAGGTCGCCCCGGGGGTTCCGCTCCGGCAGCCACACAACATCTTGACATATACCATTCCAATACGTATACTTCATATTGAATTCTTAATAGTAATAAACGTATAGGTATGATATGAACAAAAATGTCTTTACCGGGGAAGAGCTCCAGGCGAGGACCGGGGTCTCCGGAGAGGTCTTGGGCCGCTGGATCGAGGAGAAACTGGTCCGGCCGGCGGGCTTCACCGACGACCGCGCGCCGCTTTTTTCGGAGGAGACGATGGCCCGGCTGGAAAACATCCTCAAGCTCCAGGAGCTGGGCTACGGGCTGGACGAGATCCAGAAAATCATCAAGAAAATCGGGCTGCCCAGGGCCCAGCAAAAGCGGGCCGACAACAACGACCTCGACCAGTACCTGACCGTCGGCAACCTCGCCGAGCTGGCGGGCGTCAGCCCCCGGACGATCAAACACTGGGAGGACAAGGGCATCATCGACCCCGACATGCGGAGCGAGGGCGGGTTCAGGCTGTATTCGAAGGGCTACGTGCATCTCTGCAAGCTGATCCAGGACCTGCAGCTCTTCGGCTACACGCTCGAAGAGATCAAGACGGCTTCGGATTACTTCCGGGACTTCCTGGCGTTCCAGGAGCGGCTGGAATCCTTTGACAAGCACGAGGCGGCGCCCAAGCTGCAGGCCATGCTCGACGGCATCCAGGCGCTCTCCGACAAGTTCAGGCTCTTCCGGGAGGGCATGGAACGTTGGGAAGACCTGATGAAGAAGAAAAAAAAGGAGATCCTCAACCTGAGGGAGAAAAACCAGAAGAGGCCGGGGATATCCGACGGAGGCTGAGATGAAAAAAATCATTCTTATCGAACCCAAGGCGCCCAACCTGCACATTTTCTCGCAGTTTACCCTGCCCCGGCTGGGGACGCTGATTCTGGGCACGCTCATGAAGGGCCGCGGCTGGGAGGTGGAGTTGTTTGTCGAGGAGATCCGGAAAATCGACTACGACCTGGTGAAGGGCGCCGACCTCGTCGGCATCTCCACGATCACGCCCACGGCGCCCCGGGCTTACGCCATCGCCGACCGCATCCGGGACATGGGGATCCCGGTGATCCTGGGCGGCCCGCATGTCACCTTCCTGGCCGATGAAGCGCTGGATCACGCCGACTATGTCGTCAGGGGCGAGGGGGAACGGCCGCTCGCCGAGCTTGTCGATGCGTTGGAATCCGGCGGCGACTGTTCGGGTATTCCGAACCTGTCCTACAGGAAAGACGGCCGGGCCGTCCACAATCCCGAGCGGCCCGCCCTTGACGACCTGGATTCCCTGCCCTTTCCGGACTTCTCCCTGCTCAAGCGGGATCGCCCCAGGGTCGGCCGCCGGACAACCGTTCCGGTGATGACCTCGCGGGGCTGCCCGTTCGACTGCTCTTTCTGTTCCGTGACCGGAATGTTCGGCAAGAAGTACCGGTACCGCTCGACGGAGAATGTCCTGGCCGAGCTCCGGAGATACGACAGCCGGAAACACGTGATCTTCTTTTACGACGATAATTTCGCCGCCAACAGAAAGCACACCAAAGAGCTCCTCGAAGGCATGATCCGGGAAAACCTCAAGTTCACCTGGACGACTCAGGTCCGGGCGGATGTCGCCCAGGACATCGAGCTCGTCGAGCTCATGAAGCGCGCCGGCTGTCATACGGTCTATATCGGGTTCGAGTCCGTCAACCCGGACAGCCTGGAGGCGATGAAAAAAAAGCAGACCGTCGAGGAAATCACCGCGGCCGTCAAGGTGCTTCACAAGCACCGCATCCACATCCACGGCATGTTCGTCTACGGCTTCGACCAGGACGACTGGAAAACGGTCAAGCGGACCGTCAGGTTCGCCAAGAAGAGCGGGCTCAGCTCCACGCAGTTTCTGATCCTGACGCCCCTTCCCGGCACGGAGTTCCATGAAAAAGTCGCTTCGGAGAACCGGATCCAGTTCCAGGACTGGGCGCTCTATGACGCCCACCACGCGGTCTTCCGCCCGGCCCGGTTCTCGATCTTCGACCTCCAAAAAGCCCAGATGATCAGCCACAAGAAGTTTTACTCAATGAAGCAGACGGTCAAGAAGCTCTTCGAAGGCAAGTGGATCGACCTGGCCATCGCCCATTACGCCCGCAAGCTGAACCGGACCTGGGCCAAGCGAAACAGGACATTTCTCCGGGCCATCGAGCTCCTCCGGACCAAAAAGGGCGCCAGGATCTCGCTCGATTACCACGAGGAGATCAGCCTCGACCGCTGAGATTCGGGACACCATACCAATTCACCTGTTTTCGCTTGGCCGGGCGACAACAGCGGCCTGAAAGAATTCGGGAAATTGGCAGTGTGTTCCGAATCAATCCCCAGATCCACCGGGTTCCGGCCCGGGCATCAATCCACAAGTTCGCGCTCGATCTGCTCGAGCGTCCGGCCCTTGGTCTCGGGGACGCGGACCAGGATGAAGACAAACCCGGCGGCGCAGATCAGGGCGTAGAGCCAAAAAGTCTTGGCCGGTCCGAGCCCCCGGTTGAGGAGCGGGAAAGTGTAGGTCAGTATGAAGCAGGCGATCCAGAGGGCCGACGTCGCCACCGAAACGGCCGCCCCCCGGATGCGGTTCGGAAAGATCTCGGAGATAAGCACCCAGGTCACGGGCGCGAGCGAAAAGGCATAGCAGGCGAGGGTCGCCATGACCGGCGCGACCACCACCAGGCCTTTGAGTTGAAGCAGGTAACACAGCCCGATCAGCGTATGGAAGAACGCGATGCCGGCGCAGCCGATGAGCATCAGGACCCGGCGGCCGAACCGGTCCACGGTCTGGATGGCGATCAGGCAGAAGACGAGGTTGACCGCGCCCGTGATGACGATGTTGAACATGGTCGAGCTCACGCCGTAGCCCGCCTCGCGGAAGATCTCCTCGGCATAATTGAAGATGACGTTGATGCCGCTCCACTGCTGAAGAACGGCGAGCGTCACCCCGACGAGCAGGATTTTCGTCATCTTCGGCTCGAGGAGATCTCGGAACCGCACGCGCTGGATCTCCCGGCGGGACAGGGTGCTTTGGATATCGGCCACCTCCGCCTCCGCGTAAGCCGCGCCGCCGATTTTCGCCAGGACGCCCCGCGCCCTGTCCGGACGGCCGTTCTTCACCAGCCACCGCGGGCTCTCGGGGATGACCAGGGAGCCCGCCAAGAAAAGGAGCGAGGGGACCGCCACGGCCGTGAACATCCACCGCCAGCCGAACTGTCCGTTCCAGGATTGACGGATGAACTCCGCCGTCGCCCCGTCCGGCACCGGCCGGGCGATCAGCCAGTTCACGACCTGCGCCGCCAGGATGCCGATGACGATCGTCAACTGGTTCGTCGCCACCAGGCGGCCCCGGATGTGGGCGGGCGCGACCTCGGCAATGTACATCGGCGACAGGTTCGAGGCCATGCCGATGGCCACCCCCCCGAGAATCCGGAAAGCGACGAAAGCGCCGAAGCCGGTCGACCAGCCGGTCAAGACGGAGGAAACGGCAAAAACGACGGCGGCCGCGGCGAGGAGCCGCTTCCGGCCGAGCTTGTCGC
>Ga0154742_1003_pt1 | contig 53391 bp, 36 predicted proteins | sample Rifle2008BG16ft_FD_105750 | JGI IMG/M metagenome (GOLD analysis project Ga0154742, IMG submission 105750) | Candidatus Aminicenantes bacterium RBG_16_63_16 | reverse complement strand
CTACCGGAGTGGCGACCGTCCGGACTCTGACTCTTAACGAAGGCTTCGACGAATGGGGCCGCCTCGCGCAGTTCCTCGGCGACAGTACCAACATTTCTCCGACCCCGGGGTTCTTCGGCCATCGATACACGGATCCAGTAACAGAAAACCCGGCGGCCGGAACCGTGGAAGTCTGGCAGATCGCCAACCTGTCGGCCGACACGCATCCGATCCACTTCCATCTCGTCAATGTCCAGATACTTTACCGCCAGAAAATTCAGACCAAGGGATTCACGACCGCTTTCACCCTCAACCCGACAGGACAGCTCATTGCCCCGGACCTCAACGAGCTCGGCTACAAGGAGACCGTCCGGATGAATCCGGGAGAGGTGACGACGGTGATCATGAAGTTCGACCTCGGCCTGAATACGCTTCCGTTCACTGTCCCACTGAGCACGCGAACCGCCCCGAATGGTCACGAGTTCGTCTGGCACTGCCACATCCTCGAGCACGAAGAGCACGACATGATGAGGCCCCTGGTCGTTACGCCCTAAGGGGGAGTATAGGTCAGAAGATTCTAGGATCGTATGAACAAGCCCCGCGCCCGGGGGCGCGGGGCTTGTTTTCTTTGCGCCGGTATTGCCAAGGAGACGGGGCTGTAATAGCATAAATTCTAGAGGTTGAGGACTTTCATGAAGAGGGTCGCTCCGGTCGCTCTATCTATTGCTCTTGTCGTTGTGGCGTTTATTATCGGATTCCAATCAGGCCGCCGGGGCCGACATGCCCCGCCTCCATCGGGATCCTCCCCTGCGCAAGCTTCAGCGTCCTTTGCTCCTGGGAAAAACGAGACCGGCAACGATTCCCCCGGTACTGTCTCCGTCGATGCTCGGAAGCGCCAGCTCATCGGCATCCGTGTCGGCGTCGTTGAAAAGGCCCCTTTCGCCCATGCCCTGCGAGTGCTCGGCCGGGTGGCCGTCGATGACACAAGGCTTTACATCATTAATGCAGCGACGAATGGATGGGTGATGCATATCGAGCCGGCGACGCCCGGGTCCTTGGTCAGGAAGGAGGAGGTACTGGCCACTTTTTACGCGCCGGAGCTCCAGGGCGCGCAGCAAGCGTTTCTTTATGGTCTAAACACCATCGACCGATTGAAAGAGCAGTCGACAACTCCCGCCACCTCGATCGAGTCGGCCGAGGTGAGCCTCGCCCAGTACGGTGATCAGCTCACCAACCTGGGTATGGGCAAAACCCAGATCGAGGAGATCGCCAGGACCCGGGAGCGCGCTCAGCAGGTCCGGATGGTTTCGCCGACGACCGGTATCATCATCTACCGGAACATCTTTCCCGGACAGAAATTCGTCCAGGGGCAGGAGTTCTTCCGGATTGCCGACCTCAGCCGGATCTGGATCCTGGCCGATGTCTTCGAGGGCGAGGACAGGTTCCTGCGGCCGGGCCTCAAGGCCACCGTCACGCTGGCCAGCCGCAACCTGTCGTTTGAGGCGGCGGTCAGCCGCATCCTGCCGCTTTTCGACCCCGAGAGCCGGACGCTCAAGGTCCGGCTGGAGGCGGTGAATCCCGGCTATGCCCTCCGTCCGGACATGTTCGTCGACGTTGAGGTGCCCGTCCAGTATCCTCCGTCGATCTCGGTCCCGGCGGACGCCGTCCTGGATTCCGGCCTGCGGAAGACGGTCTTCGTCGAGCGCGACGAGGGCCTGTTCGAGCCCCGAGAGGTCGTGACCGGCTGGCGGCTGGGTGGCCGCGTCGAAATCACGGGTGGGCTGGAGGCCGGCGAGAAAATCGCCCTCTCGGGCACCTTCCTCATCGACTCGGAGAGCCGGATGGCGCTCGCAGCGGCCGGGATGGGGACGACGCTCGTTCAAGATCCTGTGAGCGGCGCCATGGTCTCGATCGCCAAGGCGGAAAAAGCCGGCCGGAAAACCGTTTACAACGGGAAAATCTATTATTTCTTCTCCGACGCCGCCAAAGCCGAGTTCGATGCTCACCCCCAGAAATACGCCGCCCGGCCGGCCTCGGAAAGCGAGCCTGAAAAGCGATGATCAACCGCATCGTCGATTTCTCGATCCGCAACAAGTATCTCGTCTTTGCCTTCATCGCCGCGACCTGCGTCGCTGGAGTCTGGTCGATCCGGAACATGTCTCTCGACGCCATCCCGGACCTGAGCGACACCCAGGTGATCATCTTCTCCCGCTGGGACCGGAGCCCCGACATCATGGAGGACCAGGTCACCTATCCCATCGTCACGGCGATGCTCGGGGCGCCCAAGGTCAAGGCGGTGCGCGGGTTCTCGGATTTCGGATATTCATACGTCTACATCATCTTTGAGGACGGCACCGATATCTACTGGGCGCGTTCCCGCACCCTAGAGTTCCTTTCTCCCGTCCTCTCCGTCCTTCCGGAGGGCGTAAAGACAGAGATCGGCCCCGATGCCACGGGCATGGGCTGGGTCTTTCAATATGTGCTGATCGACGAATCGGGCAAGCTCGACCTGGCCGAGCTCCGGTCGCTCCAGGACTGGTATCTCCGGTACCACCTCAAATCGGTGCCGGGCGTCGCCGAGGTCGCTCCCGTCGGTGGCTACGGCAAGCAGTACCAGATCAACCTCGACCCGAACCGGCTCCAGGCCTACGGCATTTCCATCGGGACCGTGGCCGAGGCCGTGAGACGGGGCAACACCGAGTCGGGGGGGCGGCTGATCGAGTTCGGGGGCACCGAGTACAGCATCCGGGGCCGCGGCTACGCCCGCTCGACGGCGGATTTCGCCGACATCGTCGTCTCGGCGACCCCAAACGGGACACCGATCCGGATCAAGGACCTGGGCGATGTCAGCCTGGGCCCCGACATCCGGCGGGGCGTCGCCGAGTTCGACGGCCGGGGCGAGGCCGTCTCCGGAATCGTCATCATGCGCCAGGGTCAGAACGCCCTGAACGTGATAAGGCGTGTCAAAGCCAAGCTGGAGCAGGTCGGGCCGGGCCTTCCCGAGGGCGTAAAAGTCGTCCCCGTCTATGACCGGTCCGACCTGATCCTCCGGGCCATCGACAACCTGAAATCGACCCTGATCCAGGTCATGCTCACGGTTTCTATCATCGTCCTCATCTTTCTCTGGCACTTTCCGAGTGCGATCATCCCGCTCGTTACGATCCCCGTTGCGGTGCTTCTGTCCTTCATTCCCTTCCGCCTGATGGGGATCACCGCCAACATCATGTCGCTGGGCGGGATCGCCATCGCCATCGGCGCGCTGGTGGATGCTTCGATCGTCGTCGTCGAGCAGACGCACAAGAGCCTCGAGCAGTGGGAGAAGGAGGGACGCCGGGAGGACCCGAACAACGTGATTGTCCGGGCCATTAAGCTCGTGGCCGGGCCCAGCTTCTTTTCCCTGCTCGTGATCGCCGTCGCCTTCCTGCCGGTGCTCGCGCTCGAGGACCAGGAGGGCCGCCTGTTCAAGCCGCTCGCCTACACCAAGAACCTCTCCATCCTCATCGCTGCCGGCCTGGCCATCACCCTGGACCCGGCGCTGAGGCTCCTCTTCACCCATGTGAGAAACTTCCGGTTCCGGCCGGCCTGGCTCTGCCGGACGGCCAACGCGGTGTTTGTCGGAACCATCCATTCCGAGGACAAACACCCGATTAGCCGCTTCCTGATACGGCTCTACGACCCGGTGGCCCGCTGGTCGCTCGGCCGGCCATGGCTCGTGATGGGGGTGGCCGTCCTCATTGTCCTTCTCACCATCCCGGTCTTTCTCAAACTGGGCTCCGAGTTCATGCCGCCGCTTGACGAAGGGTCGCTCCTCTACATGCCGACGACCATGCCCGGCCTGTCCATCACCGAAGCCCAGCGGCTCCTCCAGGTGACGGACCGCATCATCCGGCAGTTCCCCGAGGTCGAGAGCGTCCTGGGCAAGGCCGGCCGCGCCGAAACCTCGACCGACCCCGCGCCTTTGTCCATGATCGAGACCGTCATCATCCTCCGGCCGAAGTCGGATTGGCGCAAGGCCGACACCTGGTACTCCGGCTGGGCGCCGGGCTGGGCCCGCTCCCTCTTCAAGCATTTCACGCCCGACCACATCTCCCAGGACGATCTCATCCGCCAGATGAACCAGGCCCTGAGCCTGCCCGGCCTGGCCAACGCCTGGACGATGCCCATCAAGGGCCGGATCGACATGCTGTCGACCGGGCTGCGGACGCCCGTCGGGCTCAAGATCTCGGGGGGCGACCTCGACACCATCGAGGAGATCGGGGCCCAAGTGGAATCGGCGCTGACCGGCGTCGAGGGGACGCGGAGCGTCTTCGCGGAGAGGACCGGCAGCGGCTACTTTCTCGATTTCATCTGGAACCGGGAGGCCCTGGCCAGGTTCGGCCTGAGCATCGAGGAGGCGCAGGAGGTCATTCAAAGGGCCATCGGCGGGGAGAACATCGCCTCGACGGTCGAGGGGCGGGAACGCTATCCCGTGAACGTGAGGTACATGCGGGATTTCCGGGACGACATCGGCGCCCTCCAGCGGGTCCTGGTCCCGGCGGGCGAGGGGAGGCAGGTGCCGCTCTCCCAGCTAGCCGAGGTCAAGGTCACCACGGGACCGGCGATGATCCGGGACGAAGACGGCCTCCTCACCGGCTATGTCTATGTTGATATCGCCGGCCGGGACATCCGAGGCTATATCCGGGAGGCTGACCGCCTGCTCCGGGACAAGGTGCGGCTGCCGCCGGGGTTTGCCGTCGTCTGGAGCGGGCAGTTCGAGGCCATGGAGAGGGTTAGCCGGAGGCTGGCCGCCGTCGTGCCCATAACGCTCTTTTTGATCATCATCCTGCTGTTCATCAACACGCGCTCGCTGACCAAGACCATGATCGTCCTTTTAGCCGTGCCCTTCTCGGCGGTCGGGGCGTTCTGGCTCCTCCACATCCTCGGGTATAACCTGAGCATCGCCGTCTGGGTGGGGCTCATCGCGCTCTTGGGCGTCGACGCCGAGACGGGCGTCTTCATGCTCCTCTACCTGGATATCGCCTACGCACAAGCGAAAAAGGAGGGCCGGCTCAGGAGCCTGACCGACCTGCGCGAGGCCGTGCGGTACGGCGCCGTCCAGCGCCTCCGGCCGAAATTCATGACCGTGGCCACCGACTTCATCGGGCTTTTGCCCATCATGTGGGCGATCGGTGCGGGGTCGGACGTGATGAAGCGCATCTCCGCGCCCCTGATCGGCGGCGTCCTCACTTCGTTTCTCCTCGAGCTCGTCGTCTATCCGGCGATCTACCTGACCTGGAAATGGCACTTCGAGGTTAAAAAAGAGGTGGCGGTCAGGGCAGATTGAGGTTTGAGACGGCCAGCCGGTGGATGACGAGGGCGGCGAAAACAAGGAGCGAAATGACCGCCGCCAGGGCCAGCTTCCGCTGAAGCGACGGCATGACCGCGGCCAGGCTCGTCACTTTACGGAACGGGTTCAGCACACCCACCCCCAGCCCGCAGATCCCCCCGCCCAGGACGGCGAGATAGATCGGATAGCCCAAGAAACCATATTCCTTCTGGAGGATGCAGAAGGGGCAGTGGTGGGACGGGAGCTCGTAGAAGTAGATAGAGATGAATGACAGGATGGCCAGAAGGGAGACGATCAGGTTCACCCCGGAAAGGGCGGCGAAGAGGCTGCCGCCGCGGCCCTTGAGCAGAAAATAGAAACCGGACGCGAGCGTCAACAGCAGGCTCAGTCCGAAGACGGCCTTCATGGGGGCGACGGGCAGAGAGGCGAGGTCGGCGGCCACCGAGCCTCCCGAGGCGCCGAAGAGGCTGCCGCAGCAGGAGGTGGTGATGTCCGGCTTCATTTTCAGGAAAAACGCCGTCTGGAGCGCCGTCTCGGCCAGGATGAGCGGCGCCAGGGCCAGAAGATACGCGTACTTTTTTTTCGTCAGGGGATAGTCATAGCCGCGGATATCGGCCGCGTTCAGGATGAGCCAGGTGCCGGCCAGGACGAAATTGATGGCCTTGAGGAGGAGCGCCGGATAGCCGAACGCGTTGACGTGGAGCGTGCCGGCGGCGCACATCGCGCCCACGAAAAAAGTGTGGAGCCTGTCCGCCGTGAAAATGAACAGGAAAAGAGACAGGAGCTCGAAGGTGAAGACAAACGCCAGGAGCGTCGAGATCAGGTAGGTCTTCCTTTCGAGGCCGAGCTGGGCCTCGCTTCCGCTTCGCAGGTCCCAGCGCCCCAGGATCTGGGCGCCGAACACGGACGCATACAGCACGAGGAAACTGGTCAGCCCGGAGGCGACGATCAAGGCCAGGATCAGGGGGTGAAAGATCACCGGGCCTCCCCCTCGACCCGGCCGTCCCTGATGAGAACGACCCGGTCGACGATCGGCGAGTCGCAGACGATCGGGTCGTGGCTGGCGATGAGGATTGTCTTTCTCTGTTCTTTCAGCCGGGCCATGGTCTCCATGAACTCCTGGGCCAGCCGTGTGTCGAGGTGGGCGGTGGGTTCATCTGCGACGATGACGAACGGGTCGTTGATCAGGGCCCGGGCGATGGTGACCCGCTGGGCTTCACCCCCCGAGAGCTTTTCCACCTTCGACTGGGCCTTCGCCGCCACCGCGAAGTGGTCCAGGAGGTCGAGCGCCCTCCTCTTGAGCGCCGCGTGATTCTCGCCGGAAGGGTACGCCGGGAGCATGACGTTTTCGAGAGCCGTGATGCCCTTGACGAGGTTGAAGTGCTGGAAGATGAACCCGAAGGTCTCGCGCCGGACCCCGGTCAAAAATCTCTCCGGGAGGCTGCTCACCTCCCGGCCCAGGATCTCGATCCGCCCGGAGGTCGGCCGGGTCATGCAGCCGACGAGGCTGAGGAGCGTCGTCTTGCCGGAGCCGCTCGGGCCCTTGATGACGGTCGCCCGGCAGGCTTCGATCCAGAGGTTGACTCCCTGGACGGCCACGAACTCGTTCGGCTTCCCCTGGTGGAAGACCTTGCGCACGTCCCGGAGTTCGATCAGCATGTGCTTTTCACCGCATCACCGAGTCGGGATCGACGATCGAAGCCCGCCAGGCCGGAATGATCGTGGCCACGGAATAGGGAACGACGGTCAGGAAAAAGAGCGCGGCGACCTGGGCCGCGTCGATGTAGGGGACGAGCCTGAACTCGGGCAGGAGGACGGACCAGCCCTTGAGCACTGGGGCGAACAGCCCCGACCCCGCCGTAAAGACATGGATGTAGGCGAGGAGAAGGCCGAAAAAAAACGACGACAGGGAGACCGCCATCCCCTCCCAGAATTTCATCAGCAGGACGTCGGAGGTCTCCCAGCCGATGGCCTTGAGGATGCCGATCTCCCGCCGCTCTTCGGGGCCGAGGCCGGAAGCCTTCTCCCAGGCGAGGATGATGAAAGCCAGCATCGCCCCGGCCAGGATGATGACCAGGAGGCCGCCGCGCCAGTTGAACACCGCATCGTAGGTCCTCAGGATCTCCTCGCGAAGGATGACCCGCGTGTCCGGAAGCCGGGCGGCGATCTTTTCCGCCACGGTCGCCAGCTCGCGAGGGTTCCGCACGCCGACGGCGATGTCGGTGACCATATCGGCGGCCCCGCCGGAAATGGCCAGGAAATCGTCCGCCGAGAGCAGGACGAGGTCCGAGGACACCAGCTCCGAATCGGCGGAGAAGAACTCCCGCGCCTCGAGCTCCAGTATATCTCCGGCAGCCGTCTTGAATTCGATCATGTCCCCGGCCAGGAGCGAGCGAGCCCGGGCCACGCCGGCGCCCACCCGGATCGTCCCATTTTCCGGAGCGCCCGATTCGGGCACGACAAGCGTATAGTTGGCCCCGACGACGGGATCAAAATAATAGCCCCAGAGCCTGCCCCGGATCGCCTGCACGCCGGCGATGTCCTTGATCCGGTCCAGGTAGGCAAGCGGGACGGGGCTGTGCCTCCCGGCCAGGAGCCTTTGGACGGTTATCTCGGGGGCGTTGGCCAGGAGAATCGAGGCCTCGCGCTTGATGGCATAAGAGAAAAACATGACTGACGCCAGCAGGAAGACGACCAGCGTGTAGACGGACGCGAGGGCCAGGTTTTTCCACTTCCTCCTCAATAGTGAGGACAGAGTGAAATCAAGGATGTTTTTTTGCCGGTCGAATCCCTTGGCCATTTCCGTATCCGGAGCGGGGGCCCGGTCTGATCCAGGTCCCCGAGGGAAAGTGCTCTAGCGAGAGAGGGTGGTCCTGGAAAGCGGTCGTGAAGTCCGCCTGCGTGAGGTGCCTTGTGTAATTGGCCTCCGTGGACAGGCAGATATCCGTGAGGCCGAGCTCCCGGACCAGGCGTTCCTTCTCGAGGAGTCCGGGTTTCATGGCCTGCCGGCGCAGCGACGCGTGAACGAAGATGAGCCCGCAAAGTCCGGCCAGGAGGCCCAGGCAGAAAAGAAACGAATGGGACCTGCGCATCGCCTCAATCGAGATGGTTGACGATTTCGAGAGTGATCTCGTTGAACTTGAGGAGCGATTTTCCCTTATGGTCGTCCAGGAAGGTCCTGGCCTGATCTTTGCGGCCGACCGGGACGAGCTCGTTGCCCATCGGCCCCAAGACGTCACTCCCGGAAATATAGAACGCCTGCCGGCCGTCGATCATCTCCAGGCTGTAGTAATCGGTCACGTGAACCGAGGCGATGTCCCCGGTTTTTCTGCCGGGGTGATACTTTTCCGGCTCGAAACAGTACCTGAACATATCCTTGGGACCGTCGAAATAGGCGCGGAAGCCGTCCTGGAATCGGATTTCAGCCAGGAAAGCCGGGTATCCCGCGACAAACATGCCGCAGACAGGGCACTTGTCCTTGGCGCCGGGCTTAACCGCCTGGGCGGTGCCGCTCCCGGCCGCGAGTAGGAAGGCCGCCGGCGCCAGCCACGCCAAAATGACACGACGCGAAGGGGTTGTCTTCATGGCTGATAATCCTCGAAGAAAATCGACCCGATTCTATTATAACTTTGGCCCAGCGGCTTTACAAGGAAACCGCCCGCCCCTAGAATAAAAAGAGCGCATGCCGGTCCAAGCTCAAGATCGAAATACCTTCTGGTGCCGGGTCGCGGTCTGCTTTTTGAGCTTTATCCTGCTGGCCGGCCCGGTTCAAGGGAAGAAACTCGAGCTGGTCAAGAAGGCGGGTGACCTGACAGTCGTGGCCGGCCTGGAGCGCGACCCCCCGACCGTGGCCAAGAACGAGATCGAGGTCCGCATCTCTGACGCCGAGGGAGAGTCGGTTCGGGACGCGAAAATCCTGATTAATTATTACATGCCGCCCATGGCGAGGATGCCGCCCATGAACTTTAAGGTCGAGGCCAAGTGGAAAAAGGACGCCTACAAGGCCGTGCTGGACCTGATCATGGCCGGCCCGTGGATCATCCTGGTCCGGATCACGATCGGCGAAAAGACCGTGACCGCCAAGTTCAATATCGACGCCCGCTGACGCCGCGCTCAGTAGTGCCGGGATTTTCGTAAGAAATACGGCTGGTATTCGAGCAGGGCGACAGAGTGATCCGACACCGCAAAGAGCGAGCTCATCTCGCCTTTTCTGCCCCCAGGGATCAGGCCCGATAGGCTGCGCTCGAGCGCGGCAGAGGCGCGGATCTCGAAATCCTGGTCGAAGATGACGACGGCGCCATCGCGCGTCGAGGCGGCGATGTCGTTCGTTTTCTTTCCCGGATAACCCATGACTTTAAGGTTGGTGATGCCGCCGGATAACGTGACCGAGCGCACCCGCCGCCCCCGCCGGTTGAGTTTGGCCACCTCTCCAGCGTCGGTCCCCGCCAGGATATATTCCTCGCCCGTCGCCGGGTCGGTCATCTTCTCGAGGACCGTGACTTCGTCGTCGAGCACGGCCTCCCACTTTGTCGCGCCGTCGGCGGCGCTGAGGGCGTAAACCCGGTTGAACTTGGTGCCGAAGATGATCTCCTTGATGCCGTCGCCGTCCGTGTCCAGGAAGACCATGTCTGTCAGATAAAAACCGCAGTGATCGGTCGTGGAATAGGCTTCGCCGCCGCACTGCTCCCAGGTATGCCAGAGCACCGCGCCGTCCGCGGGCGAGATGACGTTGAGCGGCGTGTGGTAGACGTTCCCGGCGGCGATGACGGTGGGCTGCTTGTCGCCGCTCAGGATCCCGACTTTGGTGCCGGGGTGGTAATAGCAGAAGGCCTCCCAGCGGACTTTGCCGTCGGGGTAGAAGGCATAGACCTTCCAGCTCTTGGTCGAGACGAGGATCGTCGGCTTGCCCTGGCCGTCGAGGTCGCCCACCGCGATGTCGGCCGCCACGGCGCTGCCGTTGATGGGGGTCATCTTGTATGTCCAGAGCAGCCGGCCGGACGCTTGATAGCAGAAGAGGTTCTCCTGGTCGTCGCCGGCGATGATCTCGGCCGCCCCGTCGCCGTCGATATCGGCAGCCTTGATCGCTGCGATCGGGCGGCCCGAACCAGCCTGGAAGAGCGCATCTTGCGCCTCCCCGCGGAAACGGAACACCCGGCCCTTTTCATCGCCGGCCAGAAGCGTCTCTCCGTCCTCGCAGAAGCTCGTGACGGCATCGGCAAGCGGTGTCTTTTTGACGATGTTGATGCCGGCCGTCTTGAGAGGCGCCGCCCAGGGCTGTGGCTCAACCGGCTTTTCGAACTCGGCTAGCGATTTCACGATGGCCGGAGCCGCGGGCCCGGACCACATGAAGGAAACCGGATAGGTTCCCGGATCAAGCGTGAACCGGGCCGGCCCAGCCGGTCCGGCGGTGCCCGGCGTTCCGGGAACAGCCTTCTCCCCCACCGCGATATTCCGGGCCTCGATGTCCGCTCGGCCCCCCTCAGGGACGATGAGCGTGCCCGCGCCCTTAGCGAGGTCCATCTCGAGATGGACCGCCGATGAGGAGGCGAGCCAGAGGCTGCCCGCTCTAAAAAAGGTCAAATCCGCCAGCGAAAGGCCGCGCGCGTCGGCGAGAAAGAGCCGGGCTTCGGCCGCGATCCCGGCCTTGGCCAGCGCCCCGGAGTCCGTGCCGGCAATCTGCTGTTCGCCCGCGTCCCTGATGCCGTAGAGGCCGTCGGCGATCCGGGAGATGTCGATGGACGTCTTGTCCGCGGCGTCGGCGGCGTACATGAGGCTGGCGAGTGTCCAGTCGGCGTTCCGGCCAAGGGGGCCGCGCCGGCGCGCCAGGAGGACGCCGGTTTTCCCGTTTCCGTAAGGATAGTTCCAGGTGCTGGTATAGCCGTCCGGCTCGTAGACGAGGCTCCGGGGCGTCTCGTCGGCGCTTTTGATGAAAAAGGCTTTGTCGCCCTGCAGGACCTTGAGCACGCTCCCCCGGAGCTCGATGTCGCCGCGCGTCCGCCAGCGGCCGTCGATCCTGTAGTCTCCCGTCTCGAGGGCTTTGATCGTGTCGACGAACAGGAAATAGCGGCCCTTCCGCCAGACGATGCGGCGGGTCCAGTCGGCGCGGCTGAAATCGCTCGCCGTTGTTTCGAGGAAGCCCGTCGCGGGCAGGTCGGCTTCGAGGTCCAAAGAGTTGAGGAGCGGCGGATCGTCCTGCCGTCCCTCGAAGGTCACGGCGATGCCGCTGTGGTAGCGCGGCGTGAAGTTGATGTAGTGGGCGTCGAAAAGCCAGATCCTGTCTTTCCAGGTCAGCCGCGTTACCGTGTTGCCGTCGAAGTGGCCGTGGGAGAAAAACGACGTTCCCTCGAGGCAAAGGTATTCGTCCTGCGGGTCGAAATTCCGCCGCAGACTGATCTTGTCGAAATAGCTTTTGCCCGGGGCCGGGAACCACGACGGCCGTCCCGCGCGGCGCGAGGCGAAAAGGAGCGAGGATTCGTCGAGCTTGACGCTCGTGATGCCCGCGTACCGCGCCGGCGGCTCGGGCTTGACGGCGGCGGCGTAATCGCCGTTCGCCAGGTTCCCGGGAGAGTCGGGGTTCCCCAGCCAGTCGGCGAGCCACTGGTACTGGCCGTCACCATAATACCAGGCCGCGAGCCGGGCGAAATGCGGGATCGGGCTGCGTCCGCCCCGCTCGCGGGGCGAGTAGTTGCCTGAGTCGCCGAAGCTCACCGTCTCGCCGTGGTTATCGGTCGTCGCCGCCAGCAAGTCCATGTATTGCCTGAGTCGGCCTGCCTTCAGGGCCGACTCGTCGCCCCGGGAGAGCGCATAGGCGTAGTAGTCTCCGGGTGTCGCGAACTGGTAGCCCGCGGCGTCGTCGTTGGGGCGGTAGGCGTTGCCCTGGCCGAGGTCAAAGGCCAGCTTGAACTGGTCCACCATCGGTTCCAGGCCCGTGATTCCGTATTTCTCCGTGTAATACGTGTGGGCATAGTAAAGCCCGAACCCCATGTGAGAGGTGTGGTTCTGGCGGGGCTCGCCCACGGGAGCTATCTCCTTGTCGAGGAGGATCATGTTCCGGACGAACGTCGTGAACCCCCAGAGGGTCTCTTCGATCATCTTCCGGTCGGCCTCGGTGAAGAACGGGTCGTCGTCGATCAGACCCCAGGCCAGGAAAAGACCCCGGAGTGAGAAGTAGATATTCGTCCAGGGCTCGGGGACCCAGTCCCCCGACTTCTTGGCCCGGTCGTAGAAGGCGGCGAACCCATCCCGGAAAAGTCCGGCCCAGGCCCTGTCGCCCGTAAGGAAATAGTTCAGGCCCCACTCGCCGACCGCGCCGTAGGGCGCCCGGGAGGTCACCGCGCTTCTCCTCGTATCTTCAAACATCGCGGCGGCGTTCTGGGGCGGCGCGGGCATCCTGAGGCCGGTTTTGAGCGCGTGAAGGGCGTCGATCTTCTCCGCTCCTTGGGGGAGTAGGTTGACGAAGGCATCAAACGCCGGGAGCAGGCCGTCATCCGAGCTCGCGCCGATGACAAGGGCATTCCGGTCGCGGTCCCAGATCGAGCCGGCCGGATGGATGATGTAGCCTTCCTTTCCCGGGAACTGGGCGTCGGCGAAAGCGCGGCGCTGTTTGTAGAGCTCGAGCGCCCATTTGTTATCCGCGATATGGCCGATGATGATGAGATGCCGGCCCGCCAGGTCCTCTTTCTTGAGCGAATCTGGGTCGGCGAAGGGGATTTCGCGGCCGCACCGGGCGGTGAGGGCGGCTTGGAGCTTTTTGGCGCTGGTCTCCAGTCCCGCGGGATAGATCACGATGAGCTGAGCGGGGTCGAGGGGGATTGAGAAGACCGCGTTGATGACGGGCTTGGGGAACGGATTGGCTCCAAAAGGGCTTTTGGAGTAGCGGGCTTCGGACGGGCCGGCAGCCGCCAGCAGCATTCCGCCCAGAATCAGGGCGACAAGACGGGAGGAAATCTTAATCCGGATCACTTTGGCCTCCATGAGTCGGGCATTAGGCGCGCCCCGCTCGAGCCTCTGCTCGCTTTGGCGCGCGAGTCCTGAGCCGGAAGTATACCGCGAAGCACCCGGGAGTTGTCAAACACGAGAGAGATGCCTGTCAAGAGAGATGCCGAGAATCATGGCTTTGCTTCCAGTATGCTGAACTCGTTCTTGACATCCCCTGATGTGCATTCTATGCTCCCCCACGGTGACGAGATTGAAAACCCGCCAGCTGGCGGCTCTGGCGGGCAGCGTAGCCTCTGGCCAATCTTCTTAAGAAATTCAGGAGGCCATCATGCTCGAGATCATTACTGAAAACCATCTCATCACCGAGGCAGCCGTGGTCGTTTTAATAGCTGCCGGGATCGTGACGATCGCCAGAAGAAGAGGCGGAAACGCGGTCCATTGGGGCGCGGTCGCTGGCGTTGGATATATTTTGCTCCGCGGCCTCATCATCGCCTTGGGTTTATTCAAGGGGACGGCCTATGAGGAGGGCCCGGTCAATTTCGGCCGGCTGGCTGTCCAGGCTATCTGGCTGGCGGGAGTCGCGCTGAGCGCCCGGTTCATTCTCGGCAGGGGTCAAGCCGCCGGGGAACCCTGGTTCTGTCCAGGCTGCAACACGCTCAACACGTCCGATGCCTCGCACTGCGAGGCGTGCGGCCGCGGGCACACGGAGCCGACTGACTCTCCTGCCGGCAGGGGGTGATGTCGAGGCTGCCCGGCAGCCGATTTATCTTATCGTCAGCAGGCGGCCGGCGGAGTAAGCGGCGAACTCCGGCGCGTACATCGACTGCAGGGTCGCCGGCGCGGCCTTGAACGTTCCCGCCATGGCGCACCGTAGCCGGTGCTTGAGGGTGTACTCGCCCTGGGGGAGCCACTCCATGAAAAAGTTGGTGCCGCTGTCCCGGATTTCCTCGTAGCGCACGAGCCCAAGGTCCCATTTGTAGCCCGAGGTGAGCGTCACGGGCTCGCATCCGGAAGGCCTGGGATCGCGGACCTGGACGTACTCGGCCGGGTGCCGGGCGCGGACCGAGAGGTGCACCTCGACCTCGTCCCCGACGGCGAGCGCCGTCCCCTCCGCAAGCGGCTGGAGGACGGTCTCGCCGCCCCGCTTCTCGCGGCGGTAGTAGGTCCTCTCCACGGCGAAGAGGTCGCCCTCGCCCTTCTCGGGCAGCCGGTCGGTGCTGAAATGCCAGGTCGCCGAAGCGAACGCCAGGCCTTTCCCTTCCTTGGACACCCGGACACTGGCGCAGTCCGGAGTCAGCTTATCACCGGGAATGACGACCTGGTTTTTCTTCCCTGTGTATTGGTCCGGCTCGAAGACAAACGTCGTCTGCGTCCGGCAAGCGTCGACGGCGACCGATTCCCGGACCCCGAGCGCTCCCGTCGTTTTTAGGAAATAGGCGACGGAGTAGATGACCTCGGCCGTGGCCTTGGTGGATTTCCAGTGGTTGAGCTTTTTGTTGAGGAACAGCCACTGGACGAGGCCTTCGGAGGGGCCGTCCCTGGGCTGAAGCTCCATCAGAGTCCGCAGCGCGAAGGCGTGGGTCTCAATCGTATCGTTGTACCAGAGCCAGCCGCGGTCCTCGGGCGCCCAGGACGTCCCCTCGTCCTCGGTCGTCTTGGCGCTGTCCATGACGCTGTCCCAGACAAGCGCTGCATCCTGCGGCCGGGCCGACCGCTTGAGCGTGAGGGCGAGAAAGCCCTTGAGATAGGGCGAGTGCTCTTTCCAATGCTTGAAGGAAAAAGCGAGCATGTCCTTCCGATCTTTATCAGGGAAAACGCCGCCCGTCCACGAAATGTCGGGGAAGTTGCTGATCGTGTAGTTGAGGAAGGTGACGAACTCCCAGCCCACATCATGGGCCATGAGCTGCCTTACCACCTCGTCGATGTAATGCCGGTGGAGGTAGTCGAAGGCACGGACGACCGGCTCCCTGGGGACCTCCACTCCAAACTCAAGCGCCTTGGAAAAACCGTGGACGATATAGAGGGTCATATACGGGGACGGAGGCCCGCCCGGCCACCAGGGAAAGGCGCCGAGCGAGGTCTGGGCCTTGAGGAGCTTGGCCAGCGAGGCCTCGCGCTGGGCCGCGGCGATCTTCGGGTCGAGCACTTTTTCCATGTCGAAGCCCGCGTCTTTGCCCCCCTGGGCTTCGATGAGCCAGGGCGTTTCCTCGAGCGCCATCTTGCGGTTCGGGTCGGCCTGGTCGAACGCCTCGAAAACGGTCTCGCGACGGCTCAGCGCTTCGGCCATGCGCGCCACAGATGGGTAGCGGTCGTAGAGGCTCGTCAGAATGCCGGTTGACAGGAAGCGGTTGAGCGTCTGCTCGGTGCATTCATAGGGATAGTTGACGAGATAGGGGAGAGCCTCAAGCAGGCCGTAGAAAAGCTGCGCGTCAACGGTCACCACGAGCTGCTCGTTGATGCGGGACGGGTCGTCGGTTTTCTTGAGGTCCGCGAACGCGAGCTCACGAGGCCGGCCCTCCCTGAGGGTTGCGAACCGGGACTGGACAAGATGCATCCGGCCCGGCAAGACCGGCAGCGGCCGGAGCTCTCCGTCCGAAAGTGGACCGGACTTGGCCGTGACCTTGAAGGCGACCGTGCCGACGCGCGCCGGCGCGGCCAGCGGAAAGACGACCGGGGAGCCGCCGCCGGCTTTGACCGTGAACGGCCGGGCGGGGATCTTCTCGGGCAGGCCGAACGCCGGGGCGAGATTTTCGTTCGTCGTTGGGTCGAAGATCTCGAGCGCGACCTCGCCGGAAAGGCCCTTATCGCCCGCGTTATTGACCACGACCCTGAGCTCGGCCGTGTCCCCTTCGCGGAAAAACCGGGGCAGGTAGGGCCGGACCATGAGGTCCTTGACCGTGCGCGCCTCCTTTTCGAGCATGCCTCCCATAAGGTCCTGAGTGACGCCGTGGACGAAAACGTGCCAGGAGGTCACCGAATCCGGCACGGTGAACTCGATGGCCGCCGAGCCGTCCGGTCCGGTGAGAAGATGCGGCTGCCAGAAGGCGGTTTCCGAGAAGTTCGAGCGCAGCGGGACCGCGGCTTCCGGGGCGGCGCCTTCGGTTTCGCCGGCTTTTTTTGGCTTCTGCGCTTCTTTCGCCTCTTCGACCGTGCTCGCCCTATCCTTCGCCATGGCGGCCTCTTGAGCCACGGGCGCCGCCATGGGCATTCGCTCGGCCCTAACGCCCCCGAGGACGCCGCCGACGACGCCGCCCCGGACCCCCGGCCCGCCGATTCCGTAGCCGCCAAGGCTGATGAGGTAATCCGGCCTGAAAGTCGGGAAGCCGGGAATCCTAATCCAGCCGGAATCCTCGGAGAATGCCTGGGGCGCGAGGCCGAGTGCGGGGTCCCAGCCGAGCGTGCCCGTGCGCGACGGATAAAGGCTCATCACGCTGGGCGGATAATGCGGGGCAAAAATGTCCAGGCTCCGGTCGTACATATAGGCTAAAAGTTCCGCGGCACCCTGAAGGGCTGATTTACCGCCTGGCACCCTGATAGCGACGCGCCACGTTTCCCTGCCCCCCGGCGTGAGCTTGTCACGGAAAGAGGAGAACGAGAGGTCGAGCTGCTTGTTGTCCCAGGGAACGTAGACGCTCGCCTCCTCGGACATGAACTGATGGTCCCTGAGCGCCGTGAGGCGCGCCCCGAAACCGCCCCTCAGCTCTTCCACGACCGGAATTTCCAGAATGCCAGCATCACTTCCGGCCGCGAGCCAGCGGCGCTCCCACAGCTTTCCGCCCCGGAAAGTCTCGAGGAGGACGGGCTGGTCCGGCCAGCCGCTGTGGAGGAGGAGGCGGGCCATCCCTCCGGCGTCCACTGAGGAGCGCTCGGCGGCCAGGAGAACCGGGAGCCGGGCGTCGAGCTTCTTTCCGGCGACAACGAAGTCCAGGCTCTCGCGGCAGACGGCGCCGAAGTCGTCCTTGGTTTCGTAGATTATGCGGTAAGCGCCCGCTTCGAGCGGCGGAACCTCGACCGTCGCGCGGCCTGCGGCGTCATGGGCAACGGTGCCGCTCGTCACGGCCGCGCCCTCTTTCCAAAGGCGAAGGATTGTCTCCGGGGTAGGCGACGTCTCCCAGCGGGCCCGCAGCCGGTCGCCCGGTGTTGCGTATGGCGCCGGCTGTCCAGCTTGGGTTGGAGCCGGCTCGGGCAGCGGCTGGTCCGCAGGGAGAAGCGTTTCGGGGGGCTGGCTGAGCCGGACGATTCGCCATGTCCCGGCCCCCGGCTTCGGCGTGCCATTGAGGTCCGCGCGCGCAGCCGAAAATTCCGCCGGAGACCCCGAACGGAGGAAGCCTTTTTCCGAGATGAGGGACGCCTCGACGCTCACAAACCCGAGCCGGAAGGCGCGGGTCGCGGAGCTCGTCTCGCCGCCGTCATCGGTGATGTCCACGGACAGTGTGTAGCGGTAGGTGATCCCCGATTCCGGCCGCGCCTTTCGCTCGTCGACCTTGGGGATGAACGTCAGCTCGAACGTGCCGTCCTCGCGGAGCGAGGCTCTCCCGCCGGCGACGACCTGGGATTGGCTCCCCGGCGTTTCCCACCACCAGCGGGGATAGACGGGCTCGCGCTTGACCTGCCAGACGGTCGCGCCCGAGGCGACAGGCAGCCCGAAATAATACCGGGCCTCGGCCTTGAGCGTCGCCGGCCGGTTGAGGCGGAGCGGCTTCTCCGGGTCCTTGACCGATACTTCGAAGGTGGGCCGTTTGTATTCCTCGACCCGGACCTGGCAGTAGCCATCGGGAGACGACCTGAGCCGCCAGGCGCCGAGGGGACGCCCGGCCGCCGGGATCAGGAACTCGCCGCTCGCCGTGCCGAACGCGTTGGTCGTCGAGGAGGCCTCGGCCACGCGCTGGCCGTTGATGTCCTCGAGCCAGACGGAGGCCGGGGCGTTGGCCGCCGGCCTGAGCCGGCCGAGGTCGCCGCGCCCCCTGTAGGCGAGGATTTTCCAGAAGATCTTCTGGCCGGGGCGGTAGACGCTCCGATCGGTGTAGATGAACGCCGCGCTCGTCTCCGCGGGCATCGTTCGGGCGTAAAGATAAAGATACGAGGGGTCAAAAGCAAAATCGTCCCCTCTTTTGGCGAGGAGAAAACAGGGACCGGTCTGCTGGGCGCGGGGGGCGAAAGAGGCCAGGCCTGCTGCATCAGAGGTCCGAGATTCGAGGACCCGGTGACCTTTCTGCCAGTCGTAGACGAAGAGGTCGACCTTAACGCCGGGCGACGGAGCGCCTGACTCACCGGCCAGGATGATTGTCTCTTCGCCTCCCTCATCAGTGCCCCGTTTGATCAGAGCGATGTTCGAGACGACGACGTTCAGCGCCTCGATCCGGTTATCGCGTCTCGCGAAATCCTCGCGGACCGAGGCCGCGACAAGATAAAGCCCCGATGCCAGGCCGGCCGGAAGATCGACATAGGTTTTATGGTTCCGATAGTCCGGCGTCGGCGGGAGGTCGGCGCGCCAGGACGCCGCGGGCTGTTTCCCGCCGATTATCTTGGCGGCCTCATCCCACCGGGGGAAGATGTTGTAGTCTTTCGCCGCCCGGACGAGGGCCTCGAGGTCGAGGGGGTAAGCCCTGAAAAAAACACGGCCCAGGTTCCTGTGGGTCAGCCGGATGGAGCGGCGGCCGGGGCCGTCCGCGGCCATCATCTCGACGGAAAGGCTGGGAGCCTCGATGGATTTCACGACGTGGAGGCAGCGGAGCCCGCCCGGAGATCCGGGGAACCGCTCGGCGCCCTCGAGGGCGATTTTCCTGGCCCGGACCTCGGAGTCGGGCGCGTCTTCCTGCCGCGTGAACTCGGCCAGGATGGCCTGGCCGACCGCCCACCAAGGATGGGGGCGACTCGCGGCGAGATACTCCGCGAAGCGGGACCGGATGAGGGCGCGGTCGTCTTCCTGGGAAAACGCGTTGTGGAGACCAATGACGAGAATAAAGCGCGCCTCCATGGCCGCCTCGGGCCGGCCGGCCCGGCGGCACCAGTTTTCGTGTTCCCCGAGCACGGCGGCCAGCTTTTCGAGAGGGTGCGATGCGGGAGACTCGACGGTGGCGCCGCCGGCCTTGATGTCTCGGGATGAGGGGGACAGGAGCTTTTCGAGGTCGAGGAGGAAGACGTCGTTTGTCTGCCGGGGCGTCCAGAATGAGGTATCCGCCAGGACCTGGGCGATGAGATAGACGACAGAATCCCGCAGTGTATCGCGGATCCCGGCCGGGTAATCGCCCGGGCTCCAGAAATCGGGAAATTCACCCGGGCGGTGCGACAGGAGGCTGTCCCTGTCCTTCCAGACGCGGACGAGCGTGCTCCAGGCTTCCTCGAAGATCTGGTCCTTCGTCCAGGACTTGAGGTCGACCGGGCCTGAGGCCTCGACGCGCTCCCGCCGGTTGATCTCCCACGAGTAAGCCTCAAAGTAGGTGAGGAGGGACTGGGCATAGAAGAGATCCAGCATATCGCGCTGGATGGGCGCTTTCGGCCATGGCTGTTCCTTGAGAAAACGGACTGAGGTCTCGTAGCCGTGGAGCGCCGTCCGGAGCTGGACTTCCTTGATCAAGGTCCAGGCCCAGACCGGCTCGTTGTTCGCGCGGCGGGCCGCTTCGCGGAGGCGCGCGGCCTCCGTGGACGCGGCCTCGAATTTCTGCTCGTTTACGAGCTGGTCGAGGCGCTTACGACTCAATTCTTCGCTCGCCTGCGGGGATTTCACCGAAGTTTCGGACTGAGGATGAAAACGCGCCAGCGCCGCAGCCTCCGTGCCGAGCGCGATGATGATGACCAACAGGACCAGGAACCCCGAAGAAACCCGGGAATGAAAACGTCGCCAGCGACCACAGGCCATGACATCCTCCCTGCGGCTCCCGCCGCTCCAGACTCAAAACCAGAAGCCCTAATCTTTAATACACCTGAACTCGGAATATCGTTCCGGCGCGGGTCCGTCCACAGCGCGGGCCGGATAAAGGTGACGTTCGGTGGCATCAACAACGAAAAGATTATACTCGATTAAACCGGGGGACAGAATACAAAGAATTTGGATTTGATTCACGACACGGCGCCGGAGAGCAGGCTAAACAGAGGTAGGTCGAGGACCGCCAGAGTGCTGACGACGCAGGTTCGGTTCCGGCCTACCAGTTGTCTGTCCGGAAGGGCGATGCGGGGAGGCCCGCCTTGTTGGCCAGGTTGGGGACGGCCAACTGGTCCCAGCCGAAACGGACCGCCTTGGGATCCGGCACCCTGGCGCTGCGGACGACCACCGATTCGCCCGCGATCTCGGCTGCGGCCCGGTAGAAAATATGGTCGTCGCCCGCGATCTCAAACCACCGCAGCGGCAGGCCGTCGTTCGCTATGAGCCCGCCCCCGACATAATCAAAGCCGATCCTGACCGTGCCTCCCTCAACGACCTTCGACTTATACATCGGTCCCGAGGGGACGAGGTCCTTTTCTCCGTACGTCCTGGCGCGCGCCCAGAGCGCCAACCGGTGTCCGACATCCTTCTTGTTTCGCGGGTGGATGTCGTTGAGGTCGGCAATATCGGAGATGACGGCCATGCCCGTGTTGGGGATGCGGAGGGCCTTGGCCTGGGCTTCCCAGATGTGCGGGAGAAGGACCTGGTCGGGAACGTCCCCGGGAGCGGCCTCCCGGTTGTTGAAAGGATAATTGTAGGGCGCGAGCTGGACGTAATAGAACGGAAAATCCCCCAGCCTCCAGGCCTCGCGCCAGCCGCGGATGAGCGCCTGCATTTTTTTCTCGTAGGACAGCCCGTCCGCCCGGTTGTTCTCTCCCTGGTACCAGATGGCGCCGCGGATGGCGAACGGCGTGAGCGAGTGGATCATAGCGTTATAGAGAGTGGTTGGCGCCTTGAAGGTGTCGTAAGGATTTTCCGGAAGCCGGCCGCTGGCGGGCATGGCCGGAAGAACGGCGTTCGACGCCAGCGCTTTCTGGGTGTCCCTGACCCAAGTTCCCCATGAGGGGAGCGCCTTTTTCAGGGCTTGCCGGTATTCCGCGTAGCGGGCTTCATGCGCGGCCAGGATGGATTGGACCTCGGGCACGGCGACGAACCCAGAGGGCGGCGTCCACGGCTCGATGTCCGATCCGCCCCAGGCCGATTCGATCAGCCCGACGGGCACGCCGAGTTTCTGATGGAGATCGAGCCCGAAGTAGTAGGCGACCGCCGAAAACGGAGCGGCAGTTTCCGGCGCGCATTGTGTCCACTTGGCCGCGATGTCGTCCAGCGGACGGTCGGACGTGCGCTTGGGCACGAGGAACAGCCGGATTTGGGGATGGTCGGCCCGCAGGATCTCCGGGGTCGGGGAGAGCGTCGCCTGAAGCGGCCATTCCATGTTGGACTGGCCGGAGCACAGCCAGACTTCGCCCACCAGGATGTCCCGGGCCACGATGGCGGGCCCCTTTTCACCGCGAACCGTGAGCTCGAGCGGAGCGGCGGACGGCTGGAGCGGATCCAAGGCCACCTGCCATTTGCCCTCGGCCGTGGCGCGGACCTCCCTTGATAGTCCCGCGAGGCCGATGGTCACCTTCTCGCCGGGGCCGGCCCATCCCCAGATGGCGACAGGCTTGTCCTGTTGGATGACCATGTGGTCGCCGATGACCGCGGGCAGGCGGACGTCGGCGCAAAGGGAAGCGCAAAGCGCTATCCAGAATAATGGAGCAAAAACAAGGGCGACATAAGTTCTAATACGGCGCATGATCTCCAACGTCCTGATTTACAGAAAGAAAGGGATGTTTGCGCCACGAACATACTTCCGGGCCGCTTTGGCTGTCAAGCCCTGCGCGCCGGCGTTAGGCGGGATGAGTGTTCAGCTCCCAGCGGGGGTTGCGCCGCGGTTTCCGGCCCTTGTCTTTGGGCTGGGGACCGCGTCCCTCGTCCCGGCGGCGCGCCCGGTCCCGGCTCTCGAATTCCACGCTCCGGTCCGTCAGAAACAGCTCCGGCCGCGGCGTCTCCGCCGGGATCTTCATGCCGATGAAGGCCTCGATTTCATCCAGGAACTTCCCGAATTTTTCACAGACGAAAGAGATGGCCTGACCCTTTTGGCCCATGCGCGCCGTCCGGCCGATCCGGTGCACGTAGTTCTCGATGTCCTGGGGAAGGTCGTAGTTGATGACCATCTCCAGCCCCTCGATGTGCAGCCCGCGGGCGGCGACATCGGTGGCCACGAGGAGCGCGAACTTGCCGGCCATGAAATCGTCGATGATGCGCAGCCGCTGGCTCTGCGGCAGGTCCCCGGACAGGTACCGGCAGCGGAACCCGTTCCGCTCGATCATCTTGGCCAGGCGGAAGGCGGTGTGCCGCATGTTGGTGAAGATCAGGGCGTTTTGGGGGTTGAGCTCTTTGAGAATTCCGAGGAGCAGGTTGGTCTTGATGTGGCTCTTCACGCGGTAGAGCTTCTGCGAGATTGTGTCGACCGTCATCTGCTCGGGCGTGAGCTCGATGAAGGCCGGGTTGTTCAGGTAATCCGAGGCGATCTTTCGTGAGACCCGGCTCAGGGTCGCCGAAAAGAGCATGCTCTGGCGTTCCGTCCGCGGGCCCATGCCCTGGAGGAGTCTCTTGATGTCCGGCAGGAACCCCATGTCGAACAGCCGGTCGGCCTCATCGATCACCAGGATGCCGACGTCCTTAAGGTTGAGGATACCTCTTTCGCTGAGGTCGATCAGACGGCCGGGTGTGCCGATGGCCACGTCAACCCCACGCTTGAGGGCGGCGAGCTGTGTGGTGTAGCCGGCGCCTCCATAGAAGCAGCCGATTCTTAATCCCAGGTGACGGCCCAGCTGGCGCGCCTCGCCTTCGATCTGGACCGCCAGCTCCCGGGTGGGCACGATGATCAGCGCGATCTTGCCCCGGGGAACGGCCCCGCGCGACATGCGCTCATAGATCGTGGTCAGGAAGGCGGCGGTCTTGCCTGTCCCCGTCTGGGACTGGACGGCCGCGTCCCCGCCCTGGAGAGTCCGGGACAGCGTCTCTTCCTGGACCTCCGTCATTTCGGTGTAGCCCCTCTCCGTGATGGCCTGCATCAGGCTGGGATGCAGGTCCAGCTCTTTGAAAAACATTTCACTTACCTTATTTAAGATTCCAACATGAGGGGATTTTCGTCAGACGTATCAATTATTCTGGTGGGACAACCAATTCCGTTTGACTGTGTCCTTCAAGTTGTTTGGAGGGCTATTATAGCCAAATCCGGGTCCCTTGGCAAGACGTCGGCCGGCGCCTCAGATGCCGATCCCCGCCATGATCGATAAGACCCGGTGCTTGAGGCTCGACCCGGCGCCCCTGTCGACGTCGAGAAGCCCCAGGCCGTACCGCACGTCCCCGATCAGCGCGACAGGACCCAGGCTGTAGCTGAGGGAGGCTCCGAAAATAAGGCCGAAATCGGTACTTCTCTGGTCGGTCAGGTCTTCGGTGATGTCGTCGAATTCGCCCCTCGTCCTTATTTTGGCCTCCCTGAGCTTCGCCCAATAAGGGCCAGCATAAAGAGAGGGCACGAATTTTGATCCAAATCCCTGCGCCAGCTTGATGAGAACAGGAACCTCCGTATATTCGTACATCAGGCTGATGTCGTCGCCCGTCCCGGAGAAGCCCGGGAGGATCCGGGTGCCTTTCGGCGAGTCCAAGGCCTCGACCTGGACCGAGAAAAGATTGCTGATCCTGTATGAGATAAACCCGCCCCAGGCGAATCCGCTCCGGGTCTGGTACGTGGAGATTGTGGTCTCGCTCTCGACCCTGAGGTTGGCCGAATTGAGGCCGCCCTTGACGCCCATGGTCAGCCGTCCGACCGCGAACGCCTGCATCGAGGCCAGAGCGAAAAAGAAGAAGGCCGCCGTCAACCGGAACTTCCGGGTCATTTTCTTTCTCATTTTGCACCCTGCTTAAATTATCCTCAAGTCCGGCGCATCCGTCAAGCGCCGGCCGGTTGACAGCCTCTGCGCGAGTTCATATATATTTAGACGCGCGATATCTGAAACCACACCGCGTAGATGGAGGAACACCTGATGAAAACAACCTTACGTTCGGTTCGCTTCCGGCGGCCCGCGCTGGCCGCCGTTGGCCTGTGGCTTCTGGCCGTGGCTCTGGCCCAAGCGGCCTCGCTGCCGGCAGCAAAGCCTGCGCCGGTCGGGCTCTCCTTCGAGCGGCTCGAGCGGCTCACCCGCGTCATGCAGGAGGCCGTTGACAACGGCAAGACGGCCGGCCTGGTCGCGCTCGTCTCCCGGAACGGACAGATCGCCTACCTCAAGTCGTTCGGGAAGCTCGACTTGGCAAGCGGTGCGCCGATGCCCACGAACGGGATCTTCCGGATCGCCTCCCAGACCAAAGCCGTGACCACGACCGCCGTCATGATCCTGATGGAGGAAGGGAGGATCCTTCTCGACGACCCGGTGTCCCGGTACATCCCGGAATTCGCCGGCGCGCGGGTGGCCGTTACGGCTCCCGATAAGGGCGCCGCCGGATACTCGACAGTCCCGGTTAAGCGGCCGATCACCATCCGGGACCTTCTCACGCACACAGCGGGAATCTCGTACGGCGATGGCCCGGCCAAGGACGAGTACGCGGCGGCCGGCATCCGCGGCTGGTTCCTGGCCGACAAGCCTGTTCCTATCGGAGACGTGGTCAAGAAGCTGGCCTCGCTGCCCTTCGACGCCCAGCCGGGTGAAAAGTGGGTCTATGGTTACAACACCGACATTCTCGGCTACCTTGTCGAGTGCGTCTCGGGGATGAGCCTGGCCGACTTTTTCGCTAAGAGAATCACCGGACCGCTCGGCATGAAAGACACTTTTTTCTTCCTGCCCGAGGACAGGCTAAGCAGGTTCGCGTCCGTCTACGGAGTGGATGATAAGGGCGGCCTCAAGCTCGTCGAGGACGCCCGGGACAATTTCTACGTCAAGGGGCCGCGGATGTGCTATGCCGGCGGCGCCGGGCTGCTGTCGACGGCCGAGGATTACGCGAGCTTCCTTGTCATGCTTCTCAACGGCGGAGAGCTGAGCGGGACGCGGGTGATCGGTCCCAAGTCCGTGGATCTCATGACCGCCGACCATGACGGCGCGCTCTACGGTTTGCAGGCCTACGGGTTGGGGTTCTGGGTTACGGATCGACTCGGCCGGGACGGCCAGCTCGGGACGGCCGGCGCCTTCGGCTGGGGGGGCGCCTATCACACGACCTACTGGGTGGATCCGGCCGAGAAAATTGTGGGCGTCCTGATGACGCAGCTCCTCCCCGCCACCGGAAGCGACCTCCACGGGAAGTTCCGCAATCTGGTTTACCAGTCGATCGTCACTTCTTACGAGCGGCGCTGAGTTATCGGGGACGCTCCCCAGAACGCCAGGAACGGCGCACCGCCGCGAACCCGAACGTCGTCCGGCGCCCGGCCGGCAGGTCGGGGGAGGGGCCGAGAAGCTCGACATTTAAAAAATACCGGTCGCTGGCTTTCGCGGCGGCGGCCTGTTGCGGGGTTAGGGTCAGCCAATAATCCACATAATTATTCCATCGGCCGACCTGGAAATCCCAGCGGTCCTCGTCGATCGCCGGGGCCGTTTCCCGCGTCACTCCCCGTGAGAGCGAGACCGCCCGGATGGAAACGCCCGAAGCGCCCTCCAAAAACTGGAGGGTCACGTCGTATTCGCCGGCGCCCCTCAGGAGGTCCGTGATATCGGCCTGGAGGACGGCCGCCGGGCCTCCGGCGAAGTCCTTTTCCGTCCAGGCCAGAGCCGGCCGCCTCCGATATTCCGGTTGGGGGTCCTGGATGCCGGCGGCGGCGGCCAGCCGCCACTCCTGGTCGGCGGTCGAGGCCGCAAAATCCACGCTGTCGCGAAACCTGGACGGGAGCGCCGGCCGCGGCGCGGGATTCGCCCGTACCCCCCAGCGATAGACCGAGGCGGTCAGCCGTTTGGCCGCCAGGTCGATATTCCTAAGCGCTTTCTCCAGGGCGGCCTTGTCGGGGGCTCCGGCCGCCTGCCAGGCATCGGCGCACTCCTTGAGCGCGGCCAGGAACTCCATCATGCCCAGGACGCACTCGGATTCGTCCGTCACCCGCGGGTCGCCGGTTTCCTGTGCCAGCCGGTGCCCGATGCGCGCCTGGACCAGGCTCTCGCCGAAATCCTTCCCGTCCGCAAATTCGGTGAACAGGTCGCCCCCGAATTTCAGCCCTTTAAGGAACGAGGCTGACGAGCCGGCCTGAATCCGGCCCTCGACGAAAGTCTGGCCGCCCGCTCCAAAGATGAGCCTCTCGACCGACCGGCTGCCGGCGAGCTTCCAGCCCACCTCGCCCGCCTTCTCCAGCCACTGGGCGAATTTGGACGGCTGGGGAATGCCCCGTCGCGTGGCATAGGCTTCGGCGAACTCCCGGACCGACCGGCCGCGGCTCGACCAGCTCCACTCCGCCGCCGCGGTGACGTTGAAATCATAATAGCGGTTCGAGGGGGTCGCGTAGCCGATCATGCTCGCCAGGCGCTTGCCCACGAATTCCCGCATCCGGGCGAGGATGAACTGGGGACCGGAGAAAGGAAACACCGTCCGCCAGGAGTTCGTGAGCTGGGGATAAACGCCGAGCCAGCGGTCCCGGGCAAAGTCGGCGAGCCGGGGATAGATCATCGGCTTGTGGGAGCTGTCATAGGTCCTGCCGCCGTCATAATAGATGATCTTCGTGTCCGGACGGACAGCCTGGAGGACCTTGTCGTTGGAATCGTAGCTCGCCTGGGTCAGCAGGATCCGGAGAGAGGCCCGGGGCCGGGCCGGCCGGGCCTTCTCGAAGGCGGTGATGATGCCCCGGGTTTCCATGGCGAAAGGGTTCTGCCCGCGGCAATCCGGGCAGAAGCAGCCGGCCTCCACCTCGGACAGCCAGACATCGACCTCCGAGACGCCGGGTAGGTCGAGGAGGAGTCCCATCCAGCCCGCGAGCAGGTCGACTGTCTTGGGCTTGGAAAAGCACACTCCCGGTGTGTAATCGGTGGGTAGAGGCTTCGCCGGGTCGGGTGTCGCGGCGGTCTCGGGGTGATATCTGAACAGGCCGGTCCCCGCCAGCTGCTCCAGGTGAAGAATTATGGGGACGATCTTGACCCCGACCCGAGCGCCCTCGGCCAGCATGCCCGGGTCCAGGTTCGCCGACGGCGAGCCGTTGGGGTTGAACCCGAGCTTCGGATGCACCTCGATGACGTTGAGCTTCCGCTCCGCGAGCCAGGCTAAGTCGCCGGCGGCATTGCCGCCCCACTCGCCGCGCTCCACCAGGTCGGGCCAATCGACAATTGTCGCTTCGGGGAGATCGATTCTCCGGTCAGCGCCTTCGGGCACGGCCACGAGCTGGTCGAGGGTGCGCGCCGCGTAGAGGAGTCCCAGGGGCGTGTTGGCCGCCAGGATGAGACCCGTCATCCGGCCGCGTTCGAAGAACGGCTCGATGGCATACGCCTGGTCCCGGTTCGGGAGGTCGCGGATCGCGAGGCGGAGTTTCTCGGGGCAATTGCCGTCGGTGAGGGTGAGCCGGATTTGAAACCCGCGGCTGCCCCGGGCGAAACGCCGTAGCAGGCGGCCGGCGGTCTCGAGCAGAGGGTCGCTAAGCCGGGGCAGGGTCAGAAAGATCTCGTCGGGCGAATAGGCGGCGGCGCCCGTGCGGGGAATGTCCATTTTCTTGGGCAGGGGAATAACCCATTTCGACCAGTCGCGCGCGCTTTTCGCCGGCTGGGCCGAAACGGTGTGGAAAAGAATTCCGCCGGCCGACGCCAGCAGGATGCTGACGGCGATGAATAAGGGTAGTGCAGACCGAGTCCAACGTTTTTTCATGGCCCCTATGCTAAAGGCTGACCGTTTATTATTCAAGCGAGCGGACGCCGCGGATGGGGGCGGGCGCCGTGCGGAGAAGGTCGAAAATGAGAATCTCGTTCGTCCCTTTCTTCAGGAACGGCGCCGGACAAAAGAGCCTCTCCTGCGGTCCGGCCTCCCAATAGCGCCCCAGGTTTCGGTCGTTGACCCAGACGATTCCCTTGGCCCAGCCTCTCATGTCGAGATAGGTGTCGCCCGTCTCTTTGAGCTCGATCCGGGCACGGAAGAACGCCCCCGGCCGGTCCGGCGTGCGGCCTCTCGCGAACGCCAACGTTTCCAGGAACCGCCGGTCCATCGGCAGCGGAAAAACCTCCCAATCCATGAGTGTCATCCGGCCCAGCGTCACCCTGTCGGTGATGCCCTTGCGGTCGATCAGCCGGTCGCCATAGTTGATCCGGCCCATCGCCTCGACCAGGATGTCAAGCCTGGAGGCGGGCGGGTCGGAGGCGGGGATATCGATGGACTGCTCATTCCTGGCGCGGTCGAGCGTGCCGAGGTGCTTTCCGTCCACATAAATATTGGCGTAATCATGGAGGTCGGTGATGGTCAGCTTTCCCGAGCGCGCGCCGACGAGGTTTGTCCGGTAAAGGATGAATCCCCAGCTCTGGTTGAAGGACTCCATGGGGCCCGGCTGGGGAACCCGGCGCGGCAGGGGGAGATGGTCGAAAACCGAGGCGCTCTCAGCCGGCAGGAATTCCGGGATTTCGATCACCGGAAGCGGCGCAGGGAGGTCGGGGAGCTTTTCGCTGTCCCGCCGGCATCCGGCCAGAAGGTCGCGCAGGGCGAAATACTTGGGCGTGGGCTGTCCCATCTCGTTGAGGGGCGAGTCATAGTCGTAGCTCGTGATGGTGGGCATGTATCTTTCGCCGAAGTTGGCCCCGGCCGTGAACCCAAAGTTTGTCCCGCCGTGAAAGAGATACAGGTTGAAGGATTTCCCGTTGTCGAGGAGCCACGCCAACTGCGGGATAAGGTCCTCTGTCTTGACCCTGGCCCACGGCTCCCCCCAATGAGTGATCCAGCCCGGGTAGAGCTCGCTGCAGAAGACCGGGACGCCCCGGCCCAGTTTCTCCGCCTCGGCGAAGTGGTTCGCGTTTGTCCCGGGGTCGAGGCCGATGGCGGCGCCGGGGAGCGTCCCGGCTTCGAGCATGTCGGGAGCGGCTCCGTCGGCGGTGAAGAACGGCACCACGAGGCCCGCCTTCTCCCAGGCGTGCTTCAAGGCCTGGAGATATTCCCGGTCATTGCCGTAGCTTCCGTATTCGTTTTCGATCTGGAGCATGACGATCGGCCCGCCGCGCTGGATCTGAAGGTCCCGGACCTCGGCCGAGAGCCTTTGGATATAAGACTCGCAGGCGGCGAGGTACCGGGGGTCCCGGCAGCGGACCTTGATGTCCGGGAGGCGCAGGAGCCAGGGCGGGAGGCCCCCGAAGTCCCACTCCGCGCAGGCGTAGGGCCCGGGGCGAAGCATGACCCAGAGGCCGGCCGACTGGGCTTCACGGATAAACGCGGCGATGTCGTTTTCTCCGGTGAAATCCCATCGCCCGGGCTCGGGTTCGAGCAGTCCCCAATACACATAGGTGGCCACGGCGTTAAGCCCCATGGCCCGGGCCTTGAGGAGCCGGTCCCTCCAGTACTCGCGGGGAATCCGCTGGAAGTGGAGCTCGCCGGCCATGATCTGAAACGGCCGGCCGTCGAGAAGAAACTGGCCGCCCTGGATCGCAAAGGAATGCTCGCCGGCCCGGCCGGCGTTCCAGGAGATAACTCCGATAAGCCCGAGGATGAAGCTTCTTTTAAGTATGTTTTTCATGTCGTCTCCGTTTTCAGCCGGCCCTAAGATATTGGAAAAGGCCGTGGGTTTTCAAATTCCGCGTTTAACTATATAATTCCCGGTGACCATGAAGGGAACAGACGACATCCTGATCCGGGCCGAGGAGCCCGGGGATTACGAAGCTATCGCCGAGCTCAACCGGCTGGCTTTCGGCGGCGAGGGGGAGGCGGCGCTCGTGGCGAAACTGCGCGAATGGCCGGGTTTCATCACGGAGCTTTCTCTTGTCGCAGTCAAGGTCGGGAAAATCGTCGGCCACCTCCTGATCAGTCCGGTCGAAATCGCGCCCGAGCAAGGCCTCGCCCGCGCCATCCCCGCCCTCTCGCTCGCCCCGATGGCGGTGCTTCCGGAATTCCAGAACCAGGGCATCGGTTCGGCCCTCGTCCGCCGCGGGCTGGAGGAGGCGCGCCGGTTGGGGCACGGGATCGTCGTTGTCGTCGGTCATCCCCACTATTATCCGCGGTTCGGTTTCGAGCCGGCTCGGCCGCGCGGGCTCGAGGCGCCGTTTCCAGTCCCGGACGAGGCCTTCCTGGCACTCGAGCTTGTGCCCGGCGCGCTTAAAGAAGTCAGGGGCATGGTCGTCTATCCGCCCGCCTTCGATGAAGTGAGCTAGACCGTCGTGCAGGGGGCTGCGAATGAGAAAATTCCTGGTTTTAGCGTTGGCCGCGTTGGGCGCGGCGATTACTTTGCGAGGTTCGGACCAGGACGCCCCGCGCCGTGACATTAGGACGCTGACCAGGGCGGTTCTCCTCGACAAGATCAAAGGCGGCTGGGCCGGCCAGGTCATCGGATGCACCTTCGGCGGGCCGACCGAGTTCGCCTTCAACAGCACCTTCATCCCCCTCCAGCAGCCGATCCCCTGGAGCAGCGGGGCCATCCGGTGGTACTTCGAAAACCAGCCGGGGCTGTATGACGACGTTTATATGGACCTGACGTTTGTCGAGGTCCTGGAAAAGCTCGGCCTGGATGCGCCGGCGGCCGCCTTTGCCGAAAAGTTCGCCCGGGCGGCCTACCCGCTGTGGCACGCCAACCAGATGGCCCGGTACAACATCCTTAATGGGATCGCGCCGCCGCAGTCCGGCCACTGGCTCAACAACCCTCACGCCGACGACATCGATTTCCAGATCGAGGCGGATTTCGCCGGGCTGATGAGCCCCGGCCTGGTTGGCGCCGCGGCGGGCGTTTGCGACCGGGTCGGCCATATCATGAATTCCGGCGACGGCTATTATGGCGGACTGTTCGTCGCCGCCATGTATTCGCTCGCCTTTGTCGAGAGCGACGTTCACGGCGTGGTCGAGAGGGCCCTGGCCGTCATACCTGCCAGGACGGCCTTCGCCCGGACGATCCGGACCGTGATCGACGGGCACAAGCTTTACCCCGCGGACTGGCCAAGGACGTGGTTTGAAGTCGAGAAGCAATGGGGCACGGACATCGGCTGTCCCGAGGGCGTCTTCCGGCCGTTCAACATCGACGCCCGGATGAACGCGGCCTGGGTGGTCCTGGGCCTGCTTTACGGCGACGGGGATTTCGGGAGGACGATCGAGGTGAGCACGCGCGCCGGCGACGATTCCGACTGCAACCCGGCGACGGCCGGCGGAGTGTTGGGGACGATTCTCGGGTTGAATGGAATCCCGGAGAAGTGGAAGGCGGGGCTCGAGGGCATCCGGTCCCGCGACTTTCCGTACACAAGCATCTCGCTCGACGAGGCTTCAGACCTGTCTTTCAAACATGCTCTCGAAATGATCAAGAGAACCGGTGGGGCCATCGAGGGCGACACCGTAAGAATCCGGGTCGAAGACCCGCGGCCGGTGCCGCTCGAAATCGCCTTCGAGGGCCATCATCCTTCAGAACGCCGGCGGCTTGGCGTGACCCTCAACGAGGATACTTTGGCGGCCGGGTTCGAGTTTGAGGGCATCGGGTTCGCCGTCAACGGCGAGGCCGCGGCGGCCATCGGCCGGGACGGGAAACGGGCCGCGGTTTCTTCGAAAGCTGTTCTCGCCATCGGAGTCGAGGTCGACGGCGGGCCGGTCGAGACGGTTAAGCTGCCGTTGGACCAACGCGTCCGAAAGCCGACGATTTATTGGAAATACCGCCTGGGCCCCGGGAAGCATCTGGTGAGGCTGGAGCTCCTCAAGCCGGCCCGCGGGGCCGAAGTCCGGCTCTCTGACGCCGTCATCTACGGCGAAAAGCCCTCCTGTCCCTCTTTCTGAATTCGGGCGACAGCATACATAATGCACTTAATTTGGCGGCACCGGCTCGTCGAGCATGGCCAGCTTCTTCTCGGGGTCGAGGACGGCCTCCTTGAGCCTGGCCTTGCTTATAAAAACCAGGACATTGGTGTCGAGGCCGCGTTCCGTGACTTTGATTTCCTCACTTCCGTCCTCGAACAGGGCTTTGACCGGGATGGGCATCCTCATGGTTCCCAGCCGCCGGACCGTGACGAAGGAGCGGAAGCCCGGGCTTTCGGGTCGGCTGTCCGTGGCCGCGATCTTGTAGAAGAGGTAGGCGTTCGACCGGACCCACTGGTCGAAAAACCAGGCCAGGCTCTGACCTGTCTCCCGTTCGCAGACGCGCTCGAAATCCCTCCAGCCTAGCCCCCGGCCCCCGTGCTCGGTCAGGCAGCGCTTATAGATTTTCTCGAACGCCGGCCGGCCCAATAACGAATCCAGCGCGAAGACGATGCTCGGGCACTTGCTGTGGATGACGGTGTTATTATGGTCGTACGGGATCTTTTCGACCTGGGCCGGCGGGATGTCGACGGTCATGTCGTAGCCGGAGCGAACGCCGTTGAGGTAGTTGCCCATCCATTTCGCCCGGCGCTCGGGGTCGATCCCGCGTCTCGTCAGGTATTCGGTGTCGAGCGTGATCCCCATGGCGATCCAGAGCCAGGCCGGGTCATCGGCGTCGAGCACCCACTCGCCCCAGTACTGGTGGCCGATTTCGTGCGCCGTGATCCACTTCCACCAGAGCGGAGATTCGCCATCCTTATAAGTCTCCTGCCCGTGGATGGCGACCATGCCGGTGGCGACGGGGTAGCCGCCCCAGCGGCCGTCGCCGCCCGGGATGATCGTCAGGTAAGAGAAAGGATAGAATCCGAGCCAGGCTCTGGCAAACCTGATGACGTCGTCAGCGGTCTCGAGGCAGATAGCCGCCGCCCGGGCGCCCTTTTCGGTGGCGACGGTCGTGATGAGGACGCCCTCCACTTCCCGGGATTCCTTTTTCATTCCCTTGCCCAGGAAGACGCCGAAGCTCCGGGCGGCCGGCGCTTCATAACGGCCCGTCTTCGGGTCGAGACGGCCGGTCGCCGCCACCGTCAAACCTGGAGGGATATCGAGCTTCACCGAATAGGAGTCGTGGACCGTCAGGCCATCCCAGTTGAGGCTAGGGAAAAAACTGCTGCTAGTGTGAGGGGCCTTAGCAGGCGGGAAGGCGACCTGCGTCTTGAAGGCGATTTCGAGCTTGATCGTTCTCCCGGCTCGAAGAGCCTCGGGCAACCGATAAAAGAGAGGCGAGGGAAGCGTCGCTGCGTTATCCTGGTTCAGGGGCGCCAAAGGCTCCCCGGAAACGGAAACCGAAAGGGACGAAGCCGGGCCGGTCGACCAGTTCACAGCGACGGTGTCGATAGAGCTGCGCGCCGCGTTTCTGAAGATAATGATTCCTTTCCCCTCGAGATTGCCGTTGGCGGCGTCGATGTGCGCGTCGATCACGTAACGCGCTTTCGGCGGATCTTGAGGCGTCCAGAAACCCCGCGGGCCGCCTCCCCCAGGGCTTGCCGAAAGCCATGGGAGGAGGGCCAAACCTGAGATCAAGAAGGCGTAGCGGAAGAGCGCGAAAAATTTTTCGTCCTTGGGGAAGAGCTTGAATTTCATGGGGCCGCTCCTTCGCGGACCGTAAATGTAAATAGAGCCTGCCGAAATGTCAAACGGCGGCCGGCCCGGGAGACCGCGGTTCGGTGGACACTTCCCTTGCGATTTGTGCTATATAGAGAAAACCGGATAAAACGCAGGGAGGAACCGATGAAACGACGTGTCTTCTTAACCGGAATGGCCGCGGGAAGCCTGACCGTAACGGCCGCCGCCGCCGCGCGAGGAAGCCTGGGCGGCCATGCCGGGACGCCCGCCTCCGGCAGACCGGGGGCCGCGGCGCCTCCACAAGACGCAGCCGCCGCGGGCGGGACGCTGAAAAGCATCGGACCGTATTCCCTGGAAGCGCTACGGGACCATTTCCGGACCGAGCTCGAATCGGAGATCATCCCTCATTGGGAGAACCGAGGCATTGACCGGGAGTATGGAGGTTATCTCGTGGCCGACAGGAAATCGGGAGCCTACGCCACGACCGACAAAGACCTCTATTCGCAGGGACGGATTCTGTGGATTTTCTCCTATCTCTACAATCATTTCGGGCGGAACCCGGCCCATCTCGAGGCGGCCCGGCAAGGCCAGGAAGCCCTCGTCAAGCACTGCCGCGTCGAGGACGGGCATTGGGGCACGCTCTATGCTCGAGACTGGAAGCGGATCAGAGGGTTTTTCGACATCTATGCCGACATCTATATGATCCTCGGCCTGGCCGAGTATTACCGGGCGTCGGGCGACGAGGAAGCCCGGAAACTGGCCGTGGAAACGTCGTATGTCGTCACCCGGGCCGTCCTGGCGCCTCACTATCAGGGTCAGGGCCACGGGCCTTTCCATGAGCCGGGCACCAAGCGGCTGGGGACTTGGGCCCACTTCCTGTTTCCCCTGACGCTCCTTCTCTCTTATTCGGCCGACGAGGGTCTCGAACGCATCGCCCGGATGTGCGTGCGTAACATCATCGAGAGGCACTGGAACCGCGCCAAGGGATTCGCCTACGAATATCTCAACGACAGGTTCGAGCCCTACTCGAACGATTATCTCAGCGATTACCGGGGCGAGCATGATTACACTCATTACATCTCCGGCTGGCACAGCATCCAGGCCGCCTTCAAGGTGATGCTCGAGGCCCAGCGGGTCGGCGTCCGGGAGATGTTTCTCGACGGCCAGGAGCTGGGGTTCGCGACGCTTCGGGCGCACTTTGAGGATGGAGAAGATTGCCGGCTGATGGAATTCGAGAACGAGGAGATGTGGCGAAAAAAGCAGGGAAATAACCTGAAGCCCTATTACGCCTTGTACGATGTCTTCGTCTTCTGCCTAACGTCGCTCGAGCACAGCCGAGCGCCCGAAGCGGCGGCCTGGTTCGAGAAGGCGTATTCTTGCGCCATGAGCAAGACCGGGGGGCTGACGGGCGGAAATCTCACCCTGCACGAGCCGCGGGGGGTCATGCTCTGCCTCGAGATCCTGGAACGGATGATCAGCCGGGGCGGGAAAGCTTCGGGTTTCTTAGGCAAAGGCTGAGGCCGGGAAAGCGGGGACGTTCCCCGCTGCCAATAACGCCCCAATATGGTGAACGTCCCCCGCCCGAGGGGGTTCCTTCCCGGAAATTGCATCTCATGACCCCGAATGTCACCAGCAAATAATGAAGATCTTTTTCCTCCCGGGCTCTTCCCATTTTTTGGATTTTATAACCTAAATAATTATTAATTTATAAAATACTATTGACAAATTAATAATATTGCTTTATTAACTAGAAATACCAGGAGTTAAAATGAAAGAAGAACGCATGGAAATCCTGAGGATGGTGGCAGAAAAGATCATTTCCGTCGAGGAAGGGGAGCGACTGCTTCGCGCCCTGGAGAAAGGCGAGGAAGACGCTCGCTCCAGGCGCTTCGACCATCCCGGACCAAGGCACAAACACCACGGCGACTGGGACCTGGGCGAGCGCCTGGGCGAAATGGGTTTCCGGATGCAGGAATTCTTCGACAACGCCTTCGGGTCCATGTTCGGCGATGAGTACTGGTTCGAGGGCTATGAAGCTGTCAAGGGTCCGGCCGAAGACATCGTCCTGGATGAAGAGGCGACCCTGGTCATCTCCAACCCGAGGCATATGTACCGCTGCGGGTCGGGAGATATCCGGATCTCACCGTCGCCCGACGAACGCCTGCGCCTGTCTCCGGGAGAGCGCGGCACGTTCGAGATCCTGAGGAAGGACAAGAAAATCCTGATCCTCTGCAAGGACGATCTCTCCATCCAGGTGCCCCGGAAGCTCGCCAGGCTCAAGCTCGTCCTGGCCAAGGGCAAGACGAAAATCGACGGCCTGGCGAGCGCCCTCGAGGTGCGGTCGATGAAGGGCGATATCTCGATCCGCGACGCCTCCCGGCCGGTGACCGTCCGCTCGATGGCCGGGGACGTCCATCTCGAGCTGGGCGATTCCTACGCCGGCAAGACGGAGGTCTCCGCCCTGCACGGCGATATCGAGGTGACCACCGGGGCCGGCTTCTCGGGCCGGGTTGATGCCCGGACCGCGCGCGGGCAGATCCGCGTCCAGGCTCCGGGCGTCAAGACGACGTCCCTTAAAAACACCTTTTTCCGGCAGGAGGCGGCCGAGATCGGGAGCGGCGACCCCCAGAACCTGATCAGCCTGAAGACGATGAACGGCGATATCACCGTCCGGTCGAAAGAGGGAAAATCATGAGAGTTCCCTACAGCTGCCCGTCCTGCGGCCGGAACCTCCGGGTCACGGCGATGACCTGTTCCGGCTGCGGCGCGAGCCTCGAGGGCAGTTTCGAAACTTGTCCTGTCTGCCGGTTCGATCCCGAGCTCCAGTCCCTCTTCGACCTCTTCATGACCAGCCGCGGGAACCTCAAGGACGTTGAGCGGAGGATGAACTGCTCGTACCCGACCGTCCGCAACCGGATGGAGGAGATGTTCCGCCGGTACGAAGACAACAAGCCCTCCCGGCCGGACCGGATGGACGTCCTCCGGCGCCTCCGGAAGGGCGAGATCACGGCCGCCGAAGCCGAGCGGCTCCTGCGCGGCGGCCAATAAACCTCGGTTCACCGCGTTCAGGAATTTGCCAGACCATCTGGTCTGTACTAGTAGGCTTGGCGCCGGTATCACCCTTTGCCCCCCGGCCCCCGGGAACCAGTCCCGTCGGTTCCCCCGCCGAGGGCGGGCCCCCCTCCGGCCTTTGCCGGGGACACTAACCTGATTCGAGCCCTCCCTTGATTCGCAAGGGAGGAAGGAGGGATTAATAAGAAAAGAAGGAGGCGGGGAAAGTGTCCGCGGAGCTATCCCTAGAAAAATAAAGTAGGTTATCTGTTTTCAGGGTGATATCCGTCGCCGCCTCCTGGAGTATCGGTCCATCGCTCGCGGAATCATGGACGCGGGGCGGCCGTTCCTGTACAATGCGCGGTTCGCGCGTGATGCACCCTGACATGGAGGCCACACTATGAACAAGAATTCCGCGGCTCATGTTTTTCTGGCGGCCGCTCTACTTCTCTTTTTACTATCATCGCCGGCCCTGGCCCAGACGGCCGACAAGATCGACATCCCCTTCCAGAGGTTCACCCTGGACAACGGGCTGACGCTCATCGTCCATGAGGACCACAAGGCGCCGATCGTCGCCTTTAACGTCTGGTACCACGTAGGCTCGAAGAACGAGAAGCCCGGCAAGACCGGGTTCGCCCATCTCTTCGAGCACCTGATGTTCAACGGCAGCGAGAACTACAACGATGATTATTTCAAGCCCATGCAGAAAGTCGGCGCCACCGACCTCAACGGCACGACGAACGAAGACCGGACGAACTATTTTGAAAACGTCCCGACGCCAGCCCTCGACCTCGTGCTCTGGCTCGAGTCGGACAGGATGGGCCACCTCAAGGGGGCCATTAGCCAGGCGAAACTCGACGAGCAGCGGGGCGTCGTCCAGAACGAGCTCCGCCAGTACCAGAATGAGCCCTACTCCGTCACCGAGGACCTGATCATTGCCGGCACCTTCCCGCCCGGCCATCCCTATTCGTGGTCGGTCGGCGGGTCGATCGAAGACCTGGATAACGCCAAGCTTGACGACGTCCACAAGTGGTTTGCGACGTACTATGGCCCGAACAACGCCGTGGTCGTGATCTCCGGGGACATCGACGCCAAGACCGCGTTCGAAAAGGTGAAGAAGTACTTCGGCGACATTCCGCCATCGCCGCCGATCGCCCGCCAGGACGCCTGGATCGCCAAGCGGAGCGGCGTGCACCGCCAGAGCGTCCAGGACCGCATCTCCCTGGCCCGCCTCTACAAGGTCTGGAACGTTCCCCAGTGGGGCGCCCGGGAATCGACCTATCTCGACCTCGCGGCTTCCCTCCTGGCCGACGGCAAAACCTCGCGCCTGTACAAGCGGCTCGTCTATGACGACCAGATCGCCACTTCGGTGAACGCCTATGTCGACGCCCGCGAGATCGCCGGCGTTTTCACCATCATGGCCGACGCCAAGCCGGGCGTCGAGCTCGCGACAATCGAGAAGGCCATCGACGAGGAGCTCAGCCGGTTTCTCGCCGAAGGGCCGAGCGACAAGGAAATCGAAAGGGTCAGGACCGACTACCTGGCGACGTTCGTCCGGGGCGTCGAGAGGATCGGCGGGTTCGGCGGCAAGTCCGACATCCTGGCCCACAGCCAGGCCTTCGCCGGTCGCCCGGATTACTACAAAACCATCCTGGCGGACGTCGGCTCGGCCAAAGCCCAAGACGTCAAGCAGGCCGCCGTGAGCTGGCTTTCGGACGGCGTCTACGTGCTCGAGGTCCATCCTTATCCGAAGCTCGAAACCGCCAAGAGCGATATCGACAGGAAGCAGATGCCCGCCGTCGGCGCGCCCCCGGATGTCAAATTCCCGCCGTACGAGCGGGCCTCGCTCGCCAACGGGCTGAAGATCATCCTGGCGGAGCGTCACACGATCCCGGTTGTCCAGCTCAGCCTGCTCCTCGACGCCGGGGCGGCGGCGGACCAGTTCGCCCTCCCGGGCACCGCCTCCATGACCATATCCATGCTGGACGAGGGAACGGCCAGCCGGACTTCGCTCCAGATCAGCGAGGAGCTGGCCCTGCTCGGCGCCCAGCTCGGGGCCGGGTCCAACCTGGACACTTCTTCCGTCTCGCTCTCGGCGCTCAAGGAGAAGCTCGACGGTTCGCTCGAAATCTATACCGATGTCATCCTGCACCCGTCCTTTCCGGAGAGCGATTTCCGGAGGGTCCAGAAGCTTCAACTCGCCGGCATCCAGCGGGAGAAGGATTCGCCCGTCGGCATGGCGCTCCGCGTCCTGCCGAAGCTCGTCTACGGACCCGGTCATGCCTACGGCAATCCGTACAGCGGCTCGGGCTCCGAGGCCTCGGTCTCCAAGCTGACGCGCGACGACCTGATCAAGTTCCACAAGACCTGGTTCAAGCCGAATCACGCGACCCTGGTCGTGGTCGGCGACACGACCATGGCCGAGCTCAAGCCCAGGCTCGAAAAGCTCTTCCGGGGCTGGCCGGGCGGCCCCGTTCCCCAGAAAAACATCGGCGCCGTGACGCTCAAGAAGTCGGCCGTCTACATCCTCGACAAGCCGGAGGCGCCTCAATCGTTAATCCTGGCCGGCCACGCCGCCCCTTCGTCGGCCGACCCGGACAATATCGCCATCGAGACCATGAACCAGGTGCTGGGCGGCGACTTCATCTCCCGGATCAACATGAACCTGCGCGAGGATAAGCACTGGAGCTACGGGGCCATGTCGCTCCTGTTCGGCGCCCGCGGGCAGCGTCCGTTCATCGTCTACGCGCCCGTCCAGGCGGACAAGACCAAGGATTCGATCGCCGAGATCATGAAGGAGCTCGAAGGAATCATCGGCCGGAAGCCGCTCACTCTGGACGAGTTCAATAACGTCAAGGCCAACCAGGTGCTCCAGCTCCCCGGCCAGTGGGAGACCATGGCCGCCGTCCAGGGCTCGCTCAGCGAGATGGTCCAGTACGGGCTGCCCGATGATTACTTCCAGAAATACCCGGCCCGCGTCCGTCAGCTTACGCTTCAAGATGTCGCCAAGGCGGCCGCAAAAACGGTCCACCCCGACAGCGTTCAGTGGGTCGTGGTGGGCGACAGGGCCAAGATCGAGCCCGCGATCCGGGAGCTCGGGTTCACCGAGGTTCACCTGATCGACGCCGACGGCAACGTCATCCGGTAAGCCGGGCCGCGCCCGCCACCAGGCCGGCTCGTTTTTTTGATTGCAGACTTCCTCGAGGTCTATCTATAATCAGGACGGGAGCGCGGCGCCGGTCGCGGCCGGGCCGCTTGCCCAGTACCCGGAGTCGAGAAATGGCAATCAGGAAATCCGTGTTGGTTTTGTCGGCGATGATCATCCCAGCGGCGCTAGCCTCGGCCGGAACGGCCGCCAGCCGGCCCCCGTTTGAGTATTTCCGGAACAATTGGGCGGTCGTCGGCCTCAAGGACTATGAGCGCGGCACGCGCCTCACCCCGGATAATCAGCTTCTTTTTGCCGGGAAGGACCGGGTCTCCATTCTCATCGGCGATTCGCTTGTACCTGTCGACCGCCGGCCGGTGAAGACGCTCGAGGAGGGCTGGCTGCCTGTCGTCCTTTTCTTCGCGGTCGAGGCGGGGGTGCGCTATGACTTCACGGTCTGGGCCTCACCCTTGCCCTCGGTCCCGGATTGGGCTGAAGCCTATGACGGACCGGCCGCCGGCGAGGACTTCCTCACCTGGGTTGCCGTTAAGGCTTCGAACGAAAACTCCGGCAGGGCCACGGCCCGCGTCCGGCTCCGGCGCTGGACGGCGGAGGATGTTTACGCCAAGGTAGCCGAAGCGCCCCCGGAGAAACACCCGGCCCGCCCGGCGCAAACCCCGCAGGACCGCGACTTCGTCTGGACCCTCGACCCCGGCGAGTCGCGCGAGGGCGCCGTGAATTTTCATTTCTTCCCCGCGGACGGGCCGCCGCGTTTCCTCAAGGAAGACCCCGCCGTCTGGCGGAGGCGCACCGTCGATTACTGGAAAAACCTGATGAGTCGCGGCGCACGATTCTCCGTGCCCTGCTCCAAGGCGACCCAGGCGCTCCTGGCCGCTCACGTCTGTCAGCTCATCGCCCTCGACCGCGGCGAGGTCCACGGCGGCGAGGGCTTCTATGACACCTTCTACATCCGCGACGGAGCCTACCAGGTCATGGAGCTCGAAGAGTCGGGATTCATGGACATCGCCCGCCGCGCCCTCGATTCCTACCTGTCGCGGCAGCGCCCGGACGGCCGGTTCGAGTCCCAGGAAGGCCAATTCGACGCCAATGGCCAGGCCGTTTGGACTCTCTGGCAATACTTCAAGATAACGGGCGACCGTCAGTGGCTCGAGGGTGTCTACCCCAGGATGCGCCGCGCCGTGGACTGGACCATCGATGCCCGCCGCAAGACCCGGGTCGACCCGGCCTTCCCCGGCCTTCTGCCGGCGGCTGTAGCCGACGGCGAATATCTCTGGGACGGGAAGGAACACATCGTCGGCTACGATCTCTGGAACCTGCGGGCCCTGGTCTGCGCCGCCGATGCCGCCCGCGATTTGAGCAGGCCGCAGGAGGCCAAGGACCTGGTCCGCGAAATCGATGATTACAGGAGGGCGATCGACGCCGCCTGGAAAAAGACAGGCCTTCCTTATCTCCCCCCCTCCTGGGAGAAGCTGGGGACCCACTGGGGAAACACCGAAATCCTCTGGCCGGTGCCGGTCCTCGATCCTGCCGACCCGCGGATCGCGGCCCAAAGTGACGAGGTCCGCCAAAAACACCTTGGCGGCTATGTCGAGGGCACGATCCGCTGGGGGACGCCCGAGATGAAGCAGCCCGCCATCCATCCCTATATGGGCGCCTACACGACCATGAACGCCCTCCACGGCGGCCAGGACGAGCAGGTCGTCGAGGATTTTTATTGGTATCTCCTGCACTCGTCCGCAGCGCAATCATTTCCCGAAGGCATTTACTATGGAGACCGCTCCGCTTGGGGCGAGACCATTCCCCACGTCACCGGCGCTGCGAACTACGCGATCCTGCTGCGCCATATGCTCATCCACGAAGCGGGCGAGGATCTCCACCTTCTCGCCGCCGTGCCGGATTGGTGGATCGAGAATGGCCGGGAGATCCGGGTCGAGCGCGCTCCCACCCACTTCGGCGAGGTGAGCCTCGTCGTCCGCGGCGCTCCGGCGGGCGTCCGGGTTGAATGGCGCGGCCCCGGCCGGCAGACGCCGCGCCGGGTTATCCTCCACCTTCCCGATTCGCGCCCACCTGTGGAAAAAATCCGCGGCGTCAGCGTCGCTTACCGCCCGGCGCAGTCCAGAAGATGGGATTTCGAGTCGGTCGTCCGCCTCTACGATAAAACCGCTCCGCCGTTGTATTGAGGGCGGTCTTCGAGGGTTGTGCCCGTTTTTTATCTCGCTTTCTTACGGACGGCTGACGGCTAAGACCCGCGTCTGAAGTGGGCCGGCAACGGCCCCTCCACCGGTTTCCGCTTCAAGCGGAGGCGGCCGAGAGCTCAGGGTGATTTTAAGGGCAACTTTTTAGTGAGCGCTGGGATCGCTCTCCATGATCCCAAAGAAATTGCCCTCGGTGTCTTTGCAGGTGGCGAACCAGCCGATTCCGGGAATGGGCATTTTCGGCTGGACGACCGAGCCGCCGGCGGTTTGGATCTTGGCAGCGAATTCGTCGACGGACGGGACGGAAATCGTATTAACAACGGCCTGCGGGTAATTGCCCCTGGGCATCAGGGCGCCGCCGATCCCGGGCTCGGGCGCCTCGCCTGTCGTAATGAGCCAGTAATCCATCGGCTCGCCCGGTGTCTGCCACTGGTCGATTTTCCAGCCGAAGACTCCGGTGTAGAACTTGATCGCTCGCTTCGGGTCATCGACGCCAATCTCGAAGTGAATGACTCTGGGCATGCATAATCTCCTATTACGGGAATATGGTTATTATAGGCTTCCCGGAAACCCCTCGCAAATTCGGACGAAGGCCCTCTTCCTTGAAAAGGGAGGAAACAGGTTATTCTCTCTGAAAAGGTTGCCTGTTCTTATTCTGGACCGCTTGACAACTTTTGCCACGCTGGCCTACCATTCGGCACGACGGTCGGAGGAATCGACCTTGACCCCAAACATGTTCGAGCCAGTTTTCGTCGAGGCGTTCCCGGTGCTGTTTCTGACGGGTCTTATCTCGGCCAGGTTGGCATTCCGGCGCCGAAAAATCGACATGGAGGGCGCGCCTCCCATTGACAAGCGGCTTTTCTTCCCCAGCAAGGTCGTGATGCTTATTCCCTGGGCGGCCATGATTTTACAGGGTTTCGGCGTGAACCTTTCCTGGGCCAGCGTTCCGCGGGCACTGCAGTGGCTTTCCATATTCCTCTGGGCCTTAGGATTTTCGCTGGCGACGGCGGGCCGGTTCGGGCTGGGCAGTTCGTTCCGCGTCGGGTGCGCCGAAGAGAAGACGATCTTGAGGACCGGCGGCATTTTCCGTATCAGCCGCAACCCCATCTATATCGGCCTGAACTCGACGTTTTTAGCCTCCGCCCTCTACACCCTGAACCCCATAGTGCTTCTTGTCGGCGCGGGTCTGGTGGTCCTCCATCACCGGATCATCCAGGCCGAGGAGGAGTGCCTCAGGAGGATGTTCGGCAAGGAGTATGAGGGATACTGCCGCCGGGTCGGTCGTTACGTGTAACCGGGCAGGGGAATAAAAAGCATGGAGACGCTCGTGACCCCGGCACTCGATACGGAACGTCTTGACGGGTTGGCGGTCCAGACCTCCCGGAAAAAGCTCGCCTTTCGGACGCGGAGCCTAAGAAATTTGCTGAAGATGGGGCACTGTGCCCCGGCCGTGATGAAGTCCATGTCCGATATCTGCGGATTCGGCGAGGACTGGCCGGTCAGGATGGCGGCCGGATTCCCCGGGGGCATCGGCGATACGGGATATGAATGCGGCGGGATCACCTCGCCGGTTCTCTTTCTTGGCCTGCGTTACGGTCTCCGGGACGAGCACGAAGGTCTGCCGCTCGTCTTCTATAAGGGCCATGAGCATTTCCGGAGATTCCTGGACCGCAACCGAACCCTGCTGTGCCGGGAGATCCGCGGCGATAACTACCGATTGACGCGCTGCATCAAAGCCGTCTGCTGTGCCCCGGAGGTTGCCCTGAGGGCGGTTTCCGGAGACTGCCGTGACGTCATTTCCGGCGAACGGAGATTGGCTTACGCGCGCCTTTATTCTTATTTGGCCGGCCGGGAGTTCCATTGCGCCCGGGCCGTTCTCGAGCGCTTGAACCCGGAGCTTCCTGCGGAATCGAAACCGCTGGAGGCGGCCGCCGGATACCTGGGTGGGACGCTTCTCACCGGCATGACGTGCAGCGCCCTGGCCGCGGGTGTCATGGCCTTCGGGTTCGGACTCCGGGAATTCGAGAATAGCCTCCCGCGCGTGATGCGCATGATCGTGCTCATGAAAACCGGGGGAAACGCTTTCGCCGATAGGATCAACAAGTTCAACAGGATCATGAACCTGGGGAAAGAGTTGGCCCGGTGGTTCGCGGCGGAATTCGGCGATACCCAATGCCGATCCATCACGGGATGCGATTTCTCATCGGTCGCGGACGTTAAGAGGTATATCGATACCGATCGGGCCGGTCTGTGCCTGGCCATCTGCAGGAAGGTCGCCGAAAAGGTCCGGAGCCTGGCGCCGGTTGAGATTTAACCCTTCGAGGAGATGCCCAGGATTGCTCCGAAAAATCAGAGACCTTTACCGCCAGGCCTATCGGGGCCTTCCCGGCCGCGCCTGGATCCTCTTCACCGTCAACCTGGTCAACTCCTCTGGGTCGATGGTGATTTTCTTTTTATCTCTCTACCTCACCAGGAAGCTCGGGTTCGCCCCCGCCCGCGCCGGAGCCGCCCTGAGTCTCTACGGCTTTGGCTCCCTGGGCGGCGCGTATCTCGGCGGCTGGCTGGCCGACCGGATCGGCTCGATCTCCGTTCAAAAGGCAAGCCTCTTCCTCTGCGGAATCCAGCTCATCGCGCTCGGGCAGGTCCGCGCAGCCTGGGCGATTTTTCCGCTGATCTTTTTCTTTGCCTTGGCCGCCGGCGCCCTCTACCCGGCCAACGCCACCACGATGTCGAAGGTGTGCCCGCCCGACCTTCAGGTCAAGGGCTTCGCCCTCAACCGCCTCGCCAACAACCTCGGTGCCACGATCGGGCCGGCCGTGGGCGGCCTGCTGGCGCTCCGCGATTACCGGCTTCTTTTCTGGGCCGACGGACTGACCTCGCTCCTGGCCGCCGGCGCTTTGGCGCTGCTCTGGAAGAGCAAGACTTCCGAGGAACACGTCCCTAGACCGGGGGACACAGCCGCCAAACCCAGCCCGACCCCCTGGCGCGATGGTCCCTTTATCCTGCTCATGCTGATTTTCCTCGTCTGGAGCGTCGTGTTCATCCAGGTCTTGGTGACCTTCCCGCTCTACATCAGGAATGTCTATGGCCTGGCCGAGAACCGGATCGGCCAGCTCCTGGCCGTGAACACGATCATGATCGTCGTCCTGGAGATGATCCTCATGGAAAAGATCCGGCGATATCCCCTGACGCGGATGATCAACTTATCTTTTATCCTGCTTGGAGCGGGGCTCGGGCTGATGCCGCTCGGCCGCGGATTCGCTTTTGCGGCTTTTACCGTGGCGGTGTGGACGTTTGGAGAGATGCTGAGCATGCCGCTTGTTTCGGCGCTCATCGCCGGCCGGGCTGACGACGCAACAAGGGGCCGGTACATGGGAGTCTTCAGTCTCGGGTTTTCCCTGGCGTTCATCATCGCGCCCGCCGCGGGAACGGCCGTGTATGGGCGGTTCGGCGGCGACGTCCTCTGGTTCGGCTGCGCCGCGGTCAGCCTCCTTCTGGCCGCCGCGTTTTCACTCCTGCGGCCCGCTCTGGCCAGCCCGAGAGTCCAGTAGCAGACGGCTGGGCGAGTTCCCTTCCGCCTACGACGAGGCGCTCGAGTAGCGGCGTACCCCAACGCGCCAGAATGCGCGCGACAGGACGGCGAGCACTGCCGCGAGGGCGTAGGCGCCCGCGAGTGTCGACACGCTGAGCCGGCCGGCCAGGGCCTGGGCGGGGACCGTCGTCGCGAAGGCGACCGGAATGAGGAAGGTGAGCATGAACCGGAGCCACCGCGGATAAAACCCCACCGGCCAGCGGCCGGCTTCGTACATGCTTGAAAAGATCATCAGCATATTTTCGACGCGCACGAACCAAAACGCCAACGTGGCCAGCATCAGCCAAAAGCTGTAGACGATGATGCCGCCGGCGGCCAGCGCGGCCGCGAACCCGGCCGCTTCCGAGACCCCGACGTTCGCGCCCAGCCGCACGAGCGCCACGGCCAGCACGCCGGACCCCAGAACGACGTCGGTGATGTTCCAGATCTCGACGCGCTGGATGCTGACGAGGAGTTGGGCGTCCTCGGGCTTGGTGAGGGTAAAATCCAGCGTCCCCTCGTGCACCCCTTCGATGAGCCGCTCCATGCTCGGCTGGATCACCATGCGGATGGCGCCGCTCACCAGGAAATAGACGCCCACGAGGGCCAGGATCTCGGCCGGCCGCCAGCCGCCGAGCGTGGAGGTGTAGGAAAAGACAACCGCCAGCCCGGCCAGGGCGGTCCCGAGCTCCATGATGGATTCGATAAGGTGCATGACGAAATTGGACCGGTAGGAAAGCTCTCCCAGGACGCCGACCCGGAAGAACACGAGGAACAGGCGCAGGTATCTCACGCTCCCACCGCCGAATAGACTTTGAGACCGGCGCGCCAGACGAACCTCATCAGGACCAGGCCGACGGCGAGCCAGGCGAATTGCATGCCCATTCCGGCCAAAACCTGGCCGGGCGTCAGGCGGCCGAGCAGAAGCTCGGTCGGAAACCCGACCGTCCAGCGGAAGGGGAGGACAAAGGCGATGACCCGTACGGGGTGGGGGAGGAGCTCGAGGGGCGCGATCTGCCCGGAGAAAAAGAGCATGGCCATGAAATACATCTGGTTTAAAGCGCTGACCCGGGTCGTCCAGAAGGCCGCGAGGGCCAGCGTCCATTCCACGAGAAAGCGGACGATGAAGGCCAGCAGGACCACGGGGACGAAGGCGGCCGCGGCCCAGGGAACAGGGTGGAACGCGGGGCGGAAGATAAGGCTCATCAGCGCGGCGATGGCGAGCATCCCGGGGAGCGTAATGAGCTTCGAGGTGATGTTGTCGGCGATGTCCGAATGAATGGGATGGACGGGGCGCAGGAGTTCGGGGGAGAGGGTCCCTTGCCGGACGCGGTACTCATATTCGTACATAATCCAGGTGTAGGTGAGGTGGTTGACGATCATGAGCACGATGAAGTAGGCCGCGAAGTCGGCCGCGGTGAAGCCGCCGACGCTGCCGCCCGTCGAGCGGGAGACCGTGGACCAGACGACGAGGTAGATCAGCGGCTCGAGGACGTGCCCGATGAGCCAGATGACGAGCGCCGCCCGATACTGGATGAACGAGGCCAAGGTGACTTTGAACTGCTGGGCGTAAATATCGGCGATGCCTCTCACGGGATCTCCTGCTGGAAGACCCGGTCGATCACCTCCTCGATAGGCGGATCCTCGACCGTGAGGTCGAGGACCGGATAATCCGCGAGCAGCCGCCCGGTGACGCGGGCCGTCTCGGCCTTGGGGACCCGGAGGGTGACGTCGCCGTCCGTGCACGAGACGACCTCGCCGTAGGCGCTGAGGTCGGCGGTGCAGTCGCCGAGAGTCACGACGATCGTCTTGTGCGCCGTGAAGCGTTCCACGAGTGCGGACAGGTCGCCGTCGAAAAGCAGCTTGCCGTGGTGGATGACGATGACCCGGCGGGTCAGCGCCACGACGTCGGCCATGTAGTGGCTGGTGAGGAGGACCGTGGCCCCGTGGCGGCGGTTGTACTCGGCGATGAAGGCCCGGATGCGCCGTTGCATGGTCACGTCGAGACCGATCGTCGGCTCGTCGAGGAAGACGACCTGCGGCCGGTGGAGAAGGGCCGCCGCCACCTCGCACTTCATCCTCTCGCCGAGGGAGAGGTTCCTCACTGGCTTTTTGAGCAGCGGGCCGAGGTCCAGGAGCTGGGTCAGCTCATCGAGCGCCTTCCGGAAATCGGCGGCCGGCACGCGGTAGACGGCGCGGTTGAGCTCGAAGGAGTCGACCGCCGGGATGTCCCAGACGAGCTGGTTTCTCTGCCCCATGACGAGCGTGATTTGTCGAAGGTAGTCGTGGTCCCGCTTCCAGGGCACGAACCCCAGGACCGAAAGCTCTCCCGAAGTGGGGTGGAGGAGGCCCGAAAGCATCTTGAGGGTTGTCGTCTTGCCGGCGCCGTTCGGGCCGAGGAAGCCGACGATCTCCCCTGGGGCGAGGTCGAAGGATATGCCATCGACGGCCCTGACCTCTTGCTTTTTACGGTGGACGAGGCTTGCGAGAGCGGCCCGCACGCCCCCCTCGCGCTCGGAGACGATGTATGTCTTGTGCAGGTCGTGGATGTGGATTGCCAGCGCATTTCCCATACCTATAGTATACGCCGCGTGGGGTTCGCGGAGAAGCGGAGGTTGTCCTGGACCGAACCTCATGAAGCCAAGGCGATGGCCGGGCCGCCGCCGTAGCGATTGACTCGACGAATATTTGGGACCTGCAATGTGACAGGAGAGGCTTGCGCCGCCGGACATCCGGCAGTTTCAGCTTAGAGCGCGGCCAGGCGCCTACGGGCGTCCGCGAGCTCGGGCCGGCCGGGGTCGGCGTTCTTCCAGAGCTCGAGGAATTTCCTGTAATGCTCCGCGGCTTCGGCCTTTTTCCCCTGCTGTTCGCTGATTTTTCCGAGGTGGTAATAGCATCGGGCATAGACATCGCCGTAATCGAGGCGGCCGATTCTCAGTGAAATAATTTCCTCAAACTCAAGGCGGGCGCTGTCTAGATCGCCGGATTCAAAGAAGGCCGTCCCCTTGGCGTCGGCGAACAGGAGACGTTCCGCGGCGTCCGCGTTCAGCAAAGGCATTCCCAGTTTGAACAGGTCTATGGCTTGGACATAGTTCTTTTTTTGGAGCTCGATCATGCCAGAAAGATAATGATCGTTCCGGAGCAGCTTCCTGTTGGGTGCCATTTCGACCGACGCCTTCAGTTTGGCGGCCACATCCTGGGCTTGGCGCAGGGAATTCATCTCCAAATACGAAAGCCCCTGATTGAGCAAAATATCCCTTTGAGCCGTGAAGTCTTCATCAGCAACCGCGCTGGTCCAGGCCTTGTCCAGTTCTCGCAGGGCGGCTTCCGGATGGCCTGATCTCCGCTCCGCATAAGACAAGGTAACCCGAAAGGTCCTGATCCAGCGGCTTTGCCCGAGCTTTCCGGCATAGGCGAGGAATTCCTGGGTGACCTTTTTCGCTTCTCCGAACCTGCCCTGGAGAGTGTACAGACCGATGAGCCTTACCATACCCCAGCCTTTGCCGTCCGCCTCTTTTCTTGGCAGGAGCTTCTGGTACTCTTCTTCCGCTCCGCTCAGATTATCCATATAAAGACAAATATCACCCTTGGTCCGGATATCTTCCCATGCCGTCGGGCTCAGCGCGATAGCCTTATCCAGCTCCGCGAGAGCGAGGTCGTTTTTGCCGAGCGCGAGATAGGTCAAAGCCAGGTCGCGGCGCATTATGGCGCTGTCTCCGAAATTCTTAATATAAGATTCCTGGACCTCGATGGATTTGTCGTAAGCGCCGATGTGTTCGTAAGCCCCGGACAAATTCCGATAGATGACAACGTCCTCGGTGCCGGCCTGAATGCAGACTCTCCACCGCTCGATGGCTTTTTCAATTTCTCCCATCTGCGAGTAAAGGATCGCCAGATTATTCCCACCCGAAATGTCATCTGGATACGTGGCAATTAATTTTTCAAGAGCCGCGAGCGCTTGGCCGTAGCTCTTTTCCGATCCCATATAGTAATTTCCCTGGATGTTGTTCTTTTCCCGATCGGTCAGCCTCTCGCTCAAGGCCATGGCCTTTTCCTCATACCTTTTCTGCTCGGCGAATAAATAGAGGTTGCCGTAAGACCAAGCCATGGCCAGGTAGGCGGAGGCAAAGTCAGGGTCGATGGCCACCGCCTTCTCCATGGATTCGATGACCTGGCGGTATTCGCCCTTGACGTCGTGCCGGATTCCCTCGAGATAATATTCGTAGGCTTCGGGCGAGCTCGTCGTGACCTTTCCGACATCCTTGTCAATATCGGAGACGATATCCTGCGGCGAAAGCTTGAAATCGGTCTTGACCCGCCGGGTCAGCTCATCCACCATGGCGAAAATGCCCGCCTCCCCCTTTCCGGCCACCGACTCCGACCCGACCAGCTCACCCGAGCCGGCCTCCTGGAGCGTGACGTTGATCCGGAATTCGTCGCCGGCCCTGGCATAGGCTCCCTGGAGGATGTGGTTGACCCGGCCCTCGGCGGCCACCTGGCGAAGGACATCGGCCGAGTAGGTTTGGTTATCCGCTTGGCCGAGCTTGGTGAGAATTTGGAAAAGCTTATCCTCGCTCAGGACCCGGAGGTGCTTCGATTGGGTGAGGTCCGTGACCAGGAGGTTCGCCAGCATGGCCCTCCAGTGATCAAGCCCCGCATCGCCCGTGTTGTTCTTGAAATACAGGACGGCGACCAAGGGTTTATCGGTGGGTGCCGGCGCCGCTTTTTTTCCCGGGATGACCCGCCAGAGAACGACGGCGATGACCGCTATAGCGGCCAGGGCGATCGCCGGAACGACAAGTTTCTTGACCCCGACGGTCACCGTGATTTCTTTGGAGGTGAAGGCCTTCTTCTTGGGGATTGGGCGCGCCGCGGTCGGCATTCCCTCTTCGATCCGCGCGAGCTCCGCGCGCAGCTCCCCGGCGCTTTGATACCTCTTGCCCTTCTCTTTCTCCAGGCATTTCAAGATCACCCGGTTGAGGCCCTCCGGGATCTGGGCGTTGAGCTCCTTCGGCGGCTTGGGGACCTCGCTTTTATGTTTCACGCCGATGGTAAAAGGCGTATCGCCCTCGAACGGCACGTGTCCCGCAACCATTTCATAAAGGATGACGCCCAGAGAGTAGATGTCCGACCGTTCGTCGACCTCCTTGCCTTCGACCTGCTCGGGGGACATGTACTCGGGAGTGCCGATCATCACCCCGGCGCCGGTGATGCCCTTGGCCTTGAGCGACCGGGCGATCCCGAAATCCATGATCCGGGCCTGCCCGTCCCGGTCGACCATGATGTTGCCGGGCTTGAGGTCGCGGTGGACGATGCCAAGCCCGTGGGCTTCCTCGAGCCCCTCACAGATTTGCCTGGTGATGGATACGGCGGTCTCGACCGCCAGCCTTCCCGACTGTCGGATCAGGCCTTTCAGGTCCTGGCCCGAGATGTATTCCATGGTGATGTAATAAGTTCCTTCGCTCGTGTTCAGGTCGAACATCTGGCAGACGTTCTTGTGCCGAACCTGGCGGGCGAGCTTCAGCTCATTGCGGAAACGGTCGATCGTTTCCTTGTCGAGGGCGACCTCCGGCTTGATGATCTTCAGGGCGACCTTGTCGTTGACTTGGGTATCGAGCGCTTTGTAAACCCGGCCCATGCCCCCCTTGCCCAGCTCTTCGATAATCTGATACTTCCCGGCGAAGGTCGAACCGGTCGTCAGCTCCTCGCGCGGCGCGCGGAGGGTTTCGGTATACAGGGCGGAGATTTTGGCGGCAGGTTTCAGCGGGGCGGCGCAATGGCCGCAGTACATGGCGTCCCCGGGATTGTCGAACCCGCAGTGATGGCATTTTTCAGGCATGCAGCCTCCCCGATCCGCCAGGATGACGGAAGAATACCAGCAGCAGGGCCTACGTCATAAAAGTGGGGTAAATCACGCGGCCCGGGACTCCCAGTAGTCTTCAAGGCGGTTGGATTTCATTACGCAACGCAAGGCGATGATGGCGTTAGCGCCCCGGACAGTCCATTCCATTCCGGATTGCTTGAGGCGTAGTCCGATGATGCTCTTGCATCCGGCCTCTACGACTCCTGAGCCGACGAAGAGGCCTTGGGCTCGGAACTCTGTGTAGCGCATCCGCTCTTTGTTTTTGTCCAAGTAACGGATTTCGGCCTCCGCCGTGTTCTTCAGTTCGGGATCTTCGGGAAGGTGCCCAAGAGCCTGGGAGATAATCTTCTCGACCCGGCCCTCGTCCAGGAGCGCCCACCAGCGCCCGCGCCACCACTCCCTCTTCTTTTCGTTCGAGCCGAAGAGCGCCCGGCATAATCCCGCGACGTGTTCACGAGCATGATAGAGGTCGATAATCAAAACGGCCCGGGGGAAGTGCGTCTCGGCCAGGTTCTTGACCCACTCCGCGCCGTCGCCGATGACGACGATTCGCTGGGCGCGGAGAAGGCCCCGCCGCCGGGCTTCCCCATAGATCCGCCAGCCGAACGCCTCGGCCCTTTCGATGGCCCCGACGAACGTCGTCGTGTCCCGATCCCGAATCGGATGACCCCGCTCGTCGAGCGTCGTCTGGGTAAAGACGCAACCCAGCTTCGCCTCGCGAGTCTTGGCTCCGCCATTAGCCTGCTTCCCCTTGACGCCGACGAGCTCCTCCGGCCTCATCGGCACGCCTGTCCCGTCGTAACTGATGTACATCAGCGGAATGTCTGTTTCGGGTTCGGGGCCGTCCTCGGCCAGGAGCCGGAGACGTTCCTCCCGGCTCCAGGCGTCCATCTCCCGGCCGATTCGCTCGGCCACGCGCTCGACGTCCTTGGCGCTGACTTCCACTCCGGCATAGATGCGGAGATCGTCCCGGCCGTCCTTGAACGTCGATTGACTCCCCGCCCGAGCCATCATCCGTCGTAAGCCCGGGGAGCGCGTTGTCCCGACGACATCCAGCGCTTCATCCCCGGGGTAACGCGTCGCCCCGCACGCGGGGCACCTAAATACCGACCGCTCATAGGTCACCGGCCCCAGGATGGTCAGAAGTTCCTTGCGCCGTATCCCCTGGCTTTCCATCCGCCGGCCGCAGCGGCAGACGACCGCCGCCTCTCTCCGGCCCGAACCGTGCTCAGCCAGCAGGCCGCCCAGGACTTTGGCCCCGCAGGCCAGCACCGCCGCCCGCAAAGCCGTCTCCCAGGCCTCCAGATCCGCCGCCTCCGTCTTGACCGCCTCCAGGAGCCGTCTTACTTCCCGGTCTTTTTCAACCCGGATTTCGAGCGTTTTTTTTCCGGCTCAGTTCCCCGCTCGACCTCACCCAGCTTCTCGGTCAGCTGTTCGTACTCCCGACAGAGAGCCTGGAAGCGTTTGAAGCCTTCGACGTCCTCGCGGGCTCGTCGAAGGGCCTCGGGAGTGATCAGGCGCTGGCTGACGGTTCTGGAACCGCGATGGCGAGTGAGAACATAGTAGGGACCTCGACGAGCCGTCTGTTTTTGACCCCGACGAAGGACAGGAAAAAACTGTTCGCTGATGGAGCCTCGACGCATCGAGCGAATGGCCTTGATCGAGTCGAGGATGGCCAGACGCCGGGCTTCGAGTTGGGGAATAGAGTCCATGAGGCCTCCTAATGTGTAGCATTACTGCTACACTATCAGGACGACACCCCCCAGTCAAGTCCCTAAACCCATTTCCATGACGTA